>Ga0181561_10002178_pt1 | contig 17358 bp, 16 predicted proteins | sample 011ome_19_FD_133760 | JGI IMG/M metagenome (GOLD analysis project Ga0181561, IMG submission 133760) | Coastal salt marsh microbial communities from the Groves Creek Marsh, Skidaway Island, Georgia - 011510BT metaG (megahit assembly) | ecosystem: Environmental > Aquatic > Marine > Intertidal...
ACCACCAAAATCTTTGGGCATGTCACCACCTCACGCTTGGTTCCTTGCGCGAATGCTACCACAAATTCCGGAAAATTTCAGCAGATTTTTAAATCGGTCAGTGATCTGGAGCGGGTAGCGGGATCCAAACCACTGGTTTAATTCAGTGGCGTGGCTTAATACCAGGATCATAAATGGTCTTTCTTAGTAGTAAAAATAGATCGGGGTGCACAATTGTCTGAAAGCGTCTCGTAGTTAGCCAGCGCTATTCCCAGCGAGACAATTTCTTTTGACGCTGGCTGGGCAGCTTTTGAAAACGCCAACATACTTATGTTTTAGCCCTCCGATGCTTGGATCATTTGTATGGCATCACCGATTGGGGGGGCACCTGTGAAATAAATATCATTTAGTGAAAAAAATATTGACAGAATCGAAAAATTGAAAAAAATTACATATATGGAAAAAAATTACAAATGGCTTTCGGATGGCATCTATAGAGGACGATAACAGCTTATCTGTAAGAGCTGCGTGGTTGCACTATGCTGGTGGAATGCGTCAGACGGAAGTTGCTAAGCGCCTGGGCGTCACTGTCGTAAAAGCAAATAGATTGATAGCCAAGGCCAATAATGAAGGTGTGGTTAAGGTAAGCATAGATGGAGATATTGTTGCTTGTTTAGAATTGGAGCAGCAGCTTATCAGGAAATTTGGTTTCAAAGAATGTATCGTTGTGCCCAATTTGAATAATGATCCAGGACCCTTCAAAAGTCTTGCGGTTGCAGGGGCAGCCTATTTGCGCCGAGTTATTGCATCAAGAACTACTTCGGTCATCGGCGTTGGCCATGGTCGTACGTTGCAGGCTATGGTTTCTGAGCTGATCGAAGAACAAAATAATGATGTTCAATTTGTGTCCTTGCTCGGTGGCTTGACGCGTAATCTTGCTGCAAATCCGCACGATGTCATCCACCGTCTTGCTGAAAAAACGAGATCGCAATCTTTTGTGATGCCGTTACCGCTCTACGCAAATTCAATCGAAGACGTGAAAATTTTGCTGTCTCAACACGGAGTCAGCGAGGTGCTACATCTGGGCAATTCTAGCGCAATAAAGTTGGTAGGCATCGGGTCAGTTCACTCTGAATTCAGCATGGCGAATTCTGGGATCATAAGAGAAAACGAATTGCAAGAGGTTCAAAACAAGGGGGGTGTCGGCGAAATGTTGGGATCGTTCTTTGATAGCGAAGGTAGGCTGTTAGAGACCGAATTAAGCCAACGTACAATTTCCGTCGACATTAATGCTTGTCGCGAAACACGAGTCGTTGCACTTGCCGGCGGCTTGGGAAAGGTCGGAGCAATCCGGTCTGTTGCGAAAAGTGGGTTAATCAGTTGCTTGATCACAGACGAAGAAACTGCAACCGAATTAACTGCGGATCGTGGCAATTAACAGTACATAAACCGAGGGAGGATTAGATGTACGATAAAGAAAAATCACTGATTAATTCATATATTAAAGGGACGGTTGATCGCCGTAGCTTGTTAAAAGGGCTTTCAGCAATGGGTGTCACGGCTGCAACGGCTGGGGTGCTTGTCAACGCTGCCGCCACAGAAGCCTTAGCTGCGAACGGCTTTGATTGGAAAAAGCATAACGGTACGACGATTAAGCTTCTTCTGAACAAGCACCCCTATACCGACGCGATGATCGCAAATCTGGAAAATTTCAAAAATCTCACCGGTATGAATGTTGAATATGATGTTTTCCCTGAAGATGTCTACTTCGATAAAGTAACTGCGGCATTAAGTTCCGGATCGTCTGAGTACGATGCCTTCATGAGCGGCGCTTACATGACTTGGACATATGGTCCCGCAGGTTGGGTCGAAGACTTGAACGAATGGATCATGGATGACGGGAAAACAAACCCAGATTATAACTGGGAAGATGTTCTTCCTGGTGTCCGTAAATCGTGTGCATGGAACGGCCGTCCAGGCGGTGCCTTGGGTTCAGATGATGCGAAACAATGGTGTATCCCACTCGCTTACGAGCAAAATAACCTGACTTACAACAAGCGTATCTTTGACAGCGCGGGCCTCAGCGTTCCACAAAACTTGGACGAATTGGTTGATACAGCCGCAGCTGCCAAGGCTGCAATGAATGGTGGCTATGGTATTGGTGTACGTGGTTCGCGGTCATGGGCGACCATTCACCCAGGCTTCCTATCGGGATACTCAAACTTTGGCCAAGTTGACCTAAACGTTTCTGCCGACGGTATGTTGTCTGCAGCGATGAACACAGATGTGTCAAAAGACTTCCACAAAAGTTGGGTGAAAATGATCCAAGATTCTGGTGCGCCAGACTGGTCAACACATACATGGTACCAAGTGGGCACAGATGTAGGCGCAGGTAAATCTGCGATGATGTTTGACGCTGACATTTTGGGCTATTTCATGAACGGTGGTACAGCCGAAGCAGGAAACCTTGCGTTCTCTGCATTCAAGGCGAACCCTGATGCAGCGGCACCAACGCCAAACATCTGGATTTGGGCAATGGCGATGTCGTCCTTCTCAAAACACAAAGATGCGACATGGTACTTCTTGCAGTGGGTCACAGGCCCAGAGCATGATCTGTTCGGCGCACGCGAAATGGATCTTGTGAACCCAGCACGTGCAAGTGTTTGGGCGGACGATATGTTCCGTGACAAACTGTCTGCGTCATATCCTGGCTATGTTGAAATGCATGATGTTTCTGCACCAGGAGCGTCTATCAAGTTCACGGCACAACCGCTGTTCTTTGATTTAACAACTGAATGGGCGGCCACATTGCAGAAAATGGTTGCGAACGAAGTGCCAGTTGATGAGGGCCTCGATATGTTGGCCGAAAGCGTCAACGCGCAGCTTAAAGATGCTGGCCTAGGCTAAGCATTTCAGGGCCCAGCCTATGGGGGGTGGGCCCATCCTGTCCAAAAAATGACGAACATGCGCTTTTCGTTCCAATGTGGGCGAGATGTAGGAGAATATCACCATGACGGATGCCGTGCACGCCCGTGTTAAACCCAAAAGATTCAAGGTTAGCCGCGCCGCGCTGCCGTATTTTCTGAGCCTTCCCGCACTATTGACGTGTATTGGTATTTTGATCCCGTTTTTTACGGCCGTTGCCTACTCGTTACAACGTTATCGTTTGTCTCAACCTTGGGCGCGTCGTTGGAATTGGGGCGAAAATTATTGGAATTTTCTTTTTGACTCATCTTTCTGGAATACGCTCAAGGTTTCGATGACCTATGCGTTTTTGACCGTTGGTGTCGAACTTTTGCTTGGCCTTGGGATAGCGCTTCTTTTGCAAAAACGCACACGGTTCAATAATTTTGTGTCCATTATGATTTTGATGCCATTGATGACCGCGCCTGCGCTGGCGTCTCTTATGTGGAAATTGATGACCAACCCAGGCTTTGGGATCCTAAGCTATTTTGCATCCCTTATCGGGCTCGAGGATTTTCGCTGGGCCTCTCAGCCCTCAACGGCGATGTTAACAGTCGTTTTGGTGGATGTCTGGGTCTATACGCCGTTTATTATGATTTTGCTGTTGGCGGGGTTGCGCAGCTTGCCTCAACAACCGTTTGAAGCCGCCGCTTTGGACGGTGTCCCGCGGACGTTTGTATTCTGGCGCATCACCTTACCGATGCTGACGCCGTTTTTGTTGACGGCAACGCTGTTTCGCGTGATCGAAAGCATTCAGCAGTTTGATATCATCTATGCCATGACCCAAGGTGGACCAGGGGACAAGCTGACCGTCTTTCAGGTCGAGGCATATTTGAACTTTTTCCAATCAACGAATGTGGGACGCTCGGCCGCGCTTTTGATGATCTTATGGGCCATAACCTACACCCTCTCCAATATCTTTGTGAAAAACTGGTTGCGGCTGCGCGAAAAGCAGCGCGGCGAAGCGTAAGGAGCTAACCCATGAACCATACTTCATCTCTTGAACGCACGCTTCGTGGCATTGCTATCACGCTTGTGATCTTGTTCTTTATGTTCCCTATTTTTTGGATTTTTTTAATGAGCTTTCAAACCAATGAAAGCATCCTACGCGTGCCGCCATCGATCATATTTGAACCAACGCTGTCCAATTACAAAGCTTTGATTACCGGAAAATTGGATACATCAGCGGGTAGTTTGGAAATAGAGTTTATGCGTAACTTGGGCAATTCACTGTTCTTGTCCACAGCATCCGTGACGATCGGGTTGATCCTAGGCGTACCAGCGGCCTATGCATTTGCCCGCCTTAAATTCAAAGGATCAGAAGATATCGCATTCACGTTGCTGAGCTTTCGGTTCGCACCACCCTTGTTGGTGTTGCTGCCTTTGACCATCTATTTTCAAAAAATCGGTTTGGCTGACACCTACTTTGGTCTTGTCTGGGTCTATCAACTGATTGTGCTTCCTCTGATTTTGTGGATTGTGCGTGGTTATTTCGAAGATATTCCTGCCGATGTCGAAGCGGCCTATCGGATCGCGGGCCACAGCTGGGGCGCGACCTTCCGAAAGATCGCGCTGCCACTGGCTGGACCTGGTATTGCGGCGGCAGGTTTGCTTGCGTTCATTTTCGCATGGAACAACTTTATCTTTGCATTGGTGCTTGCCTCTGCTGATAAACAACCCGTCACCGTTGGCGCATTGGCGTTTGTAACGGCATCGGGCATCCAATATGGCCAAGTGGCTGCAGGCATTGTGTTATCGATTGCGCCTACATTTGCGCTTGCTCTTTACGCACAGCGGTATTTGGTCGAAGGCCTCTCACTCGGCGCGGTGAAAGGATAAGATATGACACTCGTTCTCAAAAATATCAAAAAATCCTTTAAATCAGAGGTTATTCTGGACGATGTTTCCTTCAACGTTGAAACAGGTAAAACACTGGTGTTGTTTGGTCCATCGGGCGCAGGCAAAACTGTGCTGTTGCGGATGATTGCGGGCGTCATTGATCCCGATAGTGGGTCAATTGAAATTCACGGTCGGGATATGACTGATGTCGAACCTGAAGATCGTGATATTGGCATGGCATTTCAAAATTTCGCGCTGTTTCCGCATATGGATGCCAGCGCGAATATCGCCAGTCCTCTCACAGCCAAACGTCAATCAAAAGGCTCGATTGCAAGCACCGTTCAAAAAGTGGCAAAGCTGCTAAAGATTGATCATGTATTGCATCACAAACCAAAGGAATTGTCTAACGGCCAAAAACAACGCACAGCCTTGGCACGTGCTTTGGCGGGAGAGCCATCCATATTGCTGCTTGATGATCCTTTGCGCAACGTGGATGCCAAGCTACGGTTTGAAATGCGCTTGGAGTTGCCGCGTCTTTTGGCTGATCAAAACGCCACAGTGATTTATGTGACCCAAGACTATAAAGAGGCGATGGCATTAGGCCATACCATTGCGGTGATGAATGACCACGGCATTCAACAATTAGGGACACCAAAGGAAATATATCAAACCCCAGCCAACGTCGACATCGCGCGATTGTTTGGTGATCCTGTCATCAACCTTTTGGATGTGAACCCAATTGCCAGCGCTGCGGGCGGCGTTGAAATGACTTTGTCGGACACGTCAATTCGTTTGAACCACGGGTACAGCCACGCAATTGGGCGCGATTGTATATTGGGCATTCGACCTGAAAATATCGCGTTTTGTGATGCGGATGATCCCTTGGCCATTCCTGTCAATATTGAGGCGGAAACGCCATTGAACGAAAAGACGGTAACTTTGGTGACCACCAAACGCGGGCGTGAAATAATGGTGTCGCGACCTGCCGGCAGCATCGCGCCAGCGTCAGGTGCGGCACATATCAAAGTCGATGATGCACATCTTTTGTTTTTTGACCGTGCCGAGGGTGGTCTGATTTCACCCGATGCTGAAACCCGCATAAACGGAGATGTCGCATGAGCGAGACAATTTTAAGCCTTGTTGGCGTTGATAAATTTTATGGTCCAATTGGTAAGGGCGTTCATGCGGTTAAAAACATCAACATGGACATAAAAAAGGGTGAAATCATCGCGCTCTTGGGATCTTCTGGATGTGGGAAAACATCGACCCTAAGAATGATTGCAGGTTTCGAAGAAACGAGCCGCGGCAAGATTCTCTTGGCGGGACGCGAAATCCAAGGCCTCCCACCTGTGAAACGTAAGGTTGCCATGGCTTTTGAGGGATACTCGTTATATCCCACAGTAACCGTGCGCGACAATATTGCCTTTGCTCTGAAATCCCAGAAGCTGCCGCAGAGCGAAGTTAACGCTCGTGTTGAAGATGTTGCGCGTATGCTAGAAATTACCGATATCCTAGATCGGTATCCGACATCTGTGTCAGGTGGCCAACAACAACGCGCATCGCTTGCCCGTGCACTTATTCGGGATGCGGATCTGCATTTGTTGGATGAACCGATGGGGCAGCTAGAACCGCAATTGCGTACGCTGTTGCGTGGACGGATGAAGCATTTCATCAAAGAACGTGGACTAACTGCGATCTTGGTGACCCACGACCAAACCGAAGCAAACGCGCTGGCCGATCGAATTGCGGTCATGGAAGACGGTGAATTACAACAATTTGCAACGCCTGAGACAATTAAAGAAGCCCCAGCAAACTTATTCACAGGGACATTCGTTGGCGAACCACCCATGAATGTTTTTGATGCTCAGGTTCAGCTTGATGATCGTAAGTTAGCATTTGCATTGTCAGACGGTGTTTCGTTGACCTACGACATATCAGATTTTGATGATGCAGTTATCAATCGGCTTGCCCAAACAGGACCAATTATTTTGGGCGTGCGGCCCTATGCCGTGCATCGCGGAGACGATGGTGCAGGGGCAACGGTTTTCGCCAATCAATGGTTAGGGGATCAAAGCCATATTGCTGCAAGCTTTGCAGGTGGCTCTATCATTTTGGTGGAACATGATCGTGCAGATGTCGCCTTGGGGCAGAATATTCAAATCAAACTGACGGCGAATGATTTGCACGTGTTCGATCGCGACACAGGCCGCGCGATCATTCATGGGCAACAGGTGGTTTAATGACGATGCCGCGCAAGGATATCCTGATTGGCATTGATGCGGGAACATCTGTCATCAAATCCGTCGCGTTTGATACTGCGGGGCGTCAACTGGCTGTCGCATCCGTTAAGAATGCCTATACGATTACTCCCGACGGTGGCGCAGCGCAGGACATGCGAAAAACATGGTTTGACTGTGTCACCACTCTTTTATCATTGGGCAACGAAATCGATAATCTTGCCCAGCGTGTCCTGGGAATATCTGTGACCGCACAGGGTGACGGAACATGGCTTGTAGGACGCGAAAACGCACCGATTACAGAGGGATGGATTTGGTTGGATGCGCGCTCAGCCCCATTGGTGGATCAAATGCGCAATACCGATGCAGATCAGGCACGTTATGCGATCACCGCAACGGGATTGAATTGCTGTCAGATGGGTGCGCAGATGGCGTACATGGACCGCGCGATGCCCGACCTTTTGGACCAAGCAGAAACAGCACTGCACCCTAAGGATTGGTTGTTTTTAAATTTAACGGGGGTGCGGGCCTCCGACCCATCAGAGGCCGTGTTCACTTTTGGAAATTATAAAACTCGGGCCTATGACGATCAGGTTCTGGATGCCTTAGGGCTGGCACATCGTAAGGCACTATTGCCACCGATCATAGACGGATCAAAAACCACGTTTCAGCTGACGCAGGATGCGGCTTCGCAAACGGGTCTATTGTCGGGGACGCCTGTGTCGCTTGGGTTTGTTGATGTGATGTGCACGGCATTGGGTGCGGGCATCATCGGCAACAATGAAACAGCGGGTTGTACCATCGTTGGGTCAACGGGCATGCATATGAAAGCCTGCAGTGTCGAGAATGTGACATTAAACTCTGACTTGACGGGCTATGTCATGCAGCTGCCAATCGATGGCATGGTGGCGCAAATTCAATCCAACATGGCCTCGACTTTGAACATTGATTGGCTTTTGGGGGTCGCACAAAAGCTTATGTCTGAATTCGGCGCTGTGGTCAGCCATGCTGATTTGGTTGCGCGATTGGATCATTGGATTGCGACCTCCGAACTGGGCCAAATTCTATATCACCCTTATATCTCAGATGCGGGGGAACGGGGTCCGTTTGTTGATGCCCGTGCGCGGGCATCGTTTACGGGATTGCGTCAAGCACATGAGTTTGGTGATTTGGTCTGCGCCGTGGTCGAAGGGTTGGGCTTGGCGGCACGCGATTGCTATGATGCTATGGGCGAGCGTCCAAAAGAAATTCGTTTGACTGGGGGCGCGGCGCGATCTGATAAGTTGCGAGAAATTTTTTCGGCCGCGCTTGGTCGTCCTGTTCGGCGATCAATGAGAGAAGAGGCAGGCGCCGCCGGCGCGGCGATGATGGCCGCCGTTGCGAATGGTGTTTATCGCGATATGAATGCGTGCATCGCCGAGTGGGTCACACCCCATCTGTCAGAGGCTGAGGCGCCAAATGACACATTGGCTGAGACTTATGACGCGCTCATGCCAAGCTACAGGCACGTCCGTCGCCATTCTGACCTTGTTTGGAACCACCTTGCAAAAAGAGAGGACTCCTAAATGTCCACAGCGAATATATGTATCATCGGCGATTACTTTATGCTGCCTGAAGTGTTTGAACAAAAAATCCGAGCGGCATGCGGAGACCGCGTAGAGATCCGATCGCGCAAGGATAATTGGCCAAATGAACCCATGGAACATGGTTATGCAGTCCAAGGTATGGATGGTCTAAAGGAATATTTTGGCACCGCCGACGATGTGGTGGATTTTGTGGCTGATGCCGAGATTTTGGTGACCCAATTGGCACCGATGTCACGTGGCATGTTGGAGCGGTTGCCAAATTTGAAAATGATTGCCGTCTCTCGCGGGGGGCCCGTGAATATCGATATGGCAGCTGCGCGTGATCACAACGTGTTGGTTGTTAACACGCCAGGTCGCAATTCTACGGCGGTCGCTGAATTTACGATCGGTGCAATTTTGGCCGAGACGCGGAAAATTCGCGTAGGGCACGAATCTTTGCGTGCAGGCACTTGGCGGGGTGACCTGTATCGGGCTGATGTGACAGGACGCGAGCTAAATGAATTGACAGTCGGTGTCATCGGATATGGGAATATAGGCACTAAGGTTGTCCGTCTGTTACGGGCTTTTGGCACTAAAGTTTTGGTATGTGATCCATATGTGCAACTCTCGCCTGAGGATGCCCAAGCGGGTGTCGAGCTGGTTGGTTTAGATCAACTCTTGGCACAAAGTGATGTTGTCACCTTGCACCCTCGGGTGACCGAAGAAACACGACATATTATGAACAAAGATAGCTTTGCCAAAATGAAGCCGGGGGCGATCTTTATCAACACGGCGCGCGGCCCGCTGTGTGATTATGAAGCTTTATACGATGCTTTGAACCATGGCCCGCTTGGTTCGGCCATGTTGGAAACATTTTCGGTGGAACCAGTTCCTTTGGATTGGCCGTTGGTGCAATTGCCGAATGTCACGGTAACACCCCATATCGCGGGTGCTTCAGTGCGCACAGTGACGTTTGCCGCCGAACAAGCTGCCGATGAGGTGCGTCGTTATTTGACGGGCGAACCCGCCAAGAACCCCTGTTAGGAGACGACAGTTGAACACAGATGCGACCCTTCGTGCGGATATGGTTCTCGCATGTAAACAGCTCGAAGCTGCGGGGCTAAACCGTGGTGCATCGGGAAACATATCTGTGCGGCATCACGACACGATGCTGATCACGCCTACAGCGGTCGCTTATGACGTAATCGAACCCGATATGATGGCAAAAATGTCCTTATCTGCAGAAAGCGAAAGTTGGGATGGTCCAAACGCACCATCATCGGAATGGCGGTTTCATCGCGATATATTGCGACATCGTCAGGATGTTCGTGCGGTTGTTCATACGCATGCACCGTTTTCAACGATATTAGCCATCGCCCGCAAGGAAATTCCCGCAATCCACTATATGATTGCGGCCTTTGGCGGTCCCAATATTCGGGTTGCTGATTACGCACGGTATGGAACCGATGCACTGTCGAAAAATATTCTAAATGCGATGGAGGGACGCAATGCCTGTCTTATGGCGAACCATGGGATGGTTGTCGCGGGATCTGACCTGACCAGAACACTCTGGCTTGCAAACGAGCTAGAGGCACTTGCCCATCAATATTATCACGCTCTGAGCATCGGTGGTGGGCATATTCTAAGCGATGCACAAATCGCTGAAACTGCCAAAGGTTTTGAGACCTATGGCATTCGCACCAAAGGAGAAAAAACCACATGACGAACGACGTGGACCTATTCATCATTGGTGGGGGCATTAACGGCGCGGGAATTGCGCGTGATGCTGCAGGGCGCGGGTTAAGTGTTGTTTTGTGCGAAAAAGATGATTTAGCACAAGGCACCTCATCGCGATCAGGAAAACTTGTCCATGGTGGTCTGCGATATTTAGAATACTATGAATTTCGCCTGGTCCGCGAAGCGTTGATTGAACGTGAGGTTTTGTTAGAAAACGCCAGCCATATTATTTGGCCGATGCGGTTTGTTCTGCCGCATTCCAAGATTGAACGTCCTGCATGGTTGGTCCGGCTGGGTTTGTTTTTATACGACCACCTAGGAGGGCGAAAACGGCTACCTGGAACGCGCACTCTCAACCTGAGAAAAGATGCAGCGGGCCGTCCTTTGAAAGCTAAATATCGGAAAGGTTTCGAATATTCGGACTGCTGGGTCGATGATGCCCGCTTAGTTGTTCTGAACGCGGTCGATGCTGCCAAACGTGGGGCGTGTGTTTTAACGCGAACGGCCTGCGTGTCGGCCACGCGCGATGGCGATAAATGGCGGGTCGAAACCCAGTGTGCCGAGACTGGCGCCACCCAGATATATTTTGCCCGTGCCTTGGTAAATGCAGGGGGACCTTGGGTGAATGACATTATAGGTCGCGTTGCGCGGCGAAATTCACAACGCAGTGTGCGGTTGGTCAAAGGCAGTCATTTGATAACCAAAAAATTCTGGGACGGACCACAGGCCTATTTGGTGCAAAACGATGACAAGAGGGTCATTTTTATCAATCCCTATGAAGGTGACAAAGCCCTCATTGGGACCACCGATATCCAAATCGAAACGCCCCCAGAAACCGTTGAGGCGGACGAGGCCGAGATTGCATATTTGTTGGATGCAGTGAACAAGTATTTCGAAATGCAACTGACTCAAGACGATGTCTTGGCGACATTTTCAGGTGTGCGTCCGCTATATGATGATGGACAAGGCAATCCCTCAGCCGTCACACGCGATTACCTGTTTGATCTTGACGACGAACAGGGTGCGCCTTTGTTGAATATATTTGGGGGTAAAATAACAACATATCGCAAATTGTCGGAACATGCGATGCAGCGGTTAAGTTCATTTTTTCCAAATGCAGGCGTGGATTGGACCGCGCATGACCCATTGCCTGGGGGTGACATCGAAAATGCTGACTTTGATCGTTTCTTGGATGACCTCAAGCGGATTTATCCATGGTTGGATGTACATGTCTTGTATCATCTCGCACGGCTTTATGGCACCCGCGTTCATGATATGTTGGCCTCTTGTACAAGCGTGAAAGATCTAGGCACTCATTTTGGCGGACACCTCTATGAATTAGAGGTGCGCTATTTGCTGGCTAACGAATGGGCGCGCTCTGCAGAAGATATAATAGTGAGGCGTACCAAAGAATACCTGCACATGAGCGACCAAGAAATCCAAGGTTTGGTCGATTGGATCGAACGCGAAAATAGAAAGTCAGCCTAATATGTCCGAGCTTAAAGAGCCAGTTGATCTAGCCGCATTGGCTGAATTATCTGCCCGTATCGGCAGCAATCCCGATATTATCCAAGCGGCGGGCGGGAACACATCGATAAAAGAAAATGGCGTGATGTGGATCAAAGCGTCGGGAACGTTGCTGGCCGAAGCCCAACAAAAAGACATTTTTGTTCCAGTGGATGCAACGGCGATGCGCATGGCCTTGGCTGATCCTGATCAAGATGCTGATCAGCCCATCAATTTTGCGTTGGGGCAATCTGGTCTGAGGCCATCGATTGAAACCAGCTTACATGCGGTGTTTGACCAACGTGTGGTCGTTCATGTGCATTGTGTAAACACCTTGTCTTGGGCCATCCAACAAGGTTCAGATGAATTGTTGGCGACCAAGTTGTTGAATTTTAAGTGGGCCAGTGTTGGATATTGCAAACCAGGGGCCATGCTGGCGTCAGCCGTATCGCACGTCATCGACACAGGTGCAGAGATTGTCATTTTAAAAAATCATGGCCTGATTGTCGCCGCGGAAACTGTTCACGCGGCCGAAACGCTTTTGTTTGATGTGATAGCCTCGTTAGAAGCTCCAATGCGCCCATTTTGTACGATTGATGTAGAGGCCTTGGGCAAAGGGCTGCCAAAAGGTTGGGAGGCACTGGATAAGGATCATCCATTGCATCAAGTCGCTTTATCGCCTGCGCGTATCACTCATGCGACAACTGGCAGTCTGTATCCAGATCACGTCATTTTTTGTGGGATCGGGGCCCAGATACTAACGGACGATGATCCCGCTGCAACGCAAGAGGCCCCGCCGTTTTATATTGTTCCCGATCGAGGGGCGATCATCCAATGCGATGCATCTCAGGGTGCTAAAGCTTTGGTGCGATGTCTGGGCGATGTGCTGATGCGGTTGGACGAGGACGCCGTCCTTGAATATTTGTCTGACGAGCAAAACTATCAACTCTTGGATTGGGATGCCGAAAAATATCGGCAAAAATTAAATGCCTGAACCACAATATTTCATTGGGCTAGATTTAGGCACTTCAGGTGCGCGGGCGGTCATAATTGATGCGGCGGCGCAGCCTCTCGCAGAGGCAAAAGCGCCGATGTCCCATAGCGCGTTCGCGCCAAATGATCCGCGGGCATGGTGGGACGTGGCCTCTATTGCACTTGGCGATGTGCTGGGTCAGATTGATCGACGTTTTGTTGCGGCACTTTGTGTTGACGGGACATCAGGAACGGTTGTTGGTGTTGATCACACGCTGACCCCCGTGACCCAAGCGTATATGTATAATGATCCGATTGACGATCCAGACATCCTAAGCCGTATCAACAGTGTTGTGCCATTGAACAGCGCTGCGCGCGGTGCCAATAGTGGTCTGGCCCGTGCGTTGATGTTGGCGCGACAATCGCCTTATAAGATTTTGCATCAAGCAGATTGGATAGCTGCGCTGTTTACAGGAAAATGCATCAGTGACGCCAATAATGCTTTGAAATCAGGCTATGACGTGCATGCAGGCTGCTGGCCCCAATGGATCACAAATTTAGGGTTAGATTCAACAATTTTACCTGACGTTTTCGAACCGGGAGCTATCGTGGGCACCCTGACAGAGGAGGCGGCAAAACGGTTTGATTTACCCCTATCATGTGTGGTGATTGCAGGGACCACAGATGGTTGTGCGTCATTTTTGGCAACGGGGGCGCAACACAGCGGCGATGCCGTGACTGCACTTGGAAGCACTCTGACCATAAAACTCTTATCCCAAACGCCCATCTGTGCGCCAAAATATGGGGTTTATAGTCACCGGATATTGGGCAAATGGCTCGTGGGCGGGGCATCTAATACAGGCGGTGCTGTCTTGGCTGCATTCTTTGACACAGAGGTATTGGCCCAGTTGAGCATGAAGATTGATCCTGCGCAAAATCATGATTTAGGATATTATCCTCTTTTAAGGCCCGGCGAACGATTTCCGGTGAATGATCCTGACCTCTTGCCCCGTTTGACCCCACGTCCCAAGGATGACGTAGCCTTTCTGGCTGGTATGTTTGACGCTATCGCGGGCATTGAAAAATCCTGTTATGATTTGCTCAGTCGTTTAGGGGCGCCAGATGTTAAATGCGTCTACAGCGTTGGAGGAGGGGCAAACAACGCAATTTGGACAGACATACGCCGTTGCAAATTGAATGTTCCGTTTCATTCTCCGGCGCATCATGAGGCCGCGTTCGGGTCCGCTTTATTGGCCCGCATAGGTGCAACATCATGACCAATACCCTTGATGAGTTAGCAGAGAATTTCGATGCGTTTTTGGTGGATCAATTTGGCGTGTTGATAGACGGTAGTGGCGCCTATGCATATGCCCCAAAGGCGTTGAAACGCTTAAAGACCTATGGCAAGCCGATCTACATTTTATCTAATTCTGGGAAGCGCGCAGAACAAAACATTCAACGACTATTGTCATACGGATTTGATCGTCGATCCTTTGATGGTGTGATTACTTCTGGCGAAGTTGCTTTTTGGGACATTCAAAACCATGTGAAAGATCGCGGTTCAGCACAGTTAAAAGTCTTTTTGTTGTCGCGTGACAACGACCTTTCAGCGATTGAGGGCGCAGCATGCGAGCGCGTCATCACGCCGCAAGAGGCCGAGTTGATCATTATTGCAGGCTCTGAAGCCGAAAAACGCACAATGGATGAGTATCGCACTCTTCTGGGCGATGCGGCGGCGCGCGGGGTCCCAGCGCTGTGTACCAATCCCGATTTGAAAATGTTAACGTCATTGGGGCAGCGTTTTGGCGCGGGGGCAATCGCCATGGAATATCAAGCCATGGGCGGGCGTGTTCGCTGGTATGGCAAACCCCATTCGGCCATTTATGAATTCGCGTTGCAAAGACTGGGTAATATATCCAACGATAAAGTTATTTGCTTTGGTGATAGTCCCGAACATGACTTGCGCGGTGCGCATGGTGTTGGGTGTAAAGGTGCCTTGGTGCGCACTGGGCTTTCCGAAACGTTCGACTCTTCATCACATCATACGACACAAGCGTCCTCGGATCAGCCTGATTTCATCATTGATAGATTTTGTTTCGCGGGAGTTTAACATGGCTTACACTTTATCACTCAATACCAATCCTCTTGTGAACCGTTATGCTGAGCCACGTGATCTTATAGAGGCGATTGCCTATGATATTAAAATTCGGGACATCCAACTGACCCATGAATTTATCAATCCTGCATGGCCTGCTTACCTTATCAAGCGCTTAGTCAAAGATATGAATGCAAGTTTACGGCGCACGGGTGCACGTGTCACCAGCGGGATGACAGGGCCTTATGGACGATTGAACCATTTTGGCCACCCTGATCCAGAGGTGCGTTCGTATTATTTGGCATGGTTCAAAACCTTTTGTGATATTGTTGTGGACCTCGGGGGCCATTCACTTGGGACACAATTCGCCATTTTCACCTATAGAGATTTTGATGACCCTTCGCGACGTGACGATTTAATAAACAGAGCGCTGGATTGTTGGGCAGAGCTCGCGCAACACGCCAAAGCTGCAGGTTTGGAATTTTTGTTTTGGGAACCAATGAGCATAGGGCGTGAATTTGGCGAAACCATTCAATCTGCGCATGCATTGCAAGATCGCATTTTTGATCGCCAAATGGATATTCCTTTGCTGATGATGGCCGATATCGATCACGGCGATGTCACCAGCACCAACCCTGATGACTATGACCCATATGCATGGGCGCGTTCGGTCCCGCGTGTGTCGCCCATCATTCATATCAAACAATCGTTGATGGATAAGGGTGGGCATCGTCCCTTTACCGCTGAATTCAATCGAAAAGGTAAGATTGAGCCGCAAAAATTGATTGATGCATTCAATCAAGGGGGTGGGGCGGACAATGAGATCTGTCTGGAGCTCAGTTTTAAAGAACGTGAACCAAATGATCGTCAAGTTGTATCGCATATAGCCGAGTCCGTGGCTCATTGGGCACCGTGGATTGATACCGGTGCGCGAGATTTGAACATCGCATCAAGTGACTGAATGGAGGGCACAAAGAATGTCTGAGACACAGTTTTGGATCGGAACCAGCTGGAAAATGAATAAAACCACAGCAGAAGCGCAAGCCTTTGCCACTGCTCTTGTTTCGGCTGATGCAAATCACGATCACCGCATTCAGCGCTTTGTTATCCCGCCGCACGTGTATCTTACTCATGTGGCGCAAATATTGTCTGGAACTTCGGTCAAAGTCGGCACGCAAAATATGCATTGGGCTGATGATGGAGCTTGGACAGGAGAAATTTCCCCCACCATGATCAAAGATTGTGGCGCGAACATTGTCGAACTTGGCCATTCCGAACGGCGCGCATTTTTCAATGAAACGGATGAAACCGTTGGATTAAAGGTTGCTGCGGCCCTGCGTCACAATCTCATTCCCTTGATATGTATTGGTGAGACGCTTGAACAACGCGTATCTGGCCGTGCCTCTGCGGTCCTTGAACAACAAGTCCGAGGAGCACTTGGGTTTGCATCGGAACAAGATCTGACAAAGCCCATTTTGTTTGCGTATGAACCCGTTTGGGCAATCGGGGACAATGGCATTCCTGCCACGTCTCAATATGCTGATGACATGCATGAGCACATCAAATCGGTTACGAAAGATGTTTTGGGGCGCCGACTGACCTGCTTGTATGGGGGATCGGTCAATTCAGAAAATTGCGTTGAACTGTTCGGTTCAAATCACATTGATGGGCTTTTCATCGGACGTGCTGCTTGGGACGTGCAGGGATATTTACATATTTTGGAAATGTGCCACGACAGCTTAACATAAAAGGAGTGAAAAATGAAAATTGCAGTAGCAGGCGACAGCGCAGGCATAGGCCTCGCGAAGGTTTTGGCGGAATATTTAAGCACGTCGCATGACGTCAGCGAAGTCTCTGTGCCTCAAGATGGTTCCAACGAATTTTACGCAAACTTATCAGATCGTGTCGGTCAGGCCGTGATGACTGGGACATATGAGCGGGCGATTTTGATTTGTGGAACAGGTATTGGGGTCCAAATCGCGGCAAACAAAGTGCCAGGCATTCGTGCTGCACAATGTCATGATACCTATTCCGCCCAGCGTGCCGCATTGTCGAATAATGCGCAGATAATCACAATGGGTGCACGGGTTATTGGACCTGAACTTGCCAAATCAATATGTGATGCGTTTCTAGCTGAAACTTTCGATGAAAACGGGAAGTCAGCCCAGAATGTTGCCGCAATCAATGCCGTTGACCTTCTCCATCGATGACCAGGCGAGACAGTATTGAGTACGTGTGCCTCAACCTCGCGGATCAATCGCAATATATCATCTTCACCATATCGTTTCCGAGCCATAACCATCCTCCTTCATTTAACAGAGATTAGCAAAAAATTATGGATCAGTTTTAGGGGGCAGGGACACTTGTCTAAGCCCCTTAAAACTGTGCCATAATTTGTTAGAGACGGAGGATCGAAATTATGGCTCGGAAGCGTTATTCGGACGAAGATATTTTGAAGCTGTTA
>Ga0181561_10002185_pt1 | contig 17345 bp, 10 predicted proteins | sample 011ome_19_FD_133760 | JGI IMG/M metagenome (GOLD analysis project Ga0181561, IMG submission 133760) | Coastal salt marsh microbial communities from the Groves Creek Marsh, Skidaway Island, Georgia - 011510BT metaG (megahit assembly) | ecosystem: Environmental > Aquatic > Marine > Intertidal...
GATCCTTAAGGACTTTTGCCGGCGCATCTCTCCGCCCACCCCACGCTTTCAATCCCCGCCCTCGATGCCTTTCAGCGCCAACTGACGCCTTTGAACTCCACCCCGACATTCGCTTGTATAGAACGGCCCTCACGTCGCGTCACACGCTTCGATCCTCGGGCGCGACGTATTTCAGCCGCAGATACTCGAACACGTCCGCCTCGTCGTCGATCTCCGCGTCCGTCACCTTCGACGCCGCGTTCGACGTCTCGCGAAAAATACCCTTATCGTTCAAGGACAGCCCGAACCTCCGCTTCGCCCAGTATCTCATGCTCCGGTTGAAGTACCCGCTGCCGGTGAAGTACAGCAACGCGAACGGAAGCTCCTCGGGGGCGTACACCTTGACGTCGATCCGCCGGTGCGTCCGCGCGGGTTCGACGGGGACTACGCCCATGCCGCCGCCGCCGTCGGCGTCGGCATCAGCGCGCGCGAGCTGTAACGAGGCGGCGTCCTCAGAAGGTAACAACGCGACGCCCATGTACGAGTCCTTCCCGACGCTGAGGTCGTCCGTCAAGACGCCCTTCCCCCGCAGCTCCGCGAGCACCGTCGGGAGGATGTCCTTGAACGTCGAGACGCCGCCTCTTCCGTCGCCTAAACTCCCGCAGCTCTCCGCGGTCATCCACTCCCGGGTCGGCGAGATCAAGACGTCGAGATCGCCGCAGGTGGGTTTCCCGCGGCGGTACGATCCCGCGGCGACGGCGACGCATCCCGGACACGCGCGCCGCGCCGCACGTTCGACGTACCCCGCGATCGCGGACGCTTCCTCTCTCGGCATCCGCTGATCGAACTCGTCGAAGTATTTCAACCCGATCATTTGCTGCGACGTGAGCAGCGCGCCGCTCGTCCCCGGGCCCTCGCCCTCGCCGCCGCTCGGGGTGACGTCGTCGTGCACGCGCGCGCGGAGTTGGTTCACGGTTTTAATCCCGACGTTGAAGAGGTGCCGCGCCTTGGCTTCGCCGACGCCCCACACCCTCGTCAGCTCCCGCACCGCGACGACGCGGTCGTTCCGCTTCAGCTCCTCGAGCTTCTGTAAGCGACCCGTCGTGAGGATCTCGTTTATCTTCCCGCGCACGGTCGACCGTTTGCTCGCCATCGCGGGAATCACCGGAGGGTCCACGAGCTGTTCGATCCGCGTCGCTTTAAACGGCAGGTCCTTGATCGCGTTCGCCGCGAGGTTGTGGTTCTTCGCCTTGTACGGATCGCCGAGGACTTTGTCGTAAATCTCCGCGAGATCCTCGAGCTTGTCCGTGATGTGCGCGTTCAGGTTGACCCCCTTCGGCGGGTCCCGCGAGCGCTGCTGGCACGCGAGTTTCGCGCGCATCCGCCCGAGGTACGGCCGCTCCTCCTCCTCCTCGGGCGGCGGCGTCGTCGCGGCGGCGACGAGCTCCCCAGTCCCGCCGCCGTCCGCGGGCGCGATGCCGCCGCCGCCGCCGCCTCCCTCGTCGTCGCGCACGCGCGGCGACAGCGGCGACGGACTCGCCTGGCTCGCTCTCGCGCCGCCGCCGGTCGGGGGGAAGTCTTCGGGCGGGAGCGCCTCGCGATCTTTCAGACTCTTGGATGCCCAGTCTGGATGCACGACGAAGACGCCCGCGCCGCCGCCGCCGCCGCCGCCGCCGCCGCCGCCCCCTCCGCCGCCGTCGTCGCGCGCGTCCGACGTGATCACGTGCGTCACCGCCGCGGCCGAGCGGCTCTTCTCTTCGACGCGCGCGCCGGCTTCTCGCACGCGCTTCGCGAGGATCTCCCTTCGCTTCTTGGACACGGACGCGTCGAACCACGCGACGACGCCGCGGAGGAAACCGTCGCCGGACGAAGACGAGGGCGGCGGCGGCGGCGGCGGCGGCGGCGCGCGCTTCTCGTCGCTCGATTTCGCCTTCTTCCTTCGCGACGCCGCGACGATGCCCGCGGCGCGTCGGTACGGATCCACCCCCGCGCCCGCGCCCGTCGACCCCACGGCGCCCTCCGCGGCGGCCGTGACCTGCGAGCTCGTCGGCGCCCTCCTCCAACGCGCGGACGAGCGACGCTTCATTCTTTTCGCACAGTTGCGTCTCGCCTTCTTCGCCGTCTTCGCCCCCGACGCGGACGCCGTCCCACTCGTCCCCTTCCGTGCCGACGCCTCCGCCCTCTCCTCCTCCCCCTCCTCCATCTCGCGTCGAGCCGCCGCGCGGCACGTCGGGCGCGCGCAAGCTGGCGCCCATTTGCGTCGGCTGCGTCTCGGGCGAGGACCCGCCGCGGAGGTCGAAGCCTCCGCCGGCGCCGCCGCGAAGGGACGACGGGAGGTCGAACGCGAACGTCGCTTGGCTGTCCGACGCGCCGCCGCCGGTCTGCTCCGCGCGAAGCCGCGGGTCCGGGTCCGGGTCCGGGTCCGGGTCCGGGTCCGGCGCGGGCGCGCGGCCGACGCGGCGGCCGCGGCGTCTCGGCGGCGAGCCTGGAGAGGGGGCGGCGGCCGGGTCCGTCGGAATGTGGAATGTGGGCACCCCCGGCGAGTACGAGAAGATCCGACGACGACGACGACGACGCCGCGCACCTGTGACGACGTCCGCGCACCGATTCTGCGCGTCCTCGGCGCGGCGCTTCCTCTCATTCTTCTTCCGCGACGCGACCTCCACGCGCGCGCCGCCCATGCCGCGCGCGCGCTCGCTCTTCCGACTCGCTCTAACGTTCGGTCGCGACGTCCGAGTCGTCTTCTTCGTCCTCGTAGCTCGCGTCCTCGGACTCGCCGACGTCGTCCTCGTCTTCGTCCTCCTCCCCGGGGCTCTCCTCGCGGACGTCGATCCCGCGATGCGTGCGCTGACCTATCAGCGGTATCTCCGCGCGGCTCTCGCGTATCTTCGCTCGCTGCGAGGGGAGGGAAGACGTCAGGTCGACCGGTCGATTGTGTGCACCTTCACGGAGACGTCGACGACGACGCGGAGACGACGCGACGGGAAGATTTGTCGCGGCGTCCGGAAGAGGCCCCCGCGCGCACCTTGTCCTCCTCGGCCTTCTCCGCGCGCGCGAGCGGGATGGACTCGGTCGCTTCGAAGTCCTCGCGGTCGTCGACAGGTGGCGCGGGCACGCGCGCGATAGTTGGATATCGCGCGTTCAACGGCGCGAGCATGCCATCACGCGTGCCGAGGAATGATGGCTGAGTGGGCGTTTTTTCGAGCTCGTCGACAGGAAGTCTCATCCTGTCTCCTTCAAAACGAACGCCGACGGTTCCGACGCCGCACTACCGTCGGCACCGCGACGACGCGATGCTGCGCCGGGCGGCCCTCCGGGCGGGCGCCTCGAGCGGCCTGTGCGGTTCGACGTCGACGCGGACGCGCGGGTTCGCCTCCAGCGGCGCCTCTCAACTCGGATGGTTCGGCCTCGGCGGTGCGAGCGCCGATGACGCGTCGTCCGCGGCGGTCGCGGAGACCGCCGCCGACGCCGCGCGCGTCGGCGAGACCGCGACCGGGGAGCTCTCGACGACCGCGTCCACCAGCGCGTTTTCGTTCGACGCCATCCCGGACGTCGTCGGGCACGCCGCGAGCGCGCTCGCGCACGCGCACGATCTCTCCGGGCTGCCGTGGTGGATCACCATCGGCGCGAGCGCGGTCGCGGTGCGCCTCGCGCTCCTCCCCGCGGCGGTGCGCCAAGCCAAGGCGGGCGCGCTCGTGACCGCGGCGGTCGCGCGCGCGAAGGGGCCCGACGGGAAGCCGCCGAGGTCGATGCGCGACATATATAACGCCGCGAGCGAGCTCCGAAGGCGCACGAACGGCGTCGCCGTCGGATGGCTGATCGCGGGGCCGCTCGTCCAGCTCCCCGTCTTTTTCGTCGCCGTGCTCGGCGTGAGACGACTCGCGCAGCAGCCCGACATCGGGCTCGAGCTCGGCGGCGCCGCGTGGTTCACGGACCTCACGCTCGCGGCGGTGGACGTCTCCACCGCGACCGCGCCGATGGGGCTGATGGGCGCGGCGTTGCCGTGCGCGACGGCGGCAGCTTTGTTCGCGAACGTCCACCGGTCGCTCGGCCCCGCCGCGGCGGCGGCGCCGGCGGCGGCGACGCTGAAGCTCTTCGTGGAGTGGCTCACGGTGCCGACGCTGATGATCGGGATGCAGCTCCCGCACGCGATTCATATGTACTGGCTCCCGGCGTCGCTGAGCGCGCTCGCGCAGGGGGCGTTCATGAGGACGCCGGAGGGGAGGCGGGCGCTGGGGATCGATCCGGATTTCGCCGCGGCGGCGAGGTATACCGCGAAGGAGCAAGCCGCCGCGGGGTTGAATTTATCCCGCGCGCTCGACGCCGACGAAGTTCGGTGGCTTCGAGACGCCGCGCAGGCGAGGGCGGACAAGAAGATTGAGGACGCGCTGCGGATGTTAGAGCGCGCGGCGGCGCGGATGCCGGCGCCGGAGGCGGAGGAGGAGCCGCCGCGAGCGGACGCCGCGGGCGACGGCGACACCCTCGACGCCGCCGCCGGCGAGACGAAGACGTCCAGAGGCAAGGCGCCGCCGCTCACCGTGAGCGCGAGCGCGCACCCGACGGTTCTGTACGCGCTGGCGCAGACGCGCATGGTCTTGAAGCTGTGGAAAGACGCCGCGAACGCGTACGAGTTGTCCGCGAAGATGGAAGTCAACGCGGAGCGCCGAGCGATGGCTTTCGCCGGCGCCGGGGTGGCGCGCGCCAACGTCGGGGACCTCGCCGCGGCGGCGACCGCGCTGGACGCCGCGATCGCGCTCAACGATAAGGACGTGAGCTCGATGATATCGCTCGCGGCGGTCAGGAAGAGGAGCGGCGATCTGAAGGGCGCGTTCGAGGTTCTCGAGAGGGCGGCGAAGATCGCCCCGGAGGTCCGAGAGCGATTCATCGCGCCCCTGGAGAAGGAGACGGCGAGGGGAGGGAAAAAAGGAGGAAACGCGCGCGCCTCCTCCGGCGGTCATAAGGTTAAGGGTGCGGGTAGGGAAAAAAACGCGCACGAGGGGGGTAGGAACGGGGGACGCGGCGATAACGATAGGAGGACGTAGCGCGACGCGTCGATTACAACTAGCTGCTAGACGGTCAACACGAAACATTCGTCGTCGTCACGACAGATCGAACCCGCTTCCGCTCGTGACGGCGTACAGAAGCTTCTCCTTCACCGCGTCTTTCGTCTTATACGGCGGCAGCTTGAGCAAGTTCATGCACGTCGCCGCGGTCGGCAGCCGCGCCAAATCCGCGGTGTCCTCGCTCGCGCGGCTCCCGCTCGACATCCCGGACCGATGCACGCAGAACGGCGGCAAGAGCTGCGAGAACCCGAGCAACGGCGTGTTCGGACACGCGGTGACGAATTTCAAAAACGCGCGTTGATCCTCCTCGCGACACTCTCTCAACGCGTCCCACAGCGCCGTCACCGTCGGGTGGTCCGCGGTGTACCCGCCGCTGTACGTCGCCGACCGCGCGAGGTCGTCGATGTCGATCTTCCCGCCCGCGCCGCTGATGAGTAATCGCAGCTCCGCGGGCGCGAACACGCGCAGCCACGAGGGTTCGATCAAGCCGCGGAACCCGTCCACGAACGCTTTCGATTGCCTCCGAATCCTCGCGTGCATGAGGTGATGCGCGAGGAGGTGGACGTACCGCCCGCGGTTCTCTCCGTCGACGCGAATCTCGGACCCGCCGGGGATCAAGTCGACGTCGCCGCCGACGCCGTCCGGGTCGGACGCGGTGAAGTGCAGAAACAGATCCTCGACGTCGCGCGCGGGGAGACGTTTCAGCGACAACAGGTGGTGGTACAGCTCCGGGTCTAGCGTCGCGAGGTCGTTCAGCTCCGGCGGTCGGCCGTCGCGAAGTTTCGCGAGGAAAAAACCCGCGAGAGGGAGGTCCACGAGGATACCCTCGTACACCGCCTTCCCGAGCATCGCGCCCAAGAACTCGAGCTTCCGAAGGTGGTCCGCCCCCGCGTGTTTCCACGACGCCGGGTTCGGGTACAACGTCCGGTCCGGGGTCTCGACGAATAATCCAACCTTCGGGTCGAACGCCTCTTCGATCAACGCGCTCAGAAAATCTTTGAACAGACCGCCGCCGTCGACGCCGGCTTCCTCGACGCCGTGCTCGTTCACGAAGTTGACGCGAACGACGCCTTTCAACGACCCGGGGGGGCGCTCGCCGACGTGATCGTCGCGCCACCGTCGGTTCTCGTGTTTCAACGCCGCCGGTCCGAGCGCGTCGAGCGCGTCCGCGAAGACCCGGCCGCGCGTGACTTGGATGTGATGCTCCGGGGTGAACCCGAACGCTTCCATCGGCCCGCCGCGGCCCGCGTGATCGTTTCGATCGCGAAAGATGGAGTTTTTGAACCACCGCACGCGCGCGCCGAACGGCACCAGGATCGGCGCGCGACGAAGGAGTTCCGCGGCGCGGTTCCGTCGAAAACCGCCCGCCGCGGTGCGTTTTTTATCCCCGGCGCCGTTCACCGGATTCGTCGCCTCGTCCAAGAACGCGTCCACGGACGAGCTCCGATCGCCGCCGCCGGCGTCGTCCTGGCGGAAGAGCTCCGGGGCGTGGAACGACTCGGGCGGGATCAGACGAAGCCGCCCGTTGCGGTCGTGCACCTGCGCGAGCGCGCGCGCGAGCGCGCGCGCCGCCGACCCTCTCGCGCCGTCTCCCTCGCCGCCGACCGCGAGCGCTCTTCCCGCGTCGTCGCCGCCTTGCATACTGCCGCCAACCGCGGCGGCGTCGCCGCCGTCGGGGTCGACGTCCACCCACAGAATCCGCCACAGCGCGTCGCGAAGGCACGCGACGAGCGTCGGCGTCTCCTCCGCCGGGAGCGGCTCCCCCGCGTCGCCCGCGGCGGCGAACTCTTCGTCGTCGCCGGTGAGCAGGAACGTCCCGTACGCGGCGGCGAACGCGCCCAGGCTCTCGAGCCACGGCGTCGAGACGGACTGCGTCGCGCTGTCGTCCGTGACGCGCGGCCACGCGCGGTTCGTTTGAAACGCGCGCAGCGTGCGCCACGCGCGTCGAACGAGCGGCGTGCCGAAGGCGAGCGCGGACATCAGCGCGCCGCGTTCGGACGCGCGCGATCGCGCGGAGACGGACGCGACGAGCGCGGCGACGGAGCGCACGCCGATCTGCGCGGCTGAAGACGCGGATGACGCGGATGACGCGATCGTCGGGCGCGGCGGCGCCGGTCGCGCGGCGGCGCCGAACGCGGGCGCCGCCGCGGCGCCGAATCCAAACGCTGGCGGCGGCGGCGGCGCGGTCGGCGCGTCTTCCATCGCCTCGTCCGCGGCGTCGGCGCTCCACCCGTCGTCTTCCCCCGGCAGCGCGTCGATCACGAGCCACTTCAACAGCGCGCCGTTTCTTAAGCACTTCAGCTGCTCCACGAGCTGCGGCGGGGTGCTGACTCGCGCGGCGCCGCCGCTCGCCGCGGCGGCGCGTCTTCTCGCCGCCGCGCGTCTTAAGCCTTCGTCGTCGTCGTCGTCGCTGTCGACCTCGTCGTCGCTCTCTATGTCGTCGTAGCCCACGTCCATCGCGGCGGACTCGCCGTCCACGTCCATGGCGTCGCCGGCGACCGCGGGCGCGGACCAAATCAGCGCGCCGGGAGGAAACTGCCGCAACGCGTCGGACGCGAACGCCGCGAATCCGTTCGCCGCGAACCACTTTTCGCGCGCGCTCCCGTCGCCGCCGCCGCGGCGACGCGGCGCCTTCGCCGCGGCCTCCGCGATGTTCCCGAGCAACCACCCGATCGCGGGGAACGCGCTGCCGGTGTCGTCCCCCGCCGGAAGCGACGCGGGGGGGCACCGACGAAGGCTCTCCACGGCTCGCGCCCACACTTTATGCGGCCACCTCTCTCCGCCGGCGCTCTCGACGCTCAACGCGGACGCCGCGCCGCCGGCGCGTCGCCACAGCGACGGGATCGTCAGAATCTGCGGCGCGAATCGTTTCTCGGGCGTCGCGACGGCGTCCGCGCACGTCTCCAGCGCGCGCTCGCTCACGTCGCGGACGAGCGTCTCGAGGGCATCGTACGCGCGATATCGTTCGCCCCCGAGTCGCATCCGAGCGAGAATCATCCTCCTCAGGCGAGCGAACAAGTCGTCTCTCCCCGCGAGCGTCGTCAACACCTCCGTCGCGACCTTCCCGTCAACACCTCCGTCGGCCCCCGCGGACGACCCGCGCGTCGCGAGCTGAACGACGCCCGTCAGCGGTTCGACGAACCCGCGCTCCCGCGCGAACCCCTTGTCGTGCTCGGTCAGGCACTCCAACGCCGCCGTCGCGAGCCTCCGCGCGCGCAGCTTCACCCTCGCCGCCGACGTCGCGTCTAGTCGATGCGCGCCCTCGAACAGGACGCGATGCCGGCTCGCGTGGTGGCCGTCGCACGCGTCCGCGAACAGCGACGCGTCCGCGGCGACGCGCGGGTCGACGAAGAAGAGCAGCTTCGCGAAGAAGTCGGCGACGTCCGCGTCCGCGTCCGCGGCGTCCGCGCGCGCCGACGGCGGCGTCGAGCGCGCGTCGCCGTACGTCGCCGTCCACTCGTCTCGAACCGCGCGCCGCGCGGCTTTCAGATCGCGGCTCGCGCGCCACGCCGCCTGCGTCGTGAATAGGGGGGGAGGGTGACGGGGACGCGAGCGAGCGAGTGAGCGCGAACGAAAGACGATCGAGATGCGGTGGGCGGAGAGATGCGCCGGGCAAAGTCCTTAAGGATCGGCGTTCACCACGCCAACGCGGTCGTATGGGGACCAGTGTATAGAACGATCGCGTTCGGAGACGTGCGGGTGCCGATTCGAAGGACGTTCGTCGACGCGCGGATCTGAGCGCGAGGACGCGCCTGGACCGTCGTCGCGGACCGCGTCTCCGCGCGAAGCCTTCCTCGCCGCTCGCGGTCCGCCCTCGCCTGCTCCACGAGCGCGGCGCGGTCGGGTTTATCCGCGCTCTTCGACGCCCCGCCGAGCGCGACCCTCGACGTCGGCTTGTGGTTCCCGTCGAAGAACCGGAGGGAAGGCATCTTCGCGTCCTCCTCCTCCTCCTCCTCCTCCGCGTCGGCGTCCTAGCTAGACGCCGTCGTCCTACGCGTCCGTCGTCGCTCGAGCGCGGTCGACGGTCGCGTCGCCTCCGCGGCGGGACGTCCGTCGCGTCCGCGTCTGGCGACGTTCGCGCGGGGGAGAGTGACGCCCGTCGAGCTCCCGCCTCTCCCCGACGTCGTCGTCAACATCGTCGCGTCGAAGCGACGACTGCGACTGGACTGCGACTGGACGCGGACGAGTCGTGTTCGCCGTGAGACACTGTCTGCTGTTTCAAGCGACCGTCGAGCGTCCCGCGCCTCGTCACTTCGAGGAGCGCGTCTCGGGATCGCGCGCGTGGCCTCGGGGCGAGCGCGGACGCACGCGCGAACGCACCGCGCGGCGCCATGAGCAAGATCAGCCTGCACACCGGCCTCAGCACCGGCGGCGTCGCGGGGCTTCGAGGGTTGAACATCTTCATCCAGGACGTCCGAAATTCTAAATCGAAAGAGGCGGAGCTCGAGCGCGTGGAGAAGGAGCTCGCGAACATCCGGAGCAAGTTCAAGAACAAAGGGCTGTCGTCGTACGAGAAGAAGAAGTACGCGTCCGCGCGGCCATCGCGCGCGTTTCTCGGGGAAACCCACCGCGGCGACGTCGCCATCTCGCGCGTCGCGCGACCCGTTCTTCTCTCGCGCGGCCCGACCGAGGAAAAAAGAAAAATCAAACGACGCCCGCCCGCGTCGCGCGATCGCTCTACGACTGACCCCCCCTCCCCCGTCGTCCCAGGTACGTGTGGAAGCTCCTGTACATCTTCATGCTCGGGTACGAGGTCGACTTCGGGCACATGCAAGTCATCGGCCTCATAAGCGCGACGAAGTTCGCGGAGAAGCAGGTTGGCTACACCGCGACGTCAGTGCTCCTGAACGAGACGCACGAGTTTTTACGACTCGTGATCAACTCCGTGAGAGAAGACATCATCGGACGGCACGAGTCGCATCAGTGCCTGGCGCTGTCGTTCGTCGCGAACGTCGGCGGCAGAGAGTTCGCGGACTCGCTCGCCGCGGACGTCCAGGTCGTGTTGACGAACAGCGCGGTCCGACCGATCGTTCGGAAGAAAGCCGCGCTCGCGTTGCTCAGGCTGTTCAGAAGGAACCGCGAGATCTTACTTCCGGAGACGTTCGCGCAGAAGATGCTGAACCTGCTCGACGAGAGGGACTTGGGGATACTCACCGGGGTGATATCGCTCCTGACCGGGATCGTGAGCCACGACTACCGCGGGTACGAGGCGTGCATCCCGAAAGTGTGCGACGTCATGAAGCGACTCGCGAGGAACAAAGACGTCCCGCTGGACTACCTGTACTACGCGCTCCCGTCGCCGTGGCTGCAAGTCAAGTGCATGCGCGTCCTGCAGTACTACCCCACCCCGGAGGACCCGGAGTATCGGCAGGCGGAGACGGACGTGATTCACCAGATTTTGACCGGGACGAACATGGTTCGGAACGTGAACAAAAACAACGCGTTGCACTCCGTGCTCTTCGAAGCCGTAAACCTCGCCAACATGCTCGACTTGGAAGACCGCACGTTGCTCACGGAGTCCATAGAGACGTTAGGGTCGTTCGTGGAGATGGAGGAGCCAAACATCGTGTACCTCGGCCTGCAGTACCTCACGAAGATGGTCGCCCCGGACACGTTAGAGGCGATCAAGCAGTACGAGTCGCTCGTGGTGACGCGGCTGCATCACGGGGACATCTCCATTCGCAGGCGCGCGTTGGACTTGCTCTACGCGATGTGCGACGGGAACAACGCGAAGCAGATCGTGGGGCACTTACTCACGTACATGATCACCGCGGACTTCAACATACGCGAGGAGCTCGCGCTGAAGACGGCGATCCTCGCGGAGCGATACAGCGGCGGTTCGGTTCAAAACAAGCGGTGGTTCCTGGACGTCTCCCTCGCGCTCATCGAAAAAGCCGGCGACTACGTGTCGGACGCGCACTGGCACAGGGTCGTGCAGATCGTGACGAACGCGCCGGAGCTGCACGAGCCCGCAGCGCGCGAGTCGCTCGCGAGGCTGAGAGACGGCGCGTCGCACGACATGTTCGTGAAGCTCGCGGCGTACCTCTTGGGCGAGTTTGGACACGCGCTCGCGGCGACGGAGCGTCCGTCGTCGTACGCGTCGATTTTGATGGCGATGCACGAGCGGGTGGGGACGCACGCGCGGGAGATCATCCTGAGCGCGCTCGCGAAGATGTGCATGCACGCGGGCTCGGACGAAGCGCTAAGGAAGATGGTCGGGGAGCTGTTCAAAGCGGACGCGAGCACGGCGGCGGTGGAGCTGCAGCAGCGCGCGGTTGAGTATTACGTGATGACAAACACCAAGGATTACCACGCGACGTTGCGGAGCGTCATGGACCAGATGCCGGAGTTTCCGAACCGGGAGAGTAAGCTGGAGAAGAACTTGGAGGAAGCCGTCGGCGAGACCGCGGACGCGGCGGTGGTGAAGAGGGACAGAGTCGCCGCGACCGCGACCGCGGTGATCGCCGCGAACCGATGGCGCGCGGGGCGGGGCGGCGGCGGCGGCGGCGGCGGCGGCGGCGCGACGGCGGATGCGAACGACGTGCCGACGATGGGGCTCGCGGATTTGCTCGGCGGGTCGTCCGTGCCCGACGCGCTCGGCGGGGAGCGCGGCGGCGGCGCGGCGGAACCGGCGACGGAGACCGCGGGGGCGATGATAGACCCGCTGGAGGCGATGATGGGCGCGGCGGCGATAACGCCCGCGGCGGCGGGGGCGGGGGCGACTATGGATCCTCTCGAGGCCCTGATGGGCGGCGCGCCCGCGGCCGCGCCGGCGGCGATAACGCCGGCCGCGGGCGCGCTGATAGATCCGCTCGAGGCGATGATGGGCGGCGCGCCCGAGCGACCGGCGGCGGCGCCCGCGGCGTCGACTTACGGCGGGTTGGACGATCTCCTCGGCGGCGGCGGCGGCGCGCCGCCGCCCGCGCCCGCGCCGACGGACGACGTCGCGGCGATCATGGACCCGCTCGCGGCGGCGCCGGCGCACCGCGCGCCGCCGCCCGCGCCGGAACCCCAACACGTGGCCGCTGCCGCCGCGGTCGTCGATCCGTACGCGGCCGCGGCGCCGCCGCCGTCGGTGTCCGCGACGCCCGCGGTGGCGCCCACCGTAAACGTCGCGGAGTGCCTCAAGAAATTGCGCGCCGCCGACAACGGGCTCCTGTACGAAGACCCGTACATTCAGATCGGCGTCAAGTCGCAGTGGCAAGGGAACCAAGGCAGGGTGATGTTCTACCTCGGGAATAAGCACGATGCCGACTTGAACCAGCTCGAGCTGACGCTGTCGTCGACGCCTGGTCTGAACGCGCGCCTCGCGCCCGCGCCGCCGTCTCTCGGGTCGAAGAAGCAGGTCCAGGTTTTACTCGAGCTCGCAGCCGCGAGCGGGTACGCCGGGTCCCCGGTGGTGACGCTCAGATACGACGTCGCCGGCATCGGGTCCGTGCACCAGAACCTCACGACGCCGTACGGCGCGCACAAGTTCTTGACGCCGTGGGCGGCGCCGGACGCGGGGGCGTTTTTCGCCAAGTGGCACGAGACGACCGCCGCCGCGCAATCCGTCGACGTCGTCACCGTCTCCGCCGAGATTTCCTCGGGAGGGCTTCCCGCGATCGAGCGCGCGCTGACGAGCGTGAACGCGCACGTCCTGCCCGGATTGGACCCGAACGTGAACAATGTCGTCGCGGCGTCGACGGTGACGTATTCGAACGGCGCGGAGTGTTTCGCGCTCGCGAGGGTGGAGTCGGATGCGAACAACCGCGCGGTGTTTCGCGTGACCGTCGCCGCGAGCGACCGAGGGACGATGGAGGGGGTGCAGGCGGCGCTGTATTCGCAGATCTTGGCGCCGTGAGCGAATCGAATCGATCGATGGGGGATGGACGCTTTAGAGAATCCGGTCGGGACGCTTTTAACGAACGCGTCAACTCGACGACGACCCCCGGCGCTCGCGCTTCGAAACAAATCGATCGACCGATCAAATCACTTTTCGTTCCGATTTATTACACCCGCTCTTTTTCGTTCTACTCTAGATGGCGAGCCAGTACACGGTCGCGATGCACTGGATCGTCTGGCTCTCCCACAGCACCGTGTGCTTACCGTCCACCGCCGCGTCCCACAGCGCGGTGCTGGCGGTGTGCATCCCACCCCCGGTCTTTTGCACAAAGTTGCACGTCACTGGAGAGAAGACGAGGACGAGGACGGAGGAGGGCGGGCGTCAGCGGAGGGAACGGGGCGGACGAGCGGACGGCGGCGCGAGCGCGCGAGGCTCGGTTCGTTCGTTCGCGCACCGATGTACTTGAAAGGTTTCTGCAAGCCCGCGAGTTTCTTAAGGCACCCCTCCTGCGAGACGAGACGGGAAGGAAGAGGGGACGGTGAGTTCGGTCGAACGAACGATTCGCGCGCGACGACGCGGCGAGGCGCGCTCGGTCGCAATTGAAACGCGACGGGTCCGCGGACGCACCACGACGTTCGACGTCCACTGGTTCACCTTCGAGTGAAGGAAGCTGTTCGTGCCGACCGCGCTCTCGATGCACTGCGGGCGATCAGCGACGAGGTTGGGGGGGAGGTCAGCGTCGATCGGTCGTTCGGAAGCGCGCGAAGGGGGAGCGAGCGCGGTCGAAAATCAATCAGTGGACGCGCGAGCTCGGACGCGCGCGCACCTCTCTCACGATGGTGTCCATCTCCTCGTTCGTGATGAGCTGGTCCTCTCTAAGCCCGGAGATGAGCCCGGTTTCTTCGTCGAGGCCGCCCATGGTGATGCGCGCGCGTCGTCGGGGACGAGCGCGAGGCTGAGTGACGTGCGCCCGATTTGGAGCGCAGCTCAACGGCGATTTGTCGAGACAGCGCACGGCGACTGGACGGGCACGGTTTTTTTCAGCGCGGCGCGCGTCGACGACTCGCGTACGCGTGGTCTCGTGATTGAACGATGCGCGCTACGCTCGCTAATCTGCGTGCGCGTGCGGCCTATCCCCCGGCGGCGGGTTCGCTCCCCCCTCGGCGCCTCCGCCGCCGCCGCCCAACGCGCGCGCGATGTCGTCGTTCCCGCCGCCGCCGCCGCCGCCGCCGCCCGCGCCGCCTCCGCCTCCGCCGCCGCCGACGCGTCGCGCGCCCCCTCCCCCCATGAACACCCCCGCCCTCGGCTCCGCGACGAAATCCCCTCGCCCCCACACCTCCCCGTTCGGCCCGTCCACCTGCCCGAACGCCCACTTCAACGCGCGCGGCGTGCGTAAGATCCGCCGGTTCGTCATCGTCGGGTAGACGTCTTCGAGGAAGTAATACGCGTGGCCGGCGCCCATGCCGAGGAGGTCGACCACCGGCGAGCTCCCGAGCATGACGCTGAAGATGAGCAACACCCACGGGAGATACGGCGCGGTGAACGAGAAGAGCCCGAGGAAGGACATGTTCACATACGAGTTCCTTCGGCCCCAGACGTAGACCATCATGAACGTGAGGCTCGAGCCGAGGAATTGGATGTTCACGAACGGCGCCGCGAAGGAGAGCAGACACCCGCCGAACACGAGCATGGTGAAGAAGTCCGCGCTTCTACCTCGGAACGTCCCTTCCTCGAGTAAGCGGCAGTACCGCGAGAGGAAGAACATGTGAAACACGAAGTCCATCCCGAGCGACCCGAAGAAGAAGAAGTTGGTGAAGAGCCTCCAGAGCTGGTACTTTCGGAAGATCAGATGGCTGTTGTAGTACACGCTGAACGGGGAGATGAGCTCCAACGCGCATCCCGCGGTGGTGAGGAACGACAGCGTGAGGTACGACCGCGTCACGATCGGCATCTGGCGGTACCATTGCTCCAGCGTCATCGGCATCGCGCGCGGATCTCGCGGCCGCGCGTCGACCGATCGATCCCTAAATTTATTTTCTCAACGAACGAAGCGAACGACACGCGGAGGTAACACCGAACGACGGACGACGCCGGCGGCGCGACGTCGCGGATCCTCGCGAGCGGAAACGCCGCTTCCGAGCTCGCTCGCGGTGTCGGGACGCGCGTCTCGAACCCGATCGCGCCGGTTCGAACCGTTCGAGGCGCGTCGCGAAGTGAGCCTCAGATCCCACCGCGACGGCTCCAGTTCCTCGCGTCGCGTCGCGTCGTCGTCGTCGATGAAAGTCACACATCAGACGAGAAAACCACGATCGACGCCGTCACACGTCCCAGGCGCAGCGCGCGATCATGGCGCAAGATAAGCTCAAGGTGCTCTTCGTGGGCGACGTCGAGGGCAGGTTCGACGAGATCTTCACGCAGGTGAACGCGGTAAACGCCAAGGCGGGGCCGTTCGCCGCGATGCTCTGCGTCGGGAGATTCTTCGCCCCCGACGGATGCAGCGACGCGCTCATGCCGTACCTCACCTCGGAGAAGCGCATATCCGTCCCGACGTACTTCATCACCGGCGACGAGGACCCCGGCAAAGGCAGCACGTCGCTCGTGGACGACATCCAGGACGGCGGCGAGGTGTGCAAGAACCTCACGTTCCTGGGCCGAGCCGGCGCGAAGCGATTGCCGTGCGGCCTCAGCGTCGCGTACCTCTCCGGCGCGTACAAGCCGGACAAGTACGCCCTGGACGCCGCGTTCGCGGGGCGACGCAACGCGAAGACGCTCGCGCCGCACTACATCTCCAGCGACGTCGACGAGATCGTGCGCGCCGCGCGCGGGGGCGAGGACGGGGAAGAGAACGAAGAGTTTTCGCTCGCCGGCGTCGACGTCTTGCTCACCGCCGAGTGGGGCGAGAAGTTCGACGCGTTGCTTCCGGACACGATGTCGCACCCGCTCGCGAGCGCGACGGAGGATAACTTATCGCCCGCGGTGACGCGGCTCGCGACGAAGGTGGCGGCGAGGTATCACGTCGCGGGGACGGAGGGCGCGTATTTCGCGCCGCCGCCGTATCGAAACGCGCTCCACGCGACGCGGTTTTACGGGTTGGGGAAAGTAGGAAACGCCGCCGGCGCGAAGAGCTTGGTCGCGGTCGCGGTGACGCCGACCGCGCAGCTCGCGCTCGATGCCGCGCGGACGGGCGCGCGCGACGGCGGCGACGCGTGCACGCCGTGCCCGTACACGTACGAGCGTCCGAAACCGCGCGTCGCGGAGCCCGAGGAGGACGCGTCGACGCCGGCGGCCGCCGTCGGACCGGCGCCGCGGGATCATAACGCGCCGAAAAGACACGAGGACCTCCCGTCCGGGGAGTGGAAGTGCGGGATGTGCGGGAACGTCAACCGCGCGCATCAGCAGAAGCATTGCCACATGAAGAAGTGCGGCGCGCCGAGAGAGGGGGACTTGGAGCTGTGGAGGATGCAAAACATGAGTTTCAACGGCAGAGGCGCCAAGCGCGACGCGGACGGCGCCATCGTGAACGCGCTCGGGGGCGTCCGCGGCGCGGGCGGGGGCGAAGGGAGGGTGTACAGCATGATGTCCAAGGCGGAGGCTGAGGCCGCGGCGGCGGCGGCGGCCGCGGAGAGAGCCGCGGCGGCGGAGGAGGAGGCGGCGAAGCGCGCGAAGATGACCGCGAAAGAGAGGACGTCGTTGTACGCGTCGCAGAAGACGATGACGGCGAAGCAAAAGTACAGAAAAGGGACGTCTAATCCGGGGGCGTGGAGGTGATCGTTTCGTTAGTCTAGGTGGTCCGTGTAGTTCTCGCGTTAGTCCGCATGCGTCATCGACAGCTCGCGCTCGAGTTTGGTCACATGCGCTTTCGCGTGCGCGTGGATATTGCGGGTATCGTGGGTATCGCGGGTATCGCTGCGCTCCACCGCGACGCGCCACCACTTCAGCGCCTCCTTTTTGTTCACCGCAACGCCGCACAAGCCCTGTTCGTAGAAGAGCCCGAGATCCCACGCGGCAATTCCTGATCCCAGCTCCGCCGCCTTGAAGTACAATTCGACTGCCTTTGCTTCATTTTTCTCCACGCCGTCGCCCTCCTTGTATAAGTAGCACCACGCGAGTTCGTAGGTCGCGTGAGCGTGCCCACACCCGGACGCTCTTTCGTACCACTCTGAAGCCTTCTTGTGGTCAAGCGTCTCGCCGAACCCGTCGAAGTACAGGTAGCGCTCTGCCATCTCGAACATGGCGTCGACGTCTCCACGATCGGCAGCTTTACGCAACCAGTAGATCGAATGCTCATACTTCCCATCGATGTAAAGCTCATAACTGAGCGCGGACAACGCACTTAGAGAGCCCCCAGGCAACGACGCGTCAGACTTTTCCGCGTCCCTCCACCCCTTGCTCACCTGAGCGAGCGCGACGCGGTCTCGCGGGTCGTCCCCGAGGTGCGAGAACACGACGGCCGCGACGTTCTCGGGGATGGCGTTGAA
>Ga0181561_10002186_pt1 | contig 17342 bp, 7 predicted proteins | sample 011ome_19_FD_133760 | JGI IMG/M metagenome (GOLD analysis project Ga0181561, IMG submission 133760) | Coastal salt marsh microbial communities from the Groves Creek Marsh, Skidaway Island, Georgia - 011510BT metaG (megahit assembly) | ecosystem: Environmental > Aquatic > Marine > Intertidal zone...
CCCCCCCCCGCTCGGCCCGGCGCGGTCGTACCGCCCGAAGCCCTGCCCCGCCCCGCCCGCGCCCCCGCCCGTGTACACCGCGGCGTCTGACCGCGGTGTCGCCGCGTCCATCGCCGAGTCCCACGTGTCGGGTGGCGAAAACCCGGAATCGCGGTCGCGACGCGCCCACCCCGCGACGCGCCACCGGTCCTCCTGCGGGCTGCTCTGACTCGCGCTCTGACTGGTGCTCTGGCTCTCAACGGTTTGGACCGAAACGCCTCCCCGCAGGTGGTCCACGAACTCGTCCACCAGCACGGGCCACGCGCCCCGCGGGTCGTACGCGGCGACGGCGTCCTCCGCCGACGCGAAGGCGCGCGCGGCGTTGGCGAAGTCCAGCACCTGGCACCACGTGTCCTCGGAGACGCCTCTCGGCAGGCTCCGGCCTCGCACGAACGCGCAGAAGCGCTCGAGCAGGCTGAACCGCCCGCCCGCGAGCGCGAACGCCCACGCGCGCGTCGCCGCCTCGGCGCGCAGGTTGCGGTCCCCGCGCTCGCGCGCGACGAAGAAGACGAAGTGGTAAAAGGCGGCGAACTTCTCGGGCCCGGCATCGAGCTCCGGCCGGAGCGCGTCGTGCAGCGCGGCGAGCGCGGGGAGCACGCGCGCGCCCACCAGCCCGTGCTGGTGCGCCTGCGCCAGCAGGCGCGACATCTGCGGCTTGCGAACCTCGGACGCGTCCTCCAGGTACGCCTGGAAGAACGCCGCGAGCAGATCTCGCAGAAGACGGACGGCGGCCTCCTCCGGCGCGAGGCCCGGATCGCCGCTCGTGGACGCGCCCGCGCCCAGCGCGGGGCGCTGCGCCTCGGGCGCGACGCCCCACGCCATCGCCGGGCTCGCCGCGAGGAGTCGACGCGGGCGAGCGCGAGGGTGTCGCCGCGCGACACGCGGTGTGTCCCGCGGACGAGTCGGCGGAACGTACTACGAACGCCGCTCCGAACATGGTCGCTCTAAAAAAACGTATTCACTGAAACTCAAACTTTACACACGTAATAAGTCGCGTAGCTATCTACCCCCTCCCCCCCCTCCCCCCTCTTTTCCGCTTCGCGCAGCTCGAGCTTGTACCTCAGCGACGCCATGATCATCTCGAACGCGTCCCACGGCACGCCGGGAAACTCCCCGACGCCCCCGCCCCAGACCCCCGGCTCGGCGAGGTCCGCCGCGCCGCCGCCCTTCAGCCGCGCGAGCTCGGCGGCGTTTTCGTCGTTTTCGTCGTTTTCGTCGTTTTCGTCTTCCCGGCGCGGCCGCGCCGCGCCTCCGCGCGCGGGCTGGTCGGGGACGTCGTACGAGAAGAGCGCGCGCACGTCCTCCACACCCCGTTGCAGCTCGCGGACCTCCGCGTCCGTGAACCGTTTCAGAATGACATCCAATCGTTCGATGTCGCGCTCGGCGACGCGCACGGAGAAGGACGCGTAGTCCAACAACGGCTCACTCAAAAGCCGCGCGTTCGTCTTCGTCTTCTCCTTCTCCTTCCGCGGGAACGTCTCGTTCGCGCCCGCTCCGGTTTTCTCGAGCGCGGACGCAGTCACGTTTCTCAAAACGGACTCGGTCGGCTCGGGCGCGAACGGTCGCCACTCCGTGTCCCACCCCGTGCCCAGCGTGTCGTTCGGCGAACGAAACGCGCCGACGCGCTCGAACGGCATGTCCACGCCGTCGAGCACGATCACGGGGACGCACCCGAACCGCACGTACGCCAGGATCCCGCCGCTCCAGCCGTCGCCCGGGAACGCGCCGCAGAACGTCGAGGACTGAAGCATGGACTCGTACGTGCGTTCGTCGCGGCCGGAAACGAAGAAACCCTCGTCCTCGCGATCGCGTAACAGTTTCGTGACCCTCTGCCGTATGCCCAGCGAGTACCGCGGGTCCGCGTGCGGGCCGCTCCGCGGTATGCCCTCGGCGGTGCCCAAGTCGCCCGCGAAGAAAAACGTCGCGTTCCTTAAGCCCCGCGCCCAAAAGCGCGGGTCCGCGGGGTCGGTCTCCGTTTTGCTCGCTTTAGAGCCGCTCGAAGACGTCTTCGCCACGCGTCGATTCCACGGCGGCACGACCAGGTCCTTCGCCGGGTCGTAACACCGCCAGCCCCGCAGACGATCCGTCGGTTGCGAAAGCCCGTGCCACCGGTCCAGCGAGAACCCGGCGGTGGACCTCGCGTGCGTCGACCCGTCGTTCCCCCAGTGCGTCAGGAACACGCCGGTGCGCAGCGACGGGGGGAGCACGCACGCGCCCTCGTCGTACGGCGTGACGAACAGGTGGTCGGAAAAGTCGACGACTTCGGAAGTGAAATCGTCGTCGAGCGGCGGCGTCGCGTATCCTTTCGCCGCGCGCGCGGCGGCGACGGACGGGTCGCGCGCTCGCGCGCGCAGCGCGCGCGCGTACGCGTCCCAGAACGTGAACACGCCGAACGGGCGCGACGGGATTTCCAAATCAGCGGCCCAGTGCCTCGGGCTCGGGCGGTTGTACCGCAAGTTGAAGCAGGCGCTCGCGATCGGCGCGAAGAAGTAGTCCGCCTCCGCCGGGTCGGTGGTGCGGTGCGCGGAGCGCGACAGAAACTCGTGAAACGTCGTCTCCAGCGAGTAGTACCACCGGGTGGTCCTCTCGGGATCGGGCGCGTTCTCGTGCTCGGCGTACCGCCGCGGGACACAGTCGTGCTCCGTCTTTCGCCGCTGGTGCTGGCCCGAGTGGAACTCGGGGTCCACCTCGTACACGTACACCAGCGGAGACGCGCGCCGGGAAAGTTCAGCGTCGGCGTCGTCGGCGTCCAAATCCTCCTTCTTCTCCGTCGCTCCTGAACCCTCGAGCATCCCGGCCGTGGCGGGGACGCTCTCGCGATTGCTAGCGGAGAGCGAGCAATCGGCTCCCCACCACTCGGGTTCGCACGCGCAGAACCCGCCGAGGCACTCGCCTCTGCCGAAGCACTGGTTCGGGCAGTACGTCCCCGGTAACGCGACGTCGCAGTTCGGCTCGTTCCCGAGTCCCGGCGGGCAGGCCATATGGCACTGCGCCGCCGGATCCAACGCGCCAGTCGCCGTCTGCGCGCTCGATGACACGTTCGCGAAGCACCAGGCGTCTTTCGTTCCCCGCGTCACCTCGTCGTCCACCTCGCCGCGCGCGAACGACTCCGTCAGGTTCGCCTGCGCCCGCGCCGCCGCGACGCCAAACACCCAGTGGTACGGGAAGGGCTCGTTTTTGTTCGCCGTGAACGCGCGCGGGTCTTGCCACGACTCCCGCGTCACGCCGCGGTCCCGCACTAAGTCCGGCTGGCACCACGAGCCGATCTGCCTCTTGGGGTACGGCGTCTCGGACCCGCACTCGCACCGGTTGTTCGTCTCGTCGCACGTCCCCGCGCACCGCGAGATCACCGCTCGGCCGCTCGGGTCGTCGCACGGAAACGCGTCGCGCTCGCCGCACGTCACGCCCCGCCAGCCGCTCGGGCAGTCGCACGCGCCGGTCTGGAAGTTGCAGCGCCCTCGGTTAACGCACGGCTTGCGGCACGGGTGGAAGGGCAGGACGCGCATCGGGGCCTCGCGCGCGGCGACGACGAGCGGATGTTTCGCCAAAAACGCGGCGAAGCCGGCGCCGAACGATCGGTCCGATCGCGTCGTTCGCGCTCGCGCCGCCGCCGCCGCCTCGCTTTCCCTTTCGTCGACGTCGAACCCCTCCGGAAGCCCCGGCGGTGGGACCGGCGGGGGCTCTTCGGCGACCGGGGGTTCCGGCGGGATGGAGCGCGCGGGGGCACTCGGGCGCGAAGGCGGCGCGGTGAACACCACGGGATCGTCGCCGTCGTCGTTCCGCGCGGCTTCGGTCGAGTTCGTGTTGGATTTCAGACGCACGATCCGCTCCGTGACGACCGCGGTCCTGTCTGCGTTCGCGCGGACGCTCGTCAGCACGGCCGCGGAGAACGCCCCAGTGGCCGCGGAGAGCTCCTCGAAGAACAAGAACCCCACGAGGAGCAGCGCCGTCGCCAGCGCAGCCTGCGACGGAGAGGAGAGGGTGGTGTCGTTCCGACGTCAGATGCCGAGTCGTCGGTGAACGAACGTCAGACGTTCCGGGGGTGCGTTCGCGGGGTTCGCGGGCGAAGCGCGCGGCGCGTACCGTCACCGCAACCTTGGACACCATGGTTTAAAACATCGACACGCGACCGGGCGCCGCGCCGCGCGCGCTGGTCGGTGTGAGCCAGGCGGGAGGCGAAAGCGCGAAACTCAACAAGAGTTTGTTTCACAGAGACGCGACGCGGACGTCGCCAGGGCGCCAGGGCCCGAAAGAAAAGGTATTGGCCTCCTGGTTCCTTCCGGTTCGATCGGGCACGGCGGCGCTCTCGTCGTCGCGCAGACAGACATCGTCGCGCGCAACCCGCGCCCCGCTCCGGCTTCCCGTCGTCCGCTCGCCGTGATGCCCGGCACGACCCCCGACGGCGCGGTGGGCAAGGTGGTGGGTTTCCTGACCCTCATGGCGGTCCTCCCCGTGTTCTCGCTGAGCCTCCCGCTGTCCTTCGTGTTCGGCTCGCCCTCGGTGTGGGGCTTCGGCGAGAAGTACCGCCCGTCCTTCTCCTTCACCTGGAGCAAGTTCATGACCGAGACCGTGATGGGGTGCGCGCTGACGCTGGTGGGCCACCGCACGCTGCACAAGGATTCGAAGTGCGTGTACCTGTGCAACCACCGCGCGTGGGCGGATTTCTTCGTGGACATGTACCTCACCGAAGGCCGCGCGTTCATCCTGAGCCGGTACCTGGTGGTGTACGTGTTCCCGCTCTTCGCGGTGCCCGCGATGGCCGTCGGTGCGGTGTTCGCGTTCAAGCGCAACAAGCCCGGCGCGCACGAAGCGCTCAACAAGCAGCTGGACGATCACATGACGAAGTTCCCCGACTTCTCCGGCCTGGTGGTGTACCCGGAGGGCACGCGCAACATCCGCCCCAAGGCGTTACCGCTGAGACGCGGGCTGATCAAGTACACGTGGTCCCGCCAGCTCGACGTGCAGATCATCATCGCCGCGGACAAGGAGCACGTGCTGTCTCAGAAGCGGGGCAGCGCGTCGTACGGCGTGGAGATCCCGGTGGGGTACAGCGAGGTGATCTCCGCGAAGAAGTACCGCGGCGACTTCGAGGGGTTCTTCCAGAAAGTGGTCAAGACCTGGGACGAGCAGTGGGACTTGGTGTACGACTCGCGAAACGACCAAAGAGGCGCGCCGAGGCGGCCTCACCACCCCAAGACACAGCTGGTGGAGTACGACACCAGGGCGCTCGTCGTGCTCCTCGGCTCGGTGGGGTGCGCGTGCTTTCTCGCAGCGCTCGTGCTCGCCGCGGCGGCGGCGAGGATACGAAACGCGCTCGCCGCGTGACGTTTCAAACGCCGAGAGCGTACTCCGGGCGGAGTGTTCGACGCGCGAGCGGGAGGACCTCACGCGCGCGTCTCTCGATGTTCATACAATTAATACGATGTTAATACGTCATGCGTACCACGATAAGAGTACTCTAGCTAGTGTCGATATCCGAAGAAAAAGCTACTACGACGGTCGTCTCTCATCCGCTCATCGTCACGTTAGCTCGCGCCGAGCGCGGCGTTGAGCGCGTCGCGCAGCTTGAGGCTCTCGACGCCCACCGCCTCGTTCACCCCCCGCGCGAGCGCCTCTCGGTCGTTCGCGTCGACACTAACCAGCGCGTCGATCGTGCGGTTGAGCGCCTCGCGCACGCGGTCGGCGTGCTCGGTGACCAGCAAGGTCACCGCGCTCTTGCGCACGGCGGAGCCCCCCGCCGGCGCCGCCGCGCCCGCCTTCGCGACGGCGTTCTTCCCCGAGCCGTTCTTCGAGCCGAGAGGGCGCCCGCGCCCGCGCCCCTTCACCGCCAGCGCCGCCGCCGCCAGCGACGCCAGCGGGTCGTCGCCCTCGGCTTCCCCGGGCGAAGGCGCCGCGTCCTCCTCGTGTCGCCGCGGGTGCTTCCGCGGGCGCCCGCGCGTCTCCACCCACCCGGGCCGCCGCTCGCGCTTCGCCGCCGCGCCGCGCGCCGCGGATCTCTCCGCGAGCGCTTTTTCTCCTTCGTCGCGCGCGTCGTCGTCCCACTCGTCACCGCCGCGCGCGTCGGAACGCTGGAACGCCACGTCGCGCCCGCTCGCGGAGAGGAGCTCCTCCAGCCTGGCGTCGCCGCGGTCGCCGCGCGCGGCGCCCTCCGCCGTCGCCGCCGGCGGCTTCACCGGCCGCGCGGGCGACCACGCGCCCACCACCGCGTCCGTGGGGTTGCGCGCGTCCACGGCGTCGCCATCGCTCTTGTCACTGCGCGTGCTCTTGTCGCGCGGCGCGTTCGTGGGGCCGCCGGCGGCGGCAGCGAGCCCGCCCGCGTCGCGCGTCGCCGACGCGCGCGCCAGCGCCGAGACGGTGGCGGCGGACACCGCCGCGCCGCTCTGCGCGCTCATCGCCGCCGCCGCCGCCGCGACCGCGGCGGCCATGCTCGCGCTCGAGCCGGCGGCGCCGGGCAGGAGCGCGGGGATGGTGGACGCGACGCCCCGCAGAAGCTCCGCCTGCGCCTTGGCGGCTTCGAGCACCTCGGCGATGGTCTTCTCGCCGCCGCTGGGCTGGCGCGAGAGCAGCCCCGCCGCCGACGACGCCCCCAGCCCGCCCTCGGCGCCGCCGCTGAGCGCGAGCAGCCCGCCGACGCCGCCCATGTCCGTCTGGTGCGCCGCGCGCCGCGCCTTGTGGTTCGCCTTGGAGTACGCCTGCTGCAGCCGCTTGGTGTCGTCGTCCAGGTCGAGCTCGTGGCACTCCTGCATGCGCTGCTTCTGCTCCTCGAGCTCCTCCACGGACTTCACGAGCGTGCGGTTCTGGTCGCCGGGGGAGATGCCCGCCTGCACGTTCGTGATGAGCCGGTCCAGGCTCTTCATCTTGCGGAACGGCCAGCGCTTGATCCCGAACTTGCGGCACTGGCGCTTCAGGACGGTCAGCCCGATGCCGAGGCGCCGGCACGCCGCCTCCGAGGGGAGGTGGAAACACGCGCTCAGCTCCTCCTGCGTGATGTTCGCCGCCGAGCGCATCGATCGGCGGCGCACCGGGGCGCCATCGGCGCCACCCGGGGGGATCCCGCCGGGGGGGATCAAAGGCGTCTCGTCGTCGTGATCGGAGGTGGCCAAGCTCGGATCGTCGGCGTCTTCGTCGTTCTCGTCGTCCTCGTCGTCCCTCTCCTCCGAGTCGGGTCGGTCCGCGTCCCCCGACGCGGGGGGGGGCGCGTTCGCGGAGGGCGCGCCCTCCGCGATCGCCCCGCCGCCGCGCGCGCCGTTCGTCGCTCGGGCGTCGGCGTCGTCCTCATTCGCGTTCGCCCCTCCCTCCCGCGCGCCTTCGCCGTCGCCAGCCGCGGCCGCGGCCGTTTCGGTTCGCCCCGCTGTCGCCACCGAGCGTGACGTTTTTCCTTCTGCCTCCGCGTCACGGATCTCGTCACCCGGCCTGTCCACGCCGTCGTCGCCCGCGAGCGCGCCGATCGGACCGGTGGGCACCGACGCCGGCATCTTCGCGACGTCCGCCATGCTGTCGATCCGCGCGGAGCTCGAGCGCAAAATCGACCCGGGGCGTCGACTCGATATCCGACCTCGACGATGTCAACGCGATTCTCGCCGTATGACTTGCTGGTTGCGGATCGTCGCGTCAGACCCGCGAAAATTCTCCGCGCCCGCGCTCCGGAAGCGATGAGCGCGCGGTGACAGCGAGCGTCCTGAAAGCGCGTCTCCGCGTGTGTCGCTCTGATCTCGCGTGCGCGCGAATCTCGCGCGTGCGCGCGGCCTCGTCTGTGCGTGTCTCGGCGCGCCCGGGTTGCTGGAGGGTTGTTGGAGGGGCCTTTTCAACTTCAGCAAAGGCCGCGAGCAAAAATTCCCAAGCGGCGCGCCGGCTCGTATTCGTATGGGAACTAGTCTGAAAGAGGTACCTCGGAATTTTCGATTTCCCGATGGTCGGTTGGGCACTTGAAACGATCAACGCTCCACACTTTCGGTGTTTCGCACGCCACGCACCTCGAGGTCTCCTTCCCGAACATGCTGCGGCGCGCGTGGCGGCTCGGGGCGGCGGCTCGGGGCGGCGCGGCGTCCACCTCCGCCGTATCCCCGAGATCCGCCGCGCACGCCGCGACCCCCAGGGCCCGGCTCGCGCCCTGGTCGGCCGCGCCTCTGTCGTCTCGCGCGGATGGTCTCGACGAAGAGCAGGCGCGTCGCCGAGCGCTCCGCCGCGCGGCTCGCCGCGAGCTGCGCGCGTGGCGCGGCGCGGACGTGACCCCGCGCGAGCTGCGCGAGCTCAAGGATGGCGGGGGAAGCAAGCGGCGGTGGGCGCGGGACTGGGCGAGCGCGGTGTTCGCGGACGACGTCGGCGACGGCGCGTCGTACGAGGCGTTCGTCGCCGAGGCGCTGCGGCACGGCGACGGGCGGCGGGGACCGGGAAGCGGACCCGCGAGCGACACCGGGGCTGATACGCGGCGCGCGCGGCGTGAGAAGACGAAGACGACGCGATCAGGGAGCGGCGCGGGAGGGTTAGGCTCGGGCGCGCCCAAGGGCGGCGGGACGCGCGGGGTCAAGTACAAGCACCGGCGCGGCGACGCGAAATCGTCGCGTCGTCGCGAGACGTCTCGCCGCCGTCGCGAGACGTCTCGCGACGACGATCCCGTCGACTGGCACGAAGAGCGAGGGTTTGGCGAAGCGGACGCGTTTTGGCGCGCGTTTCGTTTTGCCGCGGCGAGGGGTAGGGTGGGGGCGCGACAAAGCGCGAACGAGGGCTTCGAACGGAGCTTTCGGTTCGAGGACTTCGCGCGCGCGCGCGCGCGAAGTTCAGAAACCTTCCGCGGAGGCGACGACGACGACCGGTCGCGCGACGCCTTCGTCACGTGTCCCGACCGCTCGGCGCTGGGGATCGCGCCTGGCGTGGCACTGGACAAAACGCTCCTGAAGTCGTCGCTGCGCGCGGCGGCGATGAAGTGGCACCCGGACCGCCACGCCGGCGCCGCCGCCAAGCGCGACGCCGAGGCGGCGTTCAAAAAGTGCTACGACGCCTACGACGCGCTCGTCGAGAGAACATCAGCGTGAGTTTCGCGCGAAAGCCGGCGTGAGAGCGCTTTCGCGACGTATACGTGCGTACGTCAGTCTGTGGATGTCGTGCGAATCAAATCAAAAATCGTTCGCGCCGCGACCGCGCGCGCACGGGGGAGTGGGCCTTAGAGAGCGCGTCGTCGCGGCGGCGCGACAGTCGGGCGCGACGTCGACGTCTCGTCCCCGCCTCGCTCACATCATCGTGCAGCACTGGTTCTGCTTCTTAGCCTGCTTGTAGAACATCTGCGACGCCAGCGAGAGGTCTGTGGACTTGTCCACCAGGTTGTCCAGCTTCTCGCCGCGCGCGAGCACGGAGTCGATGGTCTTGTGCAGCACCACCTTGGTCTCGTCGAGCTCGCGCTGGATCTTGAGGATCTTGTCCGCCTCCATGGGATCTTGGTACCGCACGATCGCGTCCGCCAGGATCGCGTCGCCCCGCGCGTCGTCCTCGGTGACCGTGCGCCACGCCTCGCCCACCACCTTCTCCACGTAGTCGTCGCACATCTTTCCCAGCACGCAGAACGCCGAGCGGCTCGGGTACTCCTTGTCCATCACCGCGATGGCCACGAGCCCGTTGCGGTTGGAGACGTGCACGAGGTACTGATCCTGCTCCACGCTCTGCCTCTGCCCGGGCTGCGTGCGCTTCACGATCGTGCGCGAGATAAACGTCAGCATCTCGCGCACGCTACCGCGCTGGAAGTAGCCGAACTCGGCGACGTCCTCTGCCTTACCCAGGCACGTCGGCTCGACGTTGTCCCCGTTCCATTTCCAAAGGCTCAACGACGTGACCTTCATCTCGCTCGCTCCCGAGCGCCCCCGAGTGCGCCCTGCTCAACCGAGGTGACCGCCTTCGTCCCCTCGCGATTCCTCCGTTCGTTCGCGTCGGCCACTCGTCGACGCGAGAAGCGCGAGTCGTCCGCCCACGCGACCACCGCGCCGGGAACAGTGCGACACGGCACGCTCGTTTTTCGTTGCACGTCGTTGGGCCGCGGCTCCAAATATGAAAGGAGTGGCTCCTGGCAGCCTGGCTCGAATTTGCCGGAGCGAAGCCCGGCCGGGGGGCTCGCTGCTCTTGAGTTTTAGACCTGGCTCGCGACTCTTGGGTTGATAGACCTAAACCTGCATCTCGGAAAATCGCGGAAAATCACCTCAAAATACACACGCATGCGTCATCTCCGCATCCCTCCCCGAACGCTCGTGCCCAGTCACTCTACCTCGCGCGCCTCCGACGTCGGGCACGCTCGGTTCCCTCGAAGTCGGACCGCGAAGTCGGACCGCGAAGAAGGAGTGACCTGTTTTGTACTCTCGTCTCTCGGTCGCGGCGTCGCGCGCCCGCATAACGTTATTCTTCAATTGTTCGATCGATAATTCTTTCATTCAACAACGACAGGCATCCGCTTTTAGACGGAGTTCCGCTCGAGCGTTGAAGCACCATGGCGGACGTCCTGTTCGCGCTGACGGTGGACCTCGGCCGCGCCATCCACGCGATGTGCAGCGAGGTCCAGGCGCGCATCGACGCGGCGAAGGACCTGCCTCAGACCGCCACGCGGTGTTCGCGCCTGCTCGACCAGATCGACGGCATGGTGGATGGGCTGAACCAGAACGATAAGAGGACCAAGGTCATCCTGGAGAGCATACACAGCTGCATCAAAGAGCTCGACGGGTTGCTCGAGCGGCTGCTTGATATGGCGCACGGCGAGCTCACGGGCGGGAAGGTGTGTCTGTGCATCACGCTCGCGTCCAAGGGCAAGGACGTGAAGCACGCGGAGAAAGAGCTGGAGGACACCGAGGATGAGCTCCGCAAGCACATCGAGTCGCTCGTGCAGGCCACGCAGCTTCACAGCTTCTCGACGCGCACGGCGAACAAGCTGAAACAGGCGGACTCGAGGCGGTTCTGGGACGAGCACTTCGGCGAGCAGCGGGAAGTCTCGGTGACCGTCCTCGCGGAGGCGCTTCGGTTCGAGGTGAAGGAGTCGGGCGCCGAGATGGACGCCGACGCCATCTTGCCCATCTGCCAGCAGTGCTTCTCCGGCGCCGAGCAGGTCACCGTCCTGGGCTTCGGCGAGGTGTTCAGCACCGCGTCTGTGAAGGACACCATGGTGGCGCTCTCCAAGCGCGTCAAGGCGCAGTCGCACATGTTCGCCGTGCGCGTCTTCGACTACGAGTCCAAGCAGCCGGACGCCGCGACGGACGCCGGCTTCTTCATGTGCCGCGCCACCGACAACCTGAAGGTGGTGCGGCGCCTCGTGCAGCAGCACGCGTTCACGCTCGCGGAGAGCGACGACGAGAGCGACGACGAGTTCGAGTTCGAGGGTCCCAGCGACGATACGCGAGGCGGGTCGAAAGCGAGGTCGCCGCGAAAAGACGCGCTTTCGCTGGACGAGGTGCCTCCCGAGTTCCGGTTCATGGCGGACGGCGGGTTCACGTTTTTCCTTGACGCTTGCGCGGTGCGGGTGACGCGCAAGCAGGAGAAGACGCTGGAGGGCGCGGAGTACTTGAACCGGGTCGTGATCGTGCGGGACGACGACCTGCCGGACACGCTCAAACCGAAGAAGAGCGCGAAGAAGCTGGGGCTGGTGTTCGGGGAGGGCGGAGGCGCGCCGAAAAGCGACGACACCGCCTGGGAAACCTCCTCGGCGGGGACGAGCGTCGGCGAGGGCGAGGACAACGAGGCGTACGCCGAGGACGTCGCCGAGACCATCATGCGCCGAGCGTCGGAAGAGCTGGCGCTGGCGCAGTGTCGCGACATCATCAGCGCGTTGCGCACGCCCAGCGTGCTCCAGGGGCTGCGGCTCGCCGTCGCGCGCGCCAAGCTTCCCGAGGAGGCGGTGACGTTCATGGTCGAGGTGGACCAGCTCCGGCGCGCCGCCGAGGCCATCGCGCCCACCAGCGCGGGCGCGCTCTCCATTCCCCGCCTGCGATTGGTGAAGGCCAGCGCGACGAACATCGCCGAGCGCTTCCTGGCGGAGGGCGCGAGCTACGGGCTGCCGGTGACGGCGGCTTTGCGCGCCGCCGCGACGGCGGAGATTGAGACGTGCGCGGCGGCGGCGTCGTCGGACGACCCCGCGCCCGGGCTCGACCAGCGCATGCTCGAGGCGCTCGAGACGCCGTTCCGCGCGACGGAGACCGCGCTCGCGCCCGCGCTCGCGCTTCTGCAGAAGAAACACACGCAGCAGGGGAAGGTGGTGGCGGCGAAGTCGGCGCCCGCGAACCCCGCCTCGCCGGGGAGCGTACCCGGCGCGATCGCGGGCGACCCCGGGAAAAAGCACCGGGTGGTGTTTCTCGGCGGCGGCGACACCGGAATGGGCGCGATGATGGACTTGATCCTCGACCCCGCGAACCGGTTCCACGTCACGTTGGTGGACCCCAAGAACTACTTCGAGGATGTCACCGCGCAGCCCATGTTGCTGTGCGACCCCGGCACCGCCGAGGACGGGCGGTGGAAGAACACGGTGATGCCGTACAAAGACGCGCTCGCCCTCGGCGAGGGGCACAAGCACATCCCGGCGCTGGCGATGTCCATCTCCAAGACGCACGTGGAGGTCGGGTCGGAACGCACCGTGGTGCCGTACGACTCCCTGGTCGTCAGCGTCGGGTCGCGGTACTCGTCCAACATCAAGATCGAGAACCCCACGAGCGAGTATCGCTTGCGTCAGCTCCGAGCGGAAGCCGCGGTGATTCGGCACAGCGACGCGGTGCTGGTGATCGGCGGCGGGTTGGTGGGCGTGGAAGTGGCAGCGAACGTGGGCGAGGCCCATCCCGAAAAACGCGTCATCTTGGTGCAGAGCGGGCCGGTGCTGATGCCGAGGGTGAAGAACGCGCACGGTAAGATCATGAAGCGCATGGAGGAGCTGGGCGTGGAGGTGCATCTCAACGAGCGTGTCGTGGAGTTTGACGACATGTTGCGCGAGTACACCACGGACATGGGCAACGTGTTTCAGGCGGGGAAGGTGTACCGATGCACCGGCGCCGTGCCGAACACGGAACTCTTCAAAGACGCGCGGACCGATCCCGACATCGCCGCCGCGCTCGACGCGCGGGGCTTTTGCAAAGTGGACGACTACTGCCAACTCCACGGATTCGAGAACATCTACGCCGGCGGAGATATTCTGGAAGACAGGATGTTCGCCTCATCCGGCGAGCACGTGGTCACCGGAAAGAAATACCCCGAACGCGTCGCCGGGGCGGCGTTTCTGCACGGCTTGTGCATCGGCAAGAACATCATGCGGAAAGTCGACGGCGAACCGAACGGCGGGGCGAACTTGTGTACGTTCAAGAAGGACAACGACGTGTTCGGTGCCGCTCTCGCGGTGTCTTTGGGTCACAAACAAGCTTTAGGGGTGATTCACCCCGTCATGGCGGACGTCTACGATTCCATGAACTTCGGGTGGGGCATTCCCAGAGACGAGCTCGAGCGAGACAATTGCGGACTTTCGCCCGCAGTCGCGGGCGTGAAAGACGCGGTTTCGGGCATGGTCAACGGCGCATTTCAAAGTAAGGAGATGTGGCAAGTGGTACTCGGGATGTTCGGAGCGGATCCCAAACTGGTCGATCCCCTCGCGCCACCACCGGCCGCACCCGAGCCTGAGGCGGCTGCGGCAGAAACAGAGGCGTCTGCGCCTGAGCCGGAGGCGGCTGCACCCGAGCCGGAAGCGGCTGCGCCTGAGCCGGAAGCGGCTGCGCCTGAGCCTGAGGCACCTGCGCCTGAGCCGGAGGTGGCTGCGCCCGAACCTGAGGCACCTGCGCCCGAGCCGGAGGTGGCTGCGCCTGAACCTGAGGCACCTGCGCCCGAGCCGGAGGCACCTGCGCCTGAACCTGAGGCACCTGCGCCTGAGCCGGAGGCGGCTGCGCCTGAGCCTGAGGCACCTGCGCCCGAACCTGAGGCACCTGCGCCTGAGCCTGAGGCACCTGCGCCCGAACCTGAGGCACCTGCGCCTGAGCCTGAGGCGGCTGCGCCCGAACCTGAGGCACCTGCGCCTGAGCCTGAGGCACCTGCGCCTGAGCCGGAGCTGGAGCCTAAGTCCGCGGCAGAGCCCGAGCCGGAGGCGGCTGAACCCGCCCCTGAGCCCGAGGCTCCCGCAGCCGATGCCGAGCCCGCGGCGGATCCCGAACCCGAGCCAGAGCCCGAAACCGAGCCAGAGGCTCCCGCGGTCCTCGAGCCGGAGGCGGCGCCAGGAGAAGAAGCGCAGTGACCCGGGCTCTGCATGTACACCACTTGTATAGACTACATAGCTACATTCATTATTTGCAACGTGCGCGCAGACCTTTCGCGCCCGCGCGTGTCCGCGATGACCTCCTTTCCCGGCAGCGGCCCTCCCCCCGCGCCGGCGCCGCACCTCGCGCCGCCCGCCGACGTCGCCGACGCGAGGGCGTTGCGCGACGCGGGAGGCGCTTTGCTGCCCGGCGGGGACGGCGTGACCGTCTCGGGCTGGGACATCCGCACCCGACGCACGCCCATCCTAGGCAAGGAGGCCCTGGCCGGGTTGGAGGCGCGGCTGGGCACCCCGCACCTCCCCGAGATGGTGTACGGCAGCGTCCTGGAGCTGACACACGCCGCGTCCGACACGCGCGTGCACTTTAACGCCGAGGACGCGCTGCGGGAGTGGCTGGAGGAGGACCTGCCCCCTCTGAAAGTCGCGGCCGCGGCGAAGTGGGCGGAGGCGCACAAGCTCCGCTTCGGCGGCGGGCTGCCTCCCTCGAAGGCCGCGGGTCCCGGGTCCCGGGCGCCCGTCCCCGTGGCCGCGTGGGACACGAACGAGGACGCCTCCGCGTACGACTGGACGTTCACCACGCCGTACCGGGGCAGCGTGGGGACGGTCTCGGGATCGAACCCGGAGGGAACCGGCGCGAAAAATAAAAAACGTTGGGCGGAGACGTCCCGCAGAGTCGACCGCGGCGCGCTCATGGAGCGGGACCCCATCTTATTTTTCGACGAGCTCACTCTGTACGAGTCCGAGCTGGACGATAACGGCGAGAGCAGCGTGACGCTCAAGATTAGGGTCATGCCCAAGTGCTGGTTCGTCCTGATGCGCTTCTGGATGCGGTGCGACGGCGTGCGCGTGCGCCTGCGCGAGACGCGTTTTTTTTGTCCGATGGCGTCCTCCGCGGCGGCGGCGGCGAAACCGACGGTGATTCGCGAGAGCGCGAGGCGGGACGAGTCGTTCGAGGAGTTAAGAGCGCGAGGCGCGCCGGGGGACGCGAGTCAGTACCCCGATGCGGACGAAGCCGCGGCCGTGCTGCTCGCCGCGGGGGGACCGGTGGAGATGGCGTACCACGAAATCGAGCACGAGTAACGTGTACGCGCGATCGGTTGGTTCGTCAACAGAAAAATGCCAACTTCACTACACCGCAAATCGAGTCCCCGAACGTCCATTTCCGTCCCTGTGTGATGCCAAAAGGGGGCGCGCACTGCGGCGTGCGGGCGTCGTGCGTTTCCCCCGTCGGCTCGGCACGAGCGCGCGCGTCCAGGTCCGTCGCGATGTCCGAGAGCCACGCGGACGCGCCCGACCCCGGGTCCGACCCCGCGGGGGACGCGCCCCCGAGCGAATTGAGGAGAGCGATTTCGGATCCGCCACCGGCGTCGGCCCCGTCGAGAGAATCGAGTGGCAAGCTGATGCGGTCCGCGAGCATGCGGCGCACGCCCCTGGCGCGTTTCGCCTCCGCCGGCCGCAAGGCGGGCTCGATGCGCCTGACCATGTCGCAGACGCTGACGAAGACGCGGGCGAAGACGGATTACCGGCGCGACATCCTGAGCAAGCCCAGCGAGGAGCGCACGGAGTCGGATCTGCTGTCGCTCATGGAGGTTTTGGGGCGCCTGCGTTTCGCCGAGTCGCTGCGGCACGCCGAGAAGGTGGAGGTGTGCAAGGCGATGGGGTTCCGGTCGAAGCGAAAGGGCGACACGGTGTTTTCCCAGGGCGATCCCGGGAACACCTTCTACATCGTGCTCTCGGGGAGCGTCTCGGTGTCCATCCGCGCCGGCGAATCCGAATCCGAGGAGCACGTCGCCAGTTTATACAACGGCGACTCGTTCGGCGAGCTCGCGCTTTTGAGGGAGGGCAGCGTGCGCAGCGCGACCGTGCGCGCGGAGACGGACGTGGAGTTCCTGGTGATCTCCAGGGAGGACTACAACACGATCCTGGGCGCCGTCACCGAGGAGCAGCTCGCGGAGAAGATCGATTTCCTGCTCGCGCTCCCGGCGTTCGCCGGCGTGCCGCTGAGCATGATCCGCTCGGTGGCGTACGTGCTGACCACGCGCGAGTTCGATCGGAACGCCGTCGTGTTCAGGCAGGGCGAGGAGACGGAGGACATCTTCTTCATCGAGCGCGGGGGGATCAAGTTCGTGCGCGAGGTGATGGACGCGCGCGCGCTCAGGCGCATGGGCGTGCACCGCGACGGGCCGGCGGCGGCGGCTCGTGTCGCCGCGCGCGAAAAAGGGGGCTTCGACGCCGCGCCCCCGCCGCCCCCCGGCGTGGACGACGTCGAGGCGGACATGATGGATGCGTTTTCGCACCTGACCAACACCGCGCGACGCGGGCCGGATTCATCGGGCCCGGCGACGCGGCCGAAGACGCCGACGGCTCCGGACGACATCTTCGTGAGCGCCGCCAGCCAGGCGAGGAAGGCGCAGGAGGAAAAGGATTCGGAGGAGGCCGCCGCGAAAACCGCCGCGGATGGTCCGCTCGACTCCGTCGTCTCCGACGAAAACGCGACGCCGGCCGTCGCGGCGGATGGAAACGCGACGGTCCGTCCCGGGAACGAAACCGAAACCCCCTTTTTTCGAGTCTCGGACACCGTAGGGGTGTCCTCACCGAACGGCTCCTTCTCCACCTCCGCGGCTCCGACGCCGCGCTTCCCCTCGCTGGGCAAGACGCGCTCGAGCTTCGGAGGCTCGACGGCGCGACGCGACCCGGCGGCGGTCGCGGAGTCGCGGCGCTTGGCGTCGTCGGCGGCGCGGCGGCGGGGCCTCGGTCGGCTTTTCCTGGAGGCTGGGCGCGTGGGCGCGATGGACTACTTCGGGGACGTCGAGCTGACGAGCAAGATCCGTCAGCCGGCGAGCGCGGTGACCACCGAGCCCACGCGGTGCTTCGTGCTGAACAAGTGGGACATGCTGAAGCGCGTGGAGCGCGACATCGTGCGTCGCTTCCGCGCCAACAAAGCCAAGGCGATGCGGTTCCTGGGCGACGACGCCGCCGTGCTCGCGGAGTTCAAACAAGCCATGGTCTGGGACAGGTACCGGAACTCGCTCGTCGAGGAGGTGGTGGAGTCTAA
>Ga0181561_10002187_pt1 | contig 17341 bp, 10 predicted proteins | sample 011ome_19_FD_133760 | JGI IMG/M metagenome (GOLD analysis project Ga0181561, IMG submission 133760) | Coastal salt marsh microbial communities from the Groves Creek Marsh, Skidaway Island, Georgia - 011510BT metaG (megahit assembly) | ecosystem: Environmental > Aquatic > Marine > Intertidal...
CACCTGCTCGGCGAGGAAGTCGCCGCGGGCGCGCCGCGCGGCGTCGGCGCCGGGGGACCCCTCGGAGCCGCCGTCCGAGATGGAGCCCGAGGTGGCCGAGGAGACGTCCTCGAGGTCTTCTGCGGTCTTCTGCCGCACCGCGCTCGTTTCGAACGCCGCCTGCTCTGCGGCGCTTTTGAAAAACGCCCCGCCGGGGTTCGATCCGGGTTCATTCGCCCCGAGTTCCGTGTCGCCGCCGGTTCCGCTCGCGGCGCGCGAGGGGCGCGAACCGAGCGCGGCGGCGGCGCCGCGCGCGTTTCCGTCGTCGCGCGCGTTTCGGTCGCGCTCGGGTTTTTTGTGTTTCGGAGCCTCGCGCGCGCTGGATCGCGACCGCGTGGACCCCGCGCCGGACCCATATCCCGAGCTGGACTCGGCGTCGGAGCCGCCGACGTCCGAGTCGGAGGAAGAGGGCGAAGTCCCCGAAGTCCCCGAAGACGCCCCGCGCCCCGCGCTCGTGAAGCTCGCGGCGCGCGTGTTAAAACCTGTGGTGATGGAGTCACCGATTTCTGAGTCTCGGGCGTGAGCGCGGCGCCCGCGCGCGGACGATGCCGCGCGCGGGGCGGACCCGGGGGCGGGGGCGATCCGCCGCGGAGGCTCTGCCGCGGCTCGCGCGTGCCTTCGGTCAGCGTCGGGACTGAACACCACGACACCCAGGCCCGCGAGGAGCGCGTCCACGCGCGCCGCCGCGCGCGCCTCGGGCGAAACCGGCGGGTTTTCCGCGGAGATCTCGCGCGCCTTTGCTTTTTCTCGCGTAGACGCGGCGAACACCTCCTCTTCCTCCTCCTCTTCCTCTCGCGACGAGGCTATACTCGAGGAGGAGGCGCTGGAGGCTGACGGCGACGAGGCGGACGCGCGTCCCGGCGACGATCTCCCGGAGGAGGCGGACCGCGACCGGCGCGGCGGCGGCGGCGGGCGACGCGCGCCGCGCGCCGCGGCGTCTCGTCGCGACGCCGAGTCGGCGTCGGAACGCCACGAGCCGCGACGTTTCGGAGACTCGCCGCGGTCGCCGCGGTCGCCGGCGTCACCGCGCGCGTCTGCGGTCCGAGCGTCCGCGCGAGTCTCCGAAACGTCGAGGCGCGCGTCGTCGAGGCGCGTCGCCGAATCGCGGGACCAACCCAGCGCGCGCGCGCGCGGATGCGCGCCCGCGTCGCGCCGACCGCGTCTCTCGGAAACGCGCGTGCCCCGCGTGAGCCGCTCGTTCAGACGTCGGCGTATCTCCCGGTCCCCGCGATTGTCGTCCACCAGGGCGAGCGGCGCGCGGAACGCCCGGGGCTCGGACACCGGGAGGGCTCCCGAGACAGGCGCGGCCGGCGCGACGCGCGCCGAGACGCCGCCCGAAAACTCGGCGTGGCCGGAGGCGTCGTAGCTCGCGAGGTACAGATCCAGCGCCTTGCTCCAGGACGTCGTGCCCAGGTCCGAGGGACGCGGGGGGCGCATCGCGGCGTCCTCCGTGGGTGACTGCGCCAGCGGAGGCCGGGGCGCGGGACCCGACGCCATCGTGGCCGCGGTCGCGGCGTGCCACCTCGGATGCCGCCCTCGCCGGGAAGAAAACGCCTCTCCGTCTGGTTCCCCCGCAGTGGTCTGAAGCCTCCCGGCGTTTTCTCGTATGTGTTTCGGCGCTGCCGCAACACTCCGAAAGTGGGCCCGCGGCTCCTTCTGCGTACTACGACTCTGTAACCGACGCGCCGCACACGCAGTCGTCGGCACGCGAGGTGCCTGCTCGCGCGTCAGTGGAGGTGCGGGTCGCGCGTGACGCGCGGGAGGCGCCTCGACGCGAGGGTTCGCGCGTCCCGGTCGTCGGTCGGGAGAGGCCGCGGGGTGGACGCCGCGGGAAAACGCGATCGCGGTGGAGTAGGCACTGCTCCGGCGCTCGATTCGCTTCGGACGCGCCGGCGAGGCGAGCATGTCCCGCAACCGCTCGATCGCGAAGCGCATGGGCGGCGAGCACACGCGCACGCCCAAGGCTGGGGACAAGAGCTACGCGAAGGTGTTGTTCAGTCCTGACGAGATGGCGAGCTTCGAGAGCCTGATGAACGAGGTGGACGACGTCGGCGTCGGCGGGAAGTTCATCACGCCTCGTCGGGGGGCGGACGCGGAGGACGCGCCGACGAGCTCGTTTTTCCGGGACTGGTGCACGGGCTTGAACGCGGTCGTGCTGGTCGTGCTGGTGGTCACGGCGGTCGTGGCCGTGGACTTCTCGAGGTCCTACTTCCCCGACAGGGCGACAACCGCGGGTCCCCGCGGCGCGCGAGTCGACACCACGCTGGAGGCGACCCCGTCGCCGTCTCCCGCGGCGCGCGCGCTCGCGGCGGACCTCGCTCGCGCCGGGCGCGAAGCCGACCCCGCGGGGGACGCGGCGGCCGAGGGCAGGCGCGACGCGCTGCTCGCCGCGGGGTCGGGGGCCGGGTCCGTGGTGGCGGAGAAGGGTGGCGGAGAAGCGCAGACGGAAGCGAACGTTTCCGGAGACGTTTCCGAAGCGGAGACGCAGCGGAGACGCGGAGGAGACGCGGCGGACCCGTTCGCGACGCCTCCGTTTCCGGAGACGTCCGCGAACGCCTCGGCGAACGCCGCGGAGAGCGACGCGTGGCAATCCACCGCCGTCGGGTTCGTTCGGGACACCTCCGGGAGGCAGGATCAAATCGCCCGGGACCTCGCGGACGCGCTCGCGGCGGTGGGACCTCGCGACGTCACTCGTTCACCACCGCCGCCGCCGCCGCCGCGGAGCGACGCCGCGCGCGACGCCGCCGACGCCGCCGAGGCTTCGGCGGCGGACGCGGCGGAGGCGACGTCGCGGGAGGCGCGCCACGAGGCGGCGGAGACGGACGCGGAGCGCAGGGCGAGGCACGCGAAGGAGGACGAGGAGCGGCGCGCGCGGCACGAGAAGGAGGACCGGGAGCGTGCGGAAAAGCACGCCATGGAGGATGAGCTGCGGGAACTACGCGCCGCGGCGAGAACGAGTCGCTCGCCGGCGAAGAACCGCGAAGGAAATTTTTCCTTCGGCGAGGCGGAGGCGACGACGAGCGTCCAGGGCTTGCTCGTCGCGGAGTCACTCGCGACGAGTCCTCACTCGGCGAGTGACTCGGATCGCGACTCGAGTTCGCCGGTGATGAACGCGAGTTCGGCGCTTCCGACCGACCCGGGCGAAGGGTCGCCGGAAGCGGGGGTCACACGAGGTGACGCCGAGCCGGAGGCGGCGGCGACGCCCGCGGCGACGCCGCGGCGCGCGGGCGCGCGGAAGAAAAAGGCGTCTACGCGAACGAACGCGACGAACGGCGCGGCGGAGACGTCTCAGGGTGATTTCGTGGACGAAGATATCGTGGAGACCGCGGACGCGCCGACGACACCGACGGCACCGCCGAGGAATGCGACGACGACGCCGAACGCGACGGCGCCGGAGGATCCCACAGACGACGCGGCGTCGCTTTCGGACGCGCCGAGGCTTCCGGACGATCCCGACGAAGCGCCGGATGCGGTCCGGCGAGTGGACGCCGACGCTTCTCATTCGCTCGCGGCGATCGCCGATCCGCCCGCCGACTACGACCACGCGTCTCTGCGCGTGGGCGTGAACGCGACGCGCACGAACGGGACGGTCGCCGACGTCGGGGGCGGCCGGCTCGCGCTCGCGCCGCCGAGCGCTTCGAACGGGACGAAGCCGGGCGAGTACGCGCTCGACGCGCGCGCGGTGACGGTGAAGGGGCTGGTCCAGGAACCGACCGACATCTCAGACGAGGCGAAGCCCCCGCCGGGCCCTCACGCGCCGGAAGCGCCGGAACCGCCGTGAGCGTCGCGGCGGGCGCGGCGGGGACGGCGGCGAGGCGAAGCGGCGCGACTCGCGACGCGGAAGAACGCGCGTACCGTAGTCATTAAATTTGGAATCTCTAAACGAAAAGGAGGCGTTTTTTTTCGCGAATGCGATTTCCCCGCCTGAAGCGCGAAACACGAGATGACGTGGCCCCACGCGCGATCGGAAAAACGCCCGTATGTGAGCGTAGTCTGACAAAATGTGAAACGCACGCGGCATCGACTGGGCGAAAGGGACTCGAGTCTATCCAGACGTGACGATCGGGTCTTCCGCGGGCGCTTCCGGCCGCTTCTGCAGTATTCGACGCGCGCGCACGCTCGCACCGCTACCCCCTTACGTTCGCGTAACACGATGGCCGCGCTCACCAACGCCGCCTCGGCCTCGCTCGTCGCCCCCGCCTCCGTCGCGGCGCGCGCCGGTTCCTCCCGCAGGGCCGCCTTCCAGGGCGCTCGCGTTCCCTCGAATGCGTCCGCGCGCGCGGGCGACGCCAAGCGCGCCGCGCCGCTCGTCCGCGCCTCCGCGGACGACGCCGCGCCCGGCTTCGGCCGGCGCGACCTCGCCAAGGGCGCGCTCGCCGCGCTCTCCGCGCCCGTGATCGCGGCGATGCCCGCCGGCCCCGCGAAGGCGGAGGAGGTGTCCAAGTATTGGGACATCGTGGACCTGCCCCTGGAGCCCGGCGTGATCCTGCTGGACATCGCGTTCGTGGACGACAAGCACGGGTTCTTGCTCGGTACCAGGCAGACCATCCTGGAGACCTTCGACGGCGGCAAGACCTGGGACTTCAAGTCCGTCTCCAACGCGCTGGACGAGGACGTCAACTACAGGTTCAACTCCGTGTCCTTCAAGGGCCAGGAGGGGTGGATCGTCGGCAAGCCCGCCATCTTGCTGCACACCACCGACGGCGGCGCCAACTGGGAACGCGTCGGGCTGAGCCCCCGGCTGCCCGGCGCGCCCGTGCTCATCACCGCCACCAACAGCAACGGCCAGGCCGAGATGGTCACGGACGAGGGCGCCATCTACCTCACCACGGACGCCGCGCGCAACTGGAAAGCCGCCGTCGAGGAGACCATCTCGGCGACGCTCAACCGCACGGTGTCCTCCGGCATCACCGGCGCTTCGTACTACACCGGCACGTTCTCCACCATCTCGCGCAACGACGACGGCGAGTACATCGGCCTGTCCTCCCGAGGGAACTTCTACATGACCTGGGCGCCCGGCCAGGCGTACTGGCAGCCGCACAACAGGTCATCCGCGCGCCGCGTGCAGAGCATGGGGTGGCGCCCGGACGGCGGCGTGTGGGAGCTCACCCGCGGCGGCGGCATCTTCTTCTCCACCACCAACGATCTGCCCGACAACGACGACGACTTCGCGGAGGGCAAGATCGGCTCGCGCGGCTTCGGCTTGCTCGACCTCGGCGCGAAGCCCAACGGCAAGGAGTTCTGGATCGTGGGCGGCTCGGGGAGCGTGTTCTACTCGAACGACTCGGGGCGGTCGTGGAAGCGCGACCGCGGCGCCGACGGCGTCGCCGCCAACCTGTACACCGTCAAGTTCAACTCCAACGACAACGGGTTCATCCTCGGGAACGACGGCGTGCTGCTTAAGTACAACGGCCGCGGGGTGTGATCATCGTCGGATGATGTGTTTCGATGACGTGACGAGCAGGTAGAGAGAGAGAGAGAGAGAGAGAGAGAGAGAGAGAAGAGAGGAGACGGTCGTCTGTCGCGCGAAAGTAATAGAGAACAGAACGACCTTCAGAGGAGACGACGGGACGACGACGCGACTTCAAGTTTCTCGACGCGCGATAAATTTTGCGAGGAGGGTCGTATTTCTCCGCGCGCGCCTTCTCTCCTCTCTACTCCTCTCTTCTCTTCTCGTTCGTCGTCCCGCGCGTTCGCCCCCCGCGAATCCCGGGGCGCGCCCGTCAATGACGAAACCGACCACCCCGTGTCCATTCCCCCAAACTCAGTTCAGCCGCAAGCTCTTCATCTGGCGCATGCGCTTGACGAGGTCGTCGTGGCTCCCTTGCCTCTTGAGCTTGTGGAACAGCCGCCGGTGCGTCTCGTACAGGTCCCGCAGCGCGGCGACGTAGCGCGCGTGGTACTCGTCGATCTGCGCGCTCGTCGGGTCGCTCACCTTGGGACACGCGATGGGCGCGCCCACCACCACCTCTATGCTCTCCCGCTTGGGCAGCACCCCCGTCTTCGCGCCCGTCGCGCGCCGGAAAAAGCCGCGCGACAAGTTTCGGCCGTACATCAGCGGCGGCGTCACGCCGATGAGCTGCTTGCACCAGTTTTGGAAGCGCCGCAGCGCGCCGCCGTCGGGGTTGTCCACCTGGTCGAAGATGTCGTTCTCCCCGAACGCGAACACGGGCACGAGCGACGCGCCCGTCTTCAGCGCCATCTTCACGAAGCCCTTGCGCCGCGCGAGCGTCAGCGTCGCCCACCCCGGGCGCGCGTCCAGCGCCTCGGCGGCGCCGCCCACGACGATGGCGACGCTGGCGCCCGGCGCGCGCGTCAAGTTGGTGACGACGCTCTCTTTGGTGACGGAGTTTATGCCGAGCGCCATCAGCACTTCACGCGTGAACGGGAAGTAAAAGTTGATCGCCAGCGTCAACAGCCGCAAGTCTAAGCCCGGGAACGCCTGGTCGAAGCCCGTGGCGCTCGTGGCGAACGTGATGAGCGCGCCGACGCCGACGATGCCGTGCGGGTGGTACCCGAAGAGGTAGTTCCCGCTCGGGTCCAAGTCGGTCGTCTTGTGCAGGCGCACGGGGAAGTAGTCCGCGAGCGTGTTCCAGAACGGCAAACGCCGCGTCCACGGCAGGAACCGCGAGCCGTTGCTGGGCGCCTTGGTGTCCACGAGCGCGACCCAGCCGAGGTACGCCGCGAACGCGGCGCGCGCGTACGGAGGCGCGAAAAACAAAAAGTAGTTGGGGTACACCAAGACGCACGACAGGAGAAACGCGTAGATCATCACCACGATGCCCACTTGCGCGGCGTGCTGATGGTGCCTGTCTCCTTTCGCGATCGGGTTGAACGCGGGGGAAACGAGCCCGGCGAAGTACGCGCCGAAAGGGATGAACAGGCGGCCCATGATCCGATGCCACAGCACCATCGTGAACGCCCAAAACAAGAAACCTGTCGTGTGTTGGTTTTTTAAGTGAAAGTCGACGAGAGCGTCGAGCGTCGATCGCGCGGGAACGGGAGGGGTCGGGGACGTTCGGTCAGCCGCGGAGTCGGGACGTCGGGGGGGACGTGTCGAGGTGGCGGACGCGCGCGCGCGCGCGATTCCTGCGGCTCATCCCCGCGCGCGCGGGTCGCGAACCCCGTTCGCGCCGCGGTGGCCAACTCGCGAAGGGGAAAATATCGGACGACGGCTCGAAGCGTCGCGTGTGGCACGCACCGGTCGCCTTGTGCGGGATCTTCTCGGGCACGCGCTCGGGCTCGACGAATTCAGCCACCTCGTTGATCAGGCTCCCCAGAGAGGACGCGCTGTCCGCCTCTTGGTTCTTGTACGCCAGCGACCCGGGCAGGCCCTGGCTCACGCTCCCATCGCCGGAAGTCTCGGGGGTGGTGTGGTCGGGCGAGTCTCCCGGTCGTTCGCCCGTGCGGCGATTGACGAGGCCCACCACGCCGGGCGGCTTCGCGCCCGGCGCGCCGCCCCCACCCATGGCGACAGGCGCGGGCGCCACGAGCCGCTCGGCGATCGCGCCGCGCAGGCTGCGCGTGCGTCGACGAGCGAGTGCGCCCAGCTCTGGCCGGGGGGACACGAAAATCATCGGTGCCTGCACGCGCTTTGACGGAGAGAAAAATTTGCCGGGAGAGCGCCGGATGGAAAATGAAAGGAAGCGCCGGTGCCAAGTCAGCTGCTCGGCGTTTCGTACGCGGAGCAGTCAGAGTGGCGGGGCAAAAGCGCGTCCGCGTGGACGGCGAAGGATAACCAAAAGGCACTTCCCGAAAGTCGCCGCGCAGCGGATAATTTTTTCCTCTGAAAGCGCGAAGTGGCGAGTGCGCCGAGGCGGCGGCAGGCAGTCTTCCGCGCACGGCGCGGGCCGACGGCGCGAGACCTCGCTTCGGCGTTTACTATGGCGTCGTCCCACGCGTCGAGCGTCTCCGTGACGCGCGCCGCGTCGCGCGCGCCGGCGTCGCGGCGGCACATCGGGCGGCGGAACGGCACTTCCCCCGTGGTGGCCCGCCGAGTCGCCGCGAGCGCGGACGCGGGAGGCGACCCGATCATGCTCTGGGACGACGACCAGCGCAAGTTCGTGGACGGCGGGTGTACCACGACGCGTTTGGACGATCCCTGCTTGCAGGGCCTGAGCATCACCCCCCAAGAGGTCATAGAGCGCATTCACAAAGCCAAGGGCCCGGGCGGCCGACTCGACCTCACGGGCGTGGGACTGCGCGAGGTCCCCTCGGAGGTGTGGACGTTGACCGACCTCGCGGACCTGCAGCTGAGCAACAACAAGCTCACGTCCCTTCCCGAGGGACTCGGCAGTTTGAAAAACCTCGAGCGGCTGGGCGTTGCCGGGAACAGGTTACGACGTCTCCCCGAGTCCATCGGGAACTGCGTCAAGCTGGAGGGGCTCTGGGCGCACGGAAACGTGCTGGGGTCTTTGCCGACGACGATTGGCAAATGCGCGTGGCTGAGACACTTGATGCTCGCCGGGAACCGGCTTCGAGTGTTGCCCGACGGGCTCGGTGACCTGGACGCGCTGGAGGAACTGTCCGTGCCCGGGAACAGACTGAGCGCCGTTCCCGAGACGGTCGTCGGGTGCGTCTCGCTCCGCGCGTTGGACCTGCACGGCAACGCGCTCGAGGCGCTTCCCGACGCGATGGGCGCGCGGTGTCGTTCGCTGGAGGACGTCAGCGTGCAGGGCAACAACCTGCGATCGATACCGGACTCCTTCTGCGACGCGCGCCGGCTGAAGCGCCTGAACGTCGCCGAGAACGCGTTGGAGTCGTTACCGGAGAGGCTCGGGGACGCGATGATGCTCACGCAGCTGTGGGTCTACGCCAACCCGCGCCTGCGGACGCTCCCGCGGTCGCTCGCCGCCAACGTCTCGCTGAAACAGATCTGGGCGGAGGGGTGCGCGCTGGACGGCGCGACTTTGGTCGCGTACATGTCGTTCGCCGCGGAGGGGGGGGGTGGGAAGCGCAAGAGCCCCCCCGCGCTCCTGGGCCTGGACGCCGACCAGCTGGCGCGCGCCGGGATGGACGCGACCAAAGTCGCGCCGTTCGCGCGCGTCGCGCGGGTCGGCGTCGTGAGCTCGTGGCTGGCGGGCGGCGCGCAGGACACGCCCCGGGGCTACTTCAAGCTCGAGAAATGGGTCGCACCGAGAGAGGTGGAGCAGATGGAGCAAACGACGGACGATTCGGACGATTCAAACGCGCGTCGTGTGCTCATCGTGGCGTTCGGGAGCGCGCCGGGCGTGCCCAATTGGGGCGGCTTGCTCAAGAAGCTGCGCGACGACGTGCGCGCGCGCGGCGCCAATAACGTGGGCGGCGCGGGCGCGGGCGCGGCCGCCGCCGTGGCCGCCGCGCGCGTCGGTTTCGACGTGCTGTACGTCGCGGACACCGCTCGCTCGTGGTACGGCGGGTCCGGGTTCGGCGACGGCGACGCCGGCGAGACGGCGGAGCGACGGTGGCGCGGCGCGATCGAGGAGATCTCGCGCGGGTACGGAAGAGTGGTGCACCTCGGGGACTCCATGGGCGCGTCCGCGGCGTTGCTGTTCGCCGACCTCGCGGACGTTTCTCTGGCGTTCTGCCCGCAGGTCGACCTGGTGTCGGCAAGCATCCGCCCGGGGCGCTCCGCGCCATGGATGCGCCGGTACGAAGGCGCGATGATCGCCGCCGTGAGGCGCGCCGTCCACGAGGGGTCGAAGGTGGTCGTGCACACCGGGTCGTGGGCGCACGACGTGGACCAGGCCGCCGCGGTGCTCCGCGGGCTGGGGAGCGACGACCTGACGGCTTTCGAGGACGCGCGCACGGGGGGCTCGGTGACCACCGTCACGCACCACGTGGACAACCACCGGCTGGCGCTGGCGCTGGAGGAGGGCGGCGAGCTCCTGCCCATCGTGCGGCTGGCGCTGCACGAGCAGATCGCCGCCGCCGCGTCTGGCGGCGGCGATCTGCTCGAAACGAGGCCCGACGCCGAAAAGAACGCCGGCGGCGGCGGCGTCGACGACATCGCGCTGAAGAAGTTCAATCCCGCCGTGCGGGGGATCTAGCTCGCGATCGAGTTCGCTCTCGTAGTCGCGTGGTGGTTCGTCGGTTCACTGATGTCTATCACAGTATTAATACGTAGGAGCTCTGTCGATTCGTCACCCGCCATCCGCGCCACCGCCTCGCCCATCCGCGAGGCGTCTGTCCACGACGAGCGTCTTGCGTCGTTCCAGGCCCGCGACCGCGATTTCGTAGCGCGCGGGGTCACGACTCGCGTCGCGGATCGCGCGCGCCAGCGCGTCCCCCCGCGCGTCGTACACGCTCCCGAACGCGCCGGCGTCCTCGCCCATCGGGAGCTCCGCCAACGACGATCGGCCCCCGTGTCGGGCGAAACGAAGCCTCCGACGCGCCGTCTCGAGGTCCGTCTCCGCGCGCCGCAGCGAGCGAGTCGCGCGTTCCAGTCGATCTCGAAGCTCGACGATGCGTTCCTCCGTCCCTCCCGCGGTGATGCGCGCCAGCTCCAGGCGGTTGCCGAGGTGCGCCGCCGCGCGCGCCTGCGCCTCGGTGGGCTGGAACGCGACCGAGGTGCCGTCCTCGTCGGGCGACTCGACCGACTCGGCCTCGCCCGAAGTCGACGCGAGCCACGAGTCGAGCGCGCGCCGCACGAACGCGACGTCCTCGGAGGCCATCCCGGACCCCGAACCGAGCCTCGGGGGCGCGAGGAGAGGCGCGCGGCCCTCTGGTCGCGCCGGCGCATTTCGGTCGCGCAAACAACGACTTCACACGTGCTCTTCCAGGTTACAGCCTTGCGAGAAAGCCCACAATCGTGACCCAAGGTCCGGGGGTTCGAACCGCCCGGATCGCGGGCTGGAAAAAAATCTTGGGGATTGATCTCGTGTGAAGGCACGTCACACAAACCACCAGCCCGCCACTTGGTGTGGCGCGACGGATTGAGGCATGTCGTCGCGAGGCCGCGGTGGCGGTCCCGCCGGAGCGTCCGCCGGCGAGAGCGTGACCACCTCGGTGGACGAGGAGTGGGCGGAGGCGTCCGCGTTGTCGCGCCTCGAGGATGAGGCCGCGGGCGCGGCGCGCGCGGACACGTCGCTGGGCGCGTCGTCGGCACCGCGATCGGACGACGCCAGCCCTTCGGCATCGCGCCCGGTGGACGTGACCGGCGCGTCCGAGGGGATGGCGGCGTTCGGGTGCAAGAAGTGCGCCAAGGGCTCGTCGTGCTGGCCCGTTCACGTCGCCACGCAGAAGCTCTCTTCGCTGCGCAAGAAGGCGCTCGGGCGCCGCGGCGGTGACCGCGGGGACCCCGACGCGGTGTGGGACGAGTTCGAGACCCTGCTGGAGGCGGGCCACAGGCCCACCGTCAAGACGTACACCGCGCTCGCCGCCGCGCTGGGCGAGATGGGCGCCCCCGAGGACTGCGAGGACGTGCTCACGCGCATGCGCGAGGCGGGTGAGGCGCCCGACGTCAAGGCGTACAACGTCGCCGTGCACGCGTGGTGCGTGGGGCTGGATCCGGCGCCACGCGAGGCTATGCGGCTGGTAGACGAGATGCGCGCGCGCGGAGTGGACCCCGTGGCGGCGACGTTCCCGCCCTTGGTGGCGGCGTTCGCGCGCCTCGGCGCGACGGACGAGATCGAGTCCATCATCAAGAGCGTCGAGAGCGTCGAGAGCCGAGAGGCACGGGACGAAGACGCGGTGCTTCGCGAGTACGAAAAGATTTACCACGCGTTCATCGCCGGGCGGCTGGCGGTGGACGACCCGCGAGACGCGGAGGCGGTGCTCCGCCGCTGGAACCTGGAGAAGTACGACATGGAGCGCGTGGCGGATCGCAAGGGGCGCATCTCCCGCCCGGTCGCGGCGTCGTACGGGATGATCATCGACCACTACGTGCGGGGTGGCGAGATGGGCGAGGCGCGGCGCCTGCTGTCGCAGATGCAGTGGGACAAGGTGTGCCCCTCCATCGACATCTTCAACATGCTGCTCCGCGGGTACCTCGCGCTCGGGAACGTGGGCGCGGCGCAGGACGTGTTCCGCGAGCTTGAGGGGAGCGGGACCTGGGACATGGAGAGCCTGGGTATCGCCCCCGACGTCGCTTCGTACACCAGCCTGATGGACCACTGGGCCGGCCAGGGCGACGTGGTCCTGGCGGAGAAGGTCCTGCAGAAGATGGAGGCCAAGGGCGTCGCGCCGGACGACCGCGCGTTCGGGTCGCTCATCAAGGCGTACGCGCGCGCGCGCGACCCCGCGGGCGCCGAGGCGGTGCTCGCGCGCGTGCGCGCGTACGACGCGCCGCCGGCGGCGGCGGCGGCGCGCGCCGGCGGCCGGTCGAAGAAGTCGCGGCGCGCCGCCGCGCGGCCGGGCGGCGGTTTCCACCCCGCGAACCCCACCGGGAAGAAGGCGCCGCCGCCGGAGAAGTACGTGGGCCCCAAGGACGAGAAGAAGAAGATGAAACCCGGCGTGGTGCTCTTCTCAACCGTGGTGAGCGCGTACTGCGCCGTGGGCGACATGCGAAGCGCGCGGCGCGTCGTGGACGAGATGCGCGCCGCGCCCAAGTCGTGGCGCGCCGCGCCCAACGACCGCACATTCGCGCACCTCGCCTGGGGCTACGGGCAGCTCGGGGACGTCGCAGGCGTCACCGCGACCGCCGGGCTCATGGCCGAGGCGGGCGTGTCCCTGCGCCCCAACTCGGAGGCGCGGAAAGCGCTCGTGCGCGCCTGCCGCGAGTGCGGCCTCCCGGCGGCGCACGTCGACCGCATGGTGGAGAACCTCGGCGACGCCGCGCCCGCGCGCCGGCGCGCGGGCGAGCGCTGGGTCGGGCGCAAGAAGAAGAGCGCCGCGGCGGCGGCTGGAACGAGCGCCGCGAAGGACGAAGCGACGAAGGGCGCGAGGCCCGGGGCCGACGCGAAGGCGACGCGAAAGCCGACGCCGGCGGCGCCGGCGGCGGCGCCGCCGGCGGCGCCGCGGCGCGGCGACGCCCACCGCAGCGGCGACGCGGGGTGGGTGTGCTCTTGTGTCGCCGGGGATGAGCGGGTTCGGTCCGTGCGCGTCCTCGCGAACGTCTCCTCGCGCGTCTCCGTCGGCGCGCGCGGGCTCACCGCGCGCCGAACGCACATCGCGAAGGGTGCCGGCCGCGCCACCCTAGCCGCGGCGCGCGCCGCGGCGTTCGCTTGAGTTTTACGCGCAGACGAGTTCTTACTTGTAACGCGCGCGTCGAGAAAGTTTCGACTCGGTACACATACTCAGATGAAGGCTACCGCGCGCCGCGCGCGCGCCGACCCCGACGACACGCGCGTCGCCCCTTTTCGATTCGAAAGCACGCGCCAAGGCCTTCGGCGGTACGGTGCGCGTGGACTCCCTTTAAAACCTCTTCGCGCGTAGAGACACGACGCGCGGTATTTCCGCGGAATCGTCGCGTCACTTGTTGATTTCCTCCGGGAGCGCCTCGGCGACGGCGTCGATGAACTGCTCGGTGGTGAGCCCGCCGGCGCCGCACAGGTCGCGCGTGCCCCTTCCTTCGCGGAACAGCCTGTGGATGCACGCCCTGAGCCCCGCGGTGTACGGGAGCACGCGGTCCGCGCCGCCGTGCGTTTCCGCGGCGTGGTTCATCGCGCCGATCAGGCCCTCCACCATCCCGAGCGGGTTCAGGGACGTCTCCTCGCCGCGCAGGCGCGCCTCGTCCATGTCCGTCACCGTGCCGTGCGAAGCCTCGAACTCCTTGATGAGCGTGCCGTCGTCGTCCACGCCCACCAGGTTGCTGGTGATGAAGCCCGGGGACATGTGCACCTGCGCAAGCTCGTCCGTGAGCACGTCGCCGTCGTAGTTGTGCGCGGCCATGCCGAAGCCCCCGTCCGTCCAGACCACCAGCTTCATGGTGGCGGCGTCCGATAAGAGGTGCGTGAGCTCGGCGTCCGGGGCGATGATCTTCGCGTCGACGAACTTCGTTTTGAACTCGGCGTCGAAGACGGACTTCATGGTGGCCCAGAAGGGCTCCTGCCACTTGAAGACGGTCTTCTTCGTGACCACGTACGGCGTGATCCCCGCGGCCAGGCACCTCCCGAAGAAGATGCGCGCCAGCTGCGTGACGTTGTCCAGAGGGTTGTGGTAGGTCACGACGGCGTTCAGGTCGTCGACGATCTCGCGGTCGTCCACGACGACGGGCTCCGTCTCGCCTTCGGGCACGAACGTCGTCGTGAGCTTGCCCCGGCCGACGATCTTGTATCCGGCGGAGTACTCGCCGCCCACGGCGTGCCTCTCGAAGAACACGGGCTTCTTGTACCCGAGCTCGACGCCGTCGATGTGGATCGTGTCGCGGCTGATGGTGATGCCGTTCCACCCGCGTCGCATGGCGCCGTTGGGCGAGCCCCAGGCTTTCTTCAAGCCCAGCCGCTTGACTTGGTCCGCGGTGGGCGTGATCGTGGGCTCCTTGAAGATGGCTTTCAGGCGCGCGCCGGCGTCGATGACGTCTTTCAACACCTGGTCGGCGGTGTCGTCGCGGTTCTTCGCGCGCAGGTCGAAAAACTCCCACGCGCTCGTGTCCACGTGCGGCCGCACCCACCGATCGAGGATGAGCTCCATGGTGTAGCGGGTCATCTCCTCGCCGGCGACGTACACCATGGGCGCGCCGGGGATTTTGCCCGTGGATGCGGCGTACCCGCGCGCGGAAAGCGCGTGCGGGCCGACGCCGCGCGCGCGAGGCGCCGCGCACGCCAGCAGGCGGTTCGTCGTCACCGAGAGCAGCCGATGCATCATGGTTCCTCCGCCTGCGCGTGCACGCGAGGGCGAGTTCCCGGCGATCGGACCGGTCGCGAGAGAGGGGTCTCCGGACGACGCGTGCGTCCGCTCCGTGGTCGTCGTTCGAGGGAGGTACACGAAGTGTCCTCGCGTCGTCGCGTTCGCGCGCGACAGTGAGCGGTGCCACGGGGCGTTCGGTCGCGACGCTTGGGCAGCCGCCCTTTTGCCTTTTGCTGGCGCGGAGGGCGTTTGACTGAGAAAAAATCAATGGCGTTTCCCGGGAAAAAACTCCGCTTTGAACTCGCGGACGCACACGCGACGGCACTCGGCGCGTCTCCTCGAGGTAGCGGACGCGCGGCACCGCGCGCCCGAGTCGTCATGCGGCCGTCGGTACATGCGTGCCTTCGGAACGCCCTCAAGTTCACCACCTGGGTGCTTCTTGTCACGGGGCTCGCCATCGCTCTCGTCGCCGGCTTCCTCTTACTCGAATTTGAGCGCGCGCGCGACGCGGCGGACGCGCCCGCGCCCCCGCCGCCGACGCCTCCGCCGGCGCCGGGACTCCCCGAGGCGCCTCCCACGTCGGAGATCGCTCGCGCGCTCGCCACGGAACCCTGGTACGACCGCGTCCCCCACCGACGTGTCTCTTGGAGCATCTCGTCACCTCTCTTCCGGGCAACAAGAGAGCACCACCACGTGAAAGATTCGCTTTTCCCAGTCACGCCCGACACCGAAACTCGGCTCGGCGTCTTCGCCCGCTCGCGTCGTTTTTTTTTAGTGTCGTCTCCGCGCGCGGCGAAGTCTCCGCGCCGCCGCGCCCGCCGCCTCGCGCGCGTTAACACGCCCCGAAAAAAAAACCCAAAACCCCCGCGAAACCGCAAAACCGCAGGTTCCTCTGGGCGTTCGTGTGCGTCGGCGGCTACTTGTTCATCACCTCCGTCGTCGGCCTGAGCGGCGCCGACTTCGCGCCGCGGTGCCTCTGCGGCGTCGACGCGCACCGGCACATGCTGCTCGTCGCCGCGCTGGCGCAGCTCGCCGTGTTCCTCGCGCTGTCCCTCAGCCCCGGCGCCGACGGCGACGCCCTGGCGGGCCTGGACGTCACGGGCGCCGAGGCGAAGCTCGCGCGCGCGGTGCGCGCGCACCGGCCGCTCGCGCGCGGCGTCTCGCTCGCGGTCTTCGCGCTGCAGCTCGCGGACCTGGCGCTGGCGTCGGCGCTGGCGCGCGCGCGCGCGCCGCCGGCGCCCGGCGCGGGCAGCGAGGGCGGGGAGGACGCCGACGACGTCCTCCCCGCGAAGCGCCGCGGGAGGCGCTCCCGGGGGCGGGGGGTCGGCGGGAGCGGCGAGACGCGAGGCTCTGCGGGAACGACGTCGCGGGGAGGCGGGAACGGGTCCGAAATCGAAACCGGCGGGGACCCCTCCGCGCTCGGCGCGCCTTTGCTGGACCGCGCGGGCGACGGCGACGAGGGCGACGACGACGCCGACGACGTCGGCGCGAGCTCGGACGCCGAGTCGGAGAGCGCCGTCTGGGCGCGGCGCATGCGGTCCAAGTACAATCTAGACGTCACTCGGCTGGCGTACGACCCCGAGCGCGCCGCGCTCCGCCCGGAACCGGTCGCGGACCGGGCGCGAGGGAAGTGCGTCGTGATGTGATCGTGATGAATGCACTCATCACGAAACGTTTTTTCCAAACGGAGTTGATCTCGCGAAATGCTCGACGCGCGACAGGCAAAGTGGCTCCGCGCGAAGCCACGACTCGTGCTCCTTTTCTTCTCGGACGCGACGCGCGCCTCACTCGCGCACGCGCTCTGCTCGCGCTCCCCCCTCGCGACACCCGATTCATGGCCACCGTGACCCCCAACGGCGCGGGTCCCTTGAAGCCCGTCCACGGGACGCCCGTGCAAGGCGCCGCCGTGGCGGACGACGCCGAGGTGCGGTCCGGCAAAGTCGACGTCGCGGAGGAGGGCGGCCTGGCGCTCGGCGGCTACGACTGCATGAGCTACCACGTGCCCGGCGCCTCCTCGCCCGTGCTGGGCGTCCCCGAGCACGAGGTCACCACGTACAACGTCGTGCAGGGCAACGTGCGGTACCGCTTCGCGTCGCGCGAGAACGCCGAGGCGTTCAAGCGGAGCCACTTCTCGGAGGTGGCGCCGCGTTTCGGCGGGTTCTGCGCGCTCGGCGTCGCGAAAAACGCGCTGCTGCACGGGAACCCCGAGGCGTGGTCCGTTGGCGCCGACCAGGCGCTGTTCCTGTTCTGCTGCGACGCCGCGAAGCAGGCGTGGGCGCGGGACCCCGCGACGAACCGCGCGGACGCGGAGCGCGCCTGGCCGGCCCTCGCGGGGTCCGCCGAGCCGGCACCCGGCGAAACCAAGTGCTGCGCGGCGTGCGGCTGCTGCGGGCGGCGCGCCGGCGCGAAAAAAGCCTCCGCGGCGGCGGGCGCGTGAACGACGCGTCGGCGGACGAATCCGCACTCGGGCTCTCCGTGCGTCCGCGCGCGAGGCCGATAGCGAGAAACGCAGAGGACGCGTGGCGTGTCGAGTCGCGCGTCGCGCGGAGAACCGAGAGAGACCGAAAGAGAGACGGACGAAGAGATTCGCGCGAAC
>Ga0181561_10002188_pt1 | contig 17322 bp, 19 predicted proteins | sample 011ome_19_FD_133760 | JGI IMG/M metagenome (GOLD analysis project Ga0181561, IMG submission 133760) | Coastal salt marsh microbial communities from the Groves Creek Marsh, Skidaway Island, Georgia - 011510BT metaG (megahit assembly) | ecosystem: Environmental > Aquatic > Marine > Intertidal...
AAAACCTAAAAAAAGCAAAAAGGGGAGGATCCAAGGTAAAATAGATTTAGAAAAAAATTTCATCTGCCTTCTTTTAAACCGTGCATACTAATACTGCCAAATCCGATGCACAGAAAGAGATGGAAAACAAACAATCCAAAATCTCCTTCGGGTGCAACAAAAAAAGCAGCCCCCATTCCAAAGAGAAAGTAAAGTGCCATAAGGGACTCGATAAAGGAGTACACTGAAATCGTATTCCTAGCGTACTTGTATTTTTTTAATTGGGTTTGACTGGTATTTTGGTTGAATTTTGGGGTGCGAATAAAGGCACTTTTTTTACCTAAATGACCTTCCAAAACCGCAATTGAATTGTGAATTGAAAAACCCATGACCAAGCTGTAAAAGCTCAGAAAACGTTTGATATATTCCAAAAATGAATAAAACCCGCCACCAAAAACACGCTGGTGGATAAACCAATAACAACTGAAAAAAATCAGCGTGCTTAGAATAAACAAGGCACTCAGATTAAAGATCCAGTTCAACTCGGGGTAGGCTGCTTTGATAAAAAGCAAGGGCACACTGAGCAGAGCCACTAGGAGGACATTCAAAAACATGGTACTGTTGAGCAAGTGAAAAAAGGCATTGATTTTAGTCCAAGGGGAATGTCCAGAGGCTTGTACTATCTTAGGAATCATTTTTCTGAAATTCTCCGCTCCTCCTTTGTTCCATCGGAATTGTTGGGAGCGAATTGCGTTCATGGTGATGGGGAGTTCGGCTGGGGTGACCACCTCTTCCAAATAAGTAAATTTCCAATGTTTCAGCTGTGCACGGTAGCTCAAATCGAGGTCTTCCGTAAGGGTGTCTCCTTCCCAATTTCCTGCATCTAGGATACAGCTTTTACGCCAAATCCCCGCTGTACCGTTAAAATTGATAAAATGCTGCTGCTGATTCCTACCAACCTGCTCCAAGAGAAAATGGGCATCCAATGCGAAAGCTTGTACTTCCGTAAGTATGGAATGACTTCGGTTTAGATGTCCCCAACGAGTTTGAACTACACCTATTTTAGGATCGGTAAAGTGAGGAACGGTCTTGAGTAGCCAGTCGGAATTGGGTAAAAAATCAGCATCAAAAATGGCGATAAATTCCCCTGTTGCGTGAGCTAACCCGTGTTTTAGTGCTCCCGCTTTAAAGCCCGTCCGATCGGTTCGGGTACGAAGTTCAATGGGGATTCCTTTTTTTTGATAGGCTTTGACCAAGCGTTGGCTTAAGGCTAAGGATTCGTCCGTAGAATCGTCCAGCACCTGAATTTGAAGAAGTTCCCGGGGATAATCGAGAGTCGTAATACACTCCAGCAGACGTTCTACGACATAATACTCGTTGTAGAGGGGGAGTTGTACGGTCACTTTGGGAAGTTTTTTAGGAAGGGGAGGGGTCTGCTTTTTCTGTTTGAGTCGCCGTAAATAAAACCGCAACATATTGAGTTGGGTGAGGCTGTACAAAAAGATCATCGTCAAGCAAAAAATATAGACTCCCAGTACACCAAGAGCCAGCCAACGCAAAACAAGAGTTCCTGTTATTTCCATTTGGAGAAATAAAATTTACCGATCCATGTTATTATTTTATAACCCGCCATTAAGGTTCCTTTTACAGTTCCGGAGACTTTAGAAACGCCAATCCGTTTTCGATAGCGGACTGGAATTTCGATATAGGGCAGTTTTCTTCTTAAGATTTTCAATTGCATTTCTACCGTCCAGCCGTAGGTTTTGTCCTGCATTTCTAAACTTTGCAAGGTCTCCCAACGTATGGCTCGGGAAGGTCCCAAATCGGTAAACCTACTTTTGTACAGCCAGCGCATCAGGAAACACGCCAAGCCGTTTCCAAAAACTTGCTGGGGGGTAAGTGCTCCACGTTCTCTTAATTTTTTATCTCGGGCCCCCAAACTAAACACAACCGCTTCTTTAAGGATCGGATCTACAAGGGTCTCTAAGTCTTCCGGATAGTCGGAATAATCCCCGTCTAAAAACACAACAATTTCTGGAGGGTCGTCCTCTAGAAATGCCATTCCTTTCAGGCAGGCATAACCGTACCCTTTTTTCTTTTCGTGGACCACCACAGCGCCGTGCTCCCTTGCGATTTTTGCAGTAGCATCAGTGGAGGCATTATCCGCAACGATGATTTGATCCACCTTTTTGGGGAGTGCTGCCACCACTTGTCCAATAGAACGCGCCTCATTAAAAGCGGGAATAATAACAGCAATTTTAGTCATCTAGGGTAAAAGTATTTAATGCAATTGGGTTTACAAAAAGAACGAGGAGAAACTATTTTTTATTGAGCAATTGAACCAGATCTACATCATTTCCTAATAAAATTTCGGTGGGGTTAATTCGCCCTTTCTCAGGACCGTTTTCCAGTTTGAGAACACCCCGAGGACAGACGGCGCTACATATTCCGCATCCTACACAGCTGGATCGAACGATGTTTTCTCCTTTTTGGGCATAAGCACGGACATCGATGCCTTGTTCGCAATACATAGAGCAGTTCCCACAAGAAATACACTGTCCTCCATTGGTCGTAATGCGAAATCGCGACTTAAAACGCTGTACTATTCCCAAATACGCCGCTAGGGGACAACCAAAACGACACCATACCCGATTGCCAAAAATAGGATAAAAACCAGTTCCAATGACTCCCGCGAAAACCGAACCGATTAAAAAGCCATAGGTGTCTTGAAGACTTTGGGTTTTAATACCGATAACGGAGGAAGCTCCGCTAAAATAACTGTAAAGAGTAAACCCAGTCATGACCAAAGCAAAGACCAATACGCCATGTACCATCCACCGTTCTAATTTCCAAGCCTCAAGTGATTTATTCGAAAGATGACGGTAGGGATCGCCTAGGGTTTCTGCTAAACCTCCACAACCACACACCCAAGAACAATACCACCGCTTGCCAAAAAAATAGACCATTACAGGGACGACTAACAAAGTGAGTACGATGCCCCAAACCAAAATAAAAAGGCCAAACCCACCCTCAGCGATCAATTGCTTCAGGTTCCAGCTAAAAAAGAAATCGTAATCCAAGGGAAAGGCGTTTTTAAAATCGTACCAAGGACGTTCAAAACGCACCAAAATCTCAGGGATTAAAAAGGCAAAGACAATTTGAAAAAACAAAACGGAAGTCGTCCGTAGGGTTTGGTACTTGTTGTTTCGATATTTGATGTACATCCGAACCGCCATTACCGTCATTACCACACAGTATAAAAAACCGTACAGGAACCACTGACTGGCAAGGTTTCCACTGAGCTTTAAGCTGATGGGATCGACCAAATAAACCCAGTTTACGATGTAGTTGGGATAGAAATACAAAAGAATGTAAAAGCCGACTAAAAACAAAAAAGTCATCCATCCGATCCACCCTCGGTTGGTGGCTTTACTGTGCCAAATACCGTTGTTTTTTATGCCTGGAGGACCCAATAAAACTACATTAGGTAAAATAAAAAGCAAGGCGCCTAAAATTCCCAAACCAAAGGTGAGCCACCAAAAAAGGGTTTTGTTTTTTGCTACCACACCTGCTTTGGTACTTTTAATAATGTCATAAGCAAAGCTGTTCGGTTTGCTCCAGATCACTTTACTCCATTCACGCTCTTTTTTATGGGTTGCATTGGCCTTGTCAAGTGCTGAAATTAGAGCTGCAGAAAAAGCATGAGAATTAGAAAAGGACTTCCCAACGATCTGATTGTTAAATTCCGAAAGGAACACTTCGCTTTGGATGCCTTTACTCTGTATCACTTCCTCAAACTGCGCTGGGGTAAGTTTATAGGATCCTACAAAGAGCAGTGAGACAAAAACGGCGAGTCCTGTCAAAAAAATACCGAGTCCGATGTGTTGTAGTGTTTTCATAAGCTTTGGGAAGGAATTGAAAAGATGCGTTTCCAACTCTTCTTTTTTCGTTGGAGTTGGGCCTCTTGTTCTCGATTGAATTGATTGATGATTTCTTCGTCGTGCTGTGGGTAAAATTCTGGATCAAAATTGGCATCGGCAAAGTGTTCCAAAACATAGTCTACGGTTTCTTCTTCTTGTAGTACACGATCAAAAAAAGCATGACGTAGGCGAATTCCAAAGGTGTTAATTCCGATAAACATTCTTGATTTTGTATCAAAGTTCAGATGGATGCATTTTTTTCCACTTGTGTGTTCCCAATAAAAACGGGCTTCGTTTTCTTTAGGTTTTGCCCATACCCAGCCGTAAGTTTGGTATTCGATATCAAAAAACTTAGCGGAATTAAACCAAGGGCCAGGTTGGTAAGCGGTTCGATTTCCGCAAATTGTTTGCGCTACCGTTTCACCCATCATACGACCCGTGTACCAAACCGCCTCCACAGGGCGACGCTGGCCGATGGGTTCTTGTTGTTCTGCGCAATCTCCAATTGCATAGATGTCGGGTAGGTTGGTCTCCAAATACCGATTGACCAAAATCCCTCGGTTCGTCGTGATGTCTGATCCTTTTAAATAGGAAATATTCGGGGATACTCCAGCCGTTAAACCCACTACGGTACAGGGAATTTCCTCGCCTTCTTCTTCAGTAACAATACTTCGGACTTGGCCGTTTTCATCCATTTTTATTTCTTTGAGATTGGTATTTAATCTGAGGTCAATTCCTTTTTCTCGTATTTCCCGATTGATCAGTTCCGATTCTCCTTCGGGCAGTACGCCATTCCAAAAACTACTTTCCCTAACTAAAAAGGTCACGGGAATATGGCGGGAGTGCAGCATTTCTGCCAACTCGATCCCAATCAATCCTCCACCTACAATAACGGCGCGTCTACAGGCCTGATTATCAGGGGCGAATTTTTCTAAAGACTCCAGATCCTGTTTGTGGTAAAGGCCCAAAACCCCTTGGGCATCTTGTCCTTTCCAGCCAAACCTATTGGGTTTACTTCCCGTTGCTAAAATCAAGCTGTCGTAGCCCAACGCTTCTCCATCAGAAAATTGGAGTATTTTATTTTTTGTGTCGATCGTTTTCACACGACCCTGTTTTAAGTCGATTTTGTTTTTTTTCCAAAAATGCTTTTCGTAGGGTTGGGTATGTTCAAATTTGAGATGCCCCATGTACACATACATCAAAGCTGTTCGAGAAAAGAAATAAGGATGTTCCTCGGAAACCACTGTGATTTGGTGCTCCGAATGTTTGCGAATATGGCGCGCAGCTGTAATTCCGGAAATTCCATTTCCTAAAATGACAATCGATTTTGGGGAGATTTTTTTCTGCATAAGGCTAAGTTAGAACTTTTAAAACAAAAAAATAAGTTGTACTTTAGTTAAACCAAATCTTAAGTCTTATGTTGTCCTACACCTCAGGATTTCCTTTCCGTATCGTTTTATTTCAAAACCTTCTTTTATGAAGCGTTCAAGAAACACCTTGCCCTTGGCGAAAGTGTCTGCCGAAATTGAGGCTTCTCAAGAAACGGTATGGAAGGTCTTGACCCAACCCGAACTTACCGAAAAATACATGTACCAGTGTCAGCTTCACGCCGAGTGGCATCCGGGAGGATCTGCCGTGCGGAAGGCGAAAAGCGAAGCGGGTCTTTGGCAAGAGCATGTGAAGGCAAAAGTTTTAGTGTATTTGCCGTATTCCCATTTGGCCTTTACCATTTTTCACAAGTCTACGAAAAACTATAGCGCTGCGATTTCAGAATTGCACTTTTGTTTGGAATCTGCCCCCAAGGGAACGCAGCTTCGCATTGAGCAAGGAGATTTTAGCACTATGGAAAAAGGTGCAGAACTTCAAAAAACTTGCCAACAAGGCTGGGAATCTGTACTTCCCGATTTAATCAAAACCTGTAATACCGCCCACTGATGTTTTCTACCTCAACTCTTCAAACAATTTATGACAACCTACTCGAAATCGTATTTTACTACGGACCCAAACTCCTGGGAGCTCTATTTGTATGGATTCTAGGACTGTGGGTTATCAAGCTCATAGTACGCGCATTACAATTACTTTTTGACAGAAGTAAAACAGATGCTTCATTAAAAAGTTTTTTGCTAAGCTTGGTCTCCATTGGTTTGAAGTTGCTTCTGGGGATTAGCGCGCTTGGTATGTTAGGTATCGAAATGACCTCATTTATCGCCCTACTTGGAGCCGCGGGTCTCGCCTTTGGAATGGCCATGAGTGGAACCCTGCAAAACTTAGCAGGAGGTGTCATTTTATTGATTTTTAAGCCTTTTAAAGTAGGCGATTTGATCCATTCCCATGGACATACTGGGATGGTAAAAGAGATACAAATTTTTGTGACATGTATCGTTACCCCAGATAACAAAACAGTCATTCTTCCCAATGGTGCCGTAGCCAATAACGAAATCACCAATTACGCTACGGAAGGAACCATTCGCGTCGATTTGGAATTCGGGATTGCCTACAATGCCTCCATAGAGCAAGCCAAAACAGTTTTATTGGAAGTGATGAAGGAACACCCACGGGTACTTCAGGAGCCTCAACCCTTTGTTGGGGTTTTGAGTTTAGGGGATTCTGCGGTAAATCTTGCCGTAAGATCCTATGTAAAACCGCAAGACTATTGGGAAGTGTACTTCGATATTTATGAACAAGGGAAAAAGATTTTGGACGCCCACCAAATCGAGATTCCTTTTCCTCAACGTGTTATTCATCAAGCAAAATAAAATCTTAATTAGTAAAACCCAATTTTTATGAAAATCCTACTTTCTATTCTTTTTACCCTTTGCTGTATTGTCGTTTTAGTTCGAGTTTTAAAAGAATTCCGAACCGGTTTCGATTGGTTTTCAGGGAGTCTTTATTTTATTATATGGCTCGTTTCCTGTGGCTTACTGTACATTGCCATTTTTGGATCGTACTATTTATTTCTAGGAGAACTGGCCTAGCGTACCGCCCATCGATAATAAAGGCTTAGGGACTGTGGTCCAACACCCCACCAATGCATCAGATGGAGTACGCCAAAGTGGATCAGCAGTCGTGCTACGCCGTTTTCGTGAAATCGTCTTGAGGAGGTTTTTATTTTCTGTGGCAGCACTGTAAAAGCTCCTTGTCGGTAGAGTCTTTTGATCAATTCAAGGTCTTCACAAACCCGATAGCGGTCATTAAAACCCTGCAACGCCTCAAAGCGCTTTTTTGTAATGAAAAGGGACTGATCGCCCCCACGACAAAGCAGGTGATTCCAACGGCTTCCTGAAGCCGCCCATTGGAGTAGCCAGTGTTTGGAATCAAATTCCAATTGAAAACAGCCCGCTGAAGCTCCCGCGTTAGATGCCTGTAAAAGGATTTGGTCAAAGTGGTAGGGAAGTGTACTGTCCACATGGATAAAGTAATACAAGTTTCCACTAGCTTGCTCCGCACCTGCATTCATTTGAACGGCCCTTCCCTGAAGACTGCGATAGGCTGTTACGTTTTGTTTTTGCAACCATTCCCATGTTCCGTCGGTACTGCCTCCATCCACGAAAATGAGTTCTTGGGGTTGGCACCATTGGGTTTTTAGATGCTTTATAAAAGTAGTTATACAGTCCCGCTCGTTCATGACGGGAACAACAATAGAAAGTTTGGTTTTATTCGTTAAGACTCCAGTCATACGAAAGATAGTCAATCTTAGGACGGTCCAAGCGTACACCACTGTAGGCTTCTATAAAAGAAAGGCGCTCTGCTTTGGAACCAAAGTCTTTGCCAAACCAAAGGAAAATTTTGGAAAGCTCCAACTGATCCGAATTGATTTTATTTTTTGTCGGATCTTTTAAAAAAGATTCGGTTACTTCTACCAACTGACTCTCCAACTGCTTTTCTTGAAAGGCACGATTCAACAAGTTGGGGCAGGATGCCGAGGCACAATTGATGGCGAAATGAATACGCGGCTCGTCCATTTTCCGTAAAATCTTGTGTTCGATATCACCCAAACTGTATTCTTTTCCTCCTGTACTAAAACAGGGAGTGTCCCAAGGAGATTTGATTTCTTTGATGCTTTTTAAGGGATAATTCTCTAGAATGAGTTGAACTGTCAAGGCATTGTAGGCATTGATCCAATAAGCCAATTTGTGGTTTTTAGAAGTCACTTCATCTGGGGGAAATTGGGCTAAGGTCTGGAGGTAGGCGTTTAGATCTTCAAGATCCTCCTGCCAGGAGTTGTAATCTACCGCACCGGTTTCAGATACGTGTTTTTGAAGTTGGGTGTTCCAACGGTGATGGATGTTTTTTTGAACTACAACAGGTAAGCAAAACAAGAACAAAAGAAGTGGGGTACTGATTTTCATAGGAAAAGAATTAAGGGTTAACAACATCCGCCTCCGTCATAGTGAAAGGTGGCGGGAGAAAGATAAAGGTCGTTGCGCTGGAGTTGAACCAGTGCATTTGCAGTTTTATCACAGACTGCTAAGGGTTGATTTTGAAGTAGTACATGCCCCTTTTTGTCGTCAAAAAAATCTTCAGAACCAAAATAGATGGCATGCTTCCCAGTAAAAATACAGGGGCCGTCCTCTGGCATGGGATCTTTGATGGCACAGACTTCCACACTTTCTACATAAAGAGTTTCGGTAGTAGGATAGTGTGCTGGATCTAAAATTCGGTAGGGTCTTCTGGCGCGAACCTCGATGGTGCCAAAGCCTACTTTTGTAAGCATTTCCAAATAGGTGGCTAGGGGAAGGGAGCCCGACAGGCACAGTGCCCTGAGGCGTTCGTCGTTGCGGAGTGTTTCATTTAGGGGCTGTTCGCAAATGGGATCACTCATGACCAAGCGACCGTGGGGTTTTAAAACCCGATACATTTCTTCCAAGGCGCGTTGTAACTCTTCGGTTTTAAAAATATTAAACAAGCAGTTTTGAGCAGCTACATCCACGCTGGCGTCTGCAATAGGCAAATCCAGGGCATCTCCTTTTTCCAATCGTACAAAATCGGGATCAAACCAGGTGTTTTCTTTTTTCGCCTCCTCAAAATTAGCTGTACAGGCAGCCAACATTTCATCGACTACATCCACTCCGATGACGCCTTCCTTTTGACGGGAAAAATAACTGAACTGAAGGAGTTCCATACCTCCACCTACTCCGACATAGAGAATCTTGGGATTTCCTACCAAGTCTCTGGGGTGCACTGTGCTCCCGCAGCCGTAGTTCATTTCCTGCATTTTTAGGGGAATGGACAAGCCGGGAAACTGCCATAGGGGAGTAGTAGTGCAACACAGCCCTACATCAGGGGTGAGGGCGGCTTCTTTGTACACATTCTTTGTTGTTTCCAGGTAGCTCATGCTTTTTTATTTTAAAAATAGCAGATTTCTAGAGACAGGGCTAATGGTTTAACAGTTTTTAGCAAATTGTTTTTGATAGCTTTCATATAGGGACCGATTCGCTTTTAAATCTTCTAGCTCATCAATGTCATTTGCAATTTCAAGGTAGTGTACGGATTTATCGGAAATGTTGAGCAGTGTTTTTTTAAATACTTGTGGCGTACTCCAGGGTACGTCCTTAAAGAGCTGGGGGTGTATTTTCTTCAATCCCAGCAGGTAGTAGCCTCCGTCATAAGAAGGGCCAATGACAAAATCCTTCTGCTCTAAAGCTCGTTCCGCTTCCAGCAAGGTGTTTTCCCCCAGAGACCACAAATCACTTCCTGTCAAAAGCACTTTTTCATAGCCCTGACCAAAAGCCCAATGAAATGCAGCTTCCATTTTTTCGCCTAAATTTTTTCCTTTTTGGATCTGTTGGTCTAGGGCATGGGGGAAGTACGGATTTTTTTTATTTGCTATTTTATTTTGAAAAACGACCGTTTTGAGTTTGCTCTTTTTTGAAACTTGAGCCGTATGCTGCAGTAGTTGTTTGTACACCCACTTTGAAGCGTCCATCCCAATCTTTTTTCCCAAGCGGGTTTTTACCTCACCGGTTACTGGCTCTTTAGTAAAAACGATAAGGATGGTTTTCATTTTGAGGGGTTTTTGGGTTGCATTTACTACCGCTTAATTATACTACGTCATGACGGTTCAACGGCCGTTAAAGTAGAGACTCTTAAAAGTAAACTAATTTAACAATCTAATGGAAGAGGTTTAAACTTATTCTTTTCTAACGGCACTTTGAACCGTATTGATTTTAGTCAGAATCCATTTGAGACTCCTGCGTTCTATATTTTTATTTTCCAGCCAGGGGACTTCGGTTGAGGAAAGGGGATTGTCCAACAAGCTCAGTGCCCCAAAGCGGTCATTGAGCAAAGGCTTTTGGGGTGACTGAGTTTATCGAAGTCACCCTTAACCAGAACTATTCATCCTTCTTTAAAAGGGATTGCAGCATGTCTTTCAATGCATCAATTTCATTTTGCTGGGCTTCAAGCGTAGCTTTTTGACCATCAATCTTTTTTTGTTGTTCAATGGTGTACAAAAAGAGCTCTTCTATTTTCTCGAGATTGGTACGCACATTTTCGCTAACGTTCCAACTACCTTTTTCGGCGATGTCTGCACGGCTTTGTACCCCGGGAAGATGGAGATTCTCGGCTAAAAAGACCTCTAAGTCCTCCAGTTCGGGTAGATGATAGCTGGGGTTGTATTTTGATACTCCCTCATAATAATTTTCAAAGACATAATCTGGGTGAAGGGTCGAACCATTTTGCTTAATAGATCCTGAAACAGAAAGATCACCGCCAACGGTAAGTTTATCGGTTGCAGTGGAAGTCCCTATCCCCACATTACCAGTTGAACCATTTTGATGAAAATAAATGTTTCCATTTCCTGTAGCATCCAAATAAAGGTTTGTATTAGTTCGCCAATTTTTCTGATCCCGTCATAACCAAAAGAAATTCCTTGTGTACCATTGCTGTGTTGAACATCCAAGCCACCCGTATTTCTAGCGATTGTACTAGCTACAACATCTAAAACTGAAGAAGGGCTAGCCGTTCCTATTCCTACACTACCTGTACTGGTAATCACTGCACGTTCGGTCCCCGCCGTATCAAAACGAATGGTATCGTCATCACTGCCCTCTTCTACTTGGATTTTAGTATCCCCATCAGCATCCTCGCTATCAGATGCCGGAAGGGTGATCCAACTGGTCTTTGTACTCGTCGAAGAAAGCACCTGACCCGCGGTTCCAATGGCATTGTTCCCATCCTATAAACCTTCTCTTAAACGGGTATCACCTGCCACATCTAGGGCCTGGGTGGGACTTTCTGTGCCAATTCCTACTCTTCCGCCACTCTCCGAAGTTAAATACATTAACTTTGTATCGGTCTTTACTGCATCCTTTCCTACCTGAAACCCTAAATAACGATCTCCTGAATTAGAAATTGAATTAATATCTCCCGACGTAATTCGAGCTGTTGTACCAGTGTGTGCTGTAGAGGCTGTTGTAAACTCTATACCTCTATCGTTTACTCTGTTTCCATAACCCATTCCATCACGACCTAACTAGACGAATCGTTTTTTAGCAAACTGCCCAATGTTTCAACACACACATCCCTATCCCCCCTATATTTTAACAAACACAACACGTTTAATTGTCGGTACCTTGCCTCCCCCGCGCTTTACAACGGGAGATCTAAACGATGAAGATGTGGATTTTTGCTATGGCAGCAGCAATGGCTTGTTGTGGAAAGTATGGGATCGTATTTATAATCTGGGTTTAGTCTATGAAAATACCCACTTTACTATTGAACAGCGCAAGGCATTTTTACAACGAGAAAAAATAGGGGTTTGCGATATCGTAGGGGCAGCCTATCGCGATAAGATAGACGCTTCAGATTTAGGGATGCAACAACCAGAATTAAGAGATCTGTTGGGGATTTTAAAAAAACATCCCACAGTAGATACCTTGATATTTACGGGAGGCAACAGCAAGAATGGCCCTGAATATTTCTTTCGTCAATTACTAAAAAAGCAGCGGGTTGTTTTAGAAGTACTCGATAGCAATGTCCCTAGAAAACATCAATTTCAATGGGCAGGGAGAACTATTACAACGCATAGTTTAACTGCACCTTCTGGTACGGCAAATCGCGCGATTGGGAGTATGGATCACTATAAAGAAAACAAAGCCAAAGATCCTAACTACACCACCTTTGACTTTAGAGTCGAGCAGTATGGAAGTGTTTTTAATCCCGAATAGTTTTTACAAACTCTTCAATCTGATCAACCCCTTTTTCGGTTAAAAACTTGATAAAGGCAGAGCCAATGATCGCCCCGCGAGAAGCAGCAGTCGCCGCATCATACGTCTCAGCATTACTAATCCCAAAACCGACCACCGTTGGTGTGTTCAATTCCATGGATGCGATGCGCTGGAAGTAATCTGTTTGTGTATTCCCAAAGGTACTTTTTGCACCCGTTACACTAGCACTACTCACCATATAAATGAATCCATTTGAGACTTCGTCAATGTAACGAATCCGCTCTTCTGGAGTTTGGGGGGTGATTAAAAACATATTGTACAAACCGTGTTTGTCAAACAAAGCCTTGTAATCTTCATGATAGACATCTACCGGTAAATCTGGAATGATTAATCCATCGATTCCAATGGCTTCACAGCGTTGACAAAACTTTTCAATCCCATATTGCATCATGGGGTTAAAATAACCCATTAATACAAGCGGAATGTCAATTTGCTCTCTGATGTTTTCCAACTGTATAAACAGTTTTTCTGTCGTCATGCCATTGCGTAAGGCCTGGGTAGAGCTTTCTTGTATAGTAGGACCATCGGCAAGGGGGTCTGAAAAAGGCAGGCCTATTTCAACCATGTCCACGCCAGCAGCTTGTAAATTTTTTAAGATAGGAACAGTGTCCTCAAGGCTAGGGTATCCTGCAGAAAAATAAATGGACAAGAGTTTTTTGTCCTCTTGGAATTTTTGATCGATTCGATTCATTATAACTTAAAATAGTCAATATAGGTGTCCAAGTCTTTGTCTCCACGACCTGAACAGTTAAATACAATTACTTCTTCTGGGCCAAACTTACGCACGTCTAGTGCGGCAAAAGCATGGGCCGTTTCAATGGCGGGAATAATCCCTTCCATTTGAGAAAGGGTCAAGCCCCAGTCCATCGCTTCTTGATCTGGGATCGAAATAAATTCTGCGCGTTTAGAGCGGAATAAATGTGCGTGCATGGGACCCACTCCCGGATAATCTAAACCAGCCGAAATAGAATAGGGCTCGGTGATTTGTCCGTCTGGGGTTTGCATTAACAAAGTTTTACTTCCGTGAATAATCCCTTCTTTTCCTAGGGCAGAAGTCGCAGCACTTTCGCCAGAGTCAATGCCTTTTCCAGCGGCTTCAACAGCGATGATATTCACTCGCTCATCGTTGAGGTAGTGGTAATAGAGTCCAGCGGCATTACTTCCTCCACCCACGCAAGCAATCACATGGTCAGGATAATCGCGACCTTCTAATTCTTGCAATTGCCATTTTGTTTCTTCACTAATCACCGATTGAAAACGGGCCACCATATCTGGATAAGGGTGTGGTCCTACCACAGACCCAATGATATAATGGGTGTCTACCGGGTTATTGATCCAGTCGCGAATGGCTTCGTTTGTGGCATCTTTTAAGGTTTTACTACCCGATTGTGCTGGGCGAACTTCGGCGCCGAGCATTTTCATACGAGCAACGTTTGGTGCTTGTCGCTCAATATCTAATTCGCCCATGTAAACGATACATTCAATGCCCATCAAGGCACAAACGGTTGCTGTGGCTACTCCGTGTTGCCCTGCACCGGTCTCTGCGATAATGCGGTTTTTCCCTAGGCGTTTTGCCATTAAGATTTGACCTATGGTATTGTTGACTTTATGCGCACCGGTATGGCAAAGGTCTTCTCTTTTGAGATAAATTTTAGTATTGTAACGTTCTGATAAACGCTTAGCGAAATACAAGGGAGTAGGTCGCCCTACGTATTCCTTGAGTAAATCGTCAAATTCTTTTTTAAAGTCGGGTTCTGCAGAAATCTTTAAATAACTTTCGCGTAACTCGGCTACATTGGGATACAACATTTCAGGTATATAGGCTCCGCCAAAGTCGCCGTAATATCCTTTTTCATCTACATTATAGTTCATACAATTCGTTTTTAAATTGTGTTATGTCTTCAATTTTTTTAAGCCCAGGAGTTACTTCAAATTTACTATTTACATCAACAGCATAAAGGGGTAAATCCGTATTTAATAATTCTTTAATCTCTTGTGTGTTTTCTAACCCAATTCCACCACTTAAAAAGAAGGGCTTTTGGGAAGGATATTCCTTTAAAAGACTCCAGTCAAAGGTGTAGCCATTTCCACCGGGTAAGGCGCCTTTGGTGTCAAACAAAAAGAAATCACAACTGTTTTCATAGGCCTCAAGCATGCTAAAATCAAAAGCGTCTTTTACAGAAAAAGCTTTGATGACTTCAATCCCAAAACCTTGAACCAATTGACAATAACTAGGCGTTTCTTCCCCGTGTAATTGTACTGCTTGCAGTTGATGTTCGCTAATACTACTTTGAATATAGTCTACCGATGCATCGACAAAAACTCCTGTTTTTTTAATGCTTTTGTCTAAAACGGGTGTCACTTCGCTTACATAACGACTCGACGGTGCCCAGAAGATAAACCCCATATAGTCGGGTTGCAATGCGCTAAGCGCAGCAATATTATCGGGTTCTCGCATGCCGCAGACTTTTAATTTCATGCTTCTAATTGTTGGATAAAATCCTGTGCTGCTGCACCTGGATCGTTAGTTTTCATAAAGTTTTCGCCCACTAAAAAGCCTTGATAGCCATAGGTCATTAAGTCTTTAATCGCGTTTACATCGCTTATTCCACTTTCAGATACTTTGACAAACTCAGCAGGGATTTTATCGGCTAAAGTTCTACTGGTATCCAGTGAAACTTCAAAGGTTTTGAGATTGCGATTATTGACGCCTAGCATGTCTAAAGTAGGCATGATGGATTTTTCTAATTCCTCGAGATTGTGTACCTCAAGTAAAACGTCTAGCCCTAAATTTTTAGCAGCGGTAGAGAGTTCTTGTATCTCGGCGCGGCTCAAGACTGCGGCGATTAATAAGATCACATCTGCACCGTGGGCTTTGGCTTCAATTAATTGATATTCGTCAATGATGAACTCTTTGCGCAAAAGCGGAAAATCGGTAGCAGCTCTCGCCAAAGTTAAATCGTCAAGCGATCCACCAAAATATTTCCCGTCTGTCAAAACCGACATTCCGCAGACTCCTGCCCTTTCATAGCCACTGGCAACAGCAGCAACAGAAAGGGAGCTGTTGATATTTTGTTTTGAAGGAGAACGGCGTTTGTGTTCTGCAATAATCCCAGAGGCACTTGTTCTAAGGCGTTCCGCCAAAGAATTTGCTGGGCGATCAAATAGCGGAGAAGCTTCCCAGTAGGAGGGAGGGAATAGCTGCTTCCGTTGTGCAACTTCGATTCTTTTATCGGCAACAATACGGTCTAAGATACTCATGCTTTACTTAAATTTTGAAGTTTAGTTAAGGCTCCGAATGCTTTTCCAGAAAGCAAGGATTCTTTGGCTTTTTCAAAGCCATCTATAGGAGATAAATCTAATGCAGTGGCGATGGCCATTCCGGCATTTGCACAAACGACTTCTTGCTGCGCCTGGGTACCTTGGTTTTGGATTACATTCATAAAAATCTTAGCCGAAGATTCCACATTATCTCCGCCCGCGATTTGGCTTGCCTCCAGAGGTAAAACCCCAAAGTCTTGTGGTGTTAAAACGCGTTCGCTGTTTTTGCTAAAGGCCTTTGTAGGGCCAGTGAGCGAAATTTCGTCATAGCCATCTAAGGCATACAATATGGTGAAGTTTGTATCGGTCTTTTGAAAAAGATAGTGGTACAAACGGGCTAACTCTAGGTTGAAAACCCCGGTTAATTGATTCTTTGGGAAAGCGGGATTCACCAGCGGACCTAGCATGTTGAAGAAGGTTTTCACCCCTAATTCACGTCGTACAGGCGCGACATTTTTCATCGCTGGGTGGAAGAGGGGAGCATGTAAAATGCAAATCCCAGCCTGATCGACACAGCGCTTTAAAAAGTCTTCATCATTTGAAAATTTAACCTCTAAGGCTTCTAAAACATTACTCGATCCACAACCCGAAGAAACGCCATAGTTCCCGTGTTTGGTTACTTTTACCCCCGCTCCAGCAGTGACAAAAGAAGATAAGGTCGAGATGTTAAAAGTGTCTTTTCCGTCTCCTCCTGTACCGCAAAGGTCGATGGTGTCAAATTCACTTAAATCAATCGCAATACACAATTCTAGCAATGCCGAACGGAAGCCTTCTAATTCCTCTAAACTAATGCTGCGCATCATATAGACGGTAAGGAAAGAAGCAATTTGTGAGGTGTTGTATTGACCATCGGCGATGTTGATGATCATTTGCCGCGCCTCTTCCTTGCTGAGTTGTTGGTGTTGTATGAGTCTGTTGAGTATGGCTTTCATGCTTAACTATTGATCCAGTTATCTAATATTTTTTTTCCGTGTGGGGTGAGTACAGATTCAGGATGATATTGCACCGCACAAACGTCATAGGTCTTATGACGCAGGGACATTAACTGTCCTTCTTCGTCTACAGAAGTCGCGATAAGCTCTTCTGGTAAAGGAGTTGCTACGACCCATGAATGATATCGTCCAATGTCAAATTTTTCTGGAAGATCTTTAAATAACACATCTTCTTTAATGACTTTTACTGGGGTTGCTATCCCATGATAGACCTTGTCTAAGTTGATGAGGCTAGCGCCAAAAACTTCTCCGATAGCTTGTTGACCTAAACAGATGCCTAAGATTTTTTTAGAAGGAGCGTAACGCTCAATGGCCGCTTTAAGTAAACCAGATTCGTCTGGGATACCTGGACCAGGGGAGAGAAGAAGTAGCGGGTAATCTTCTAGTTCGTCCAACTCAAATTGATCGTTTCTTTTTACGGTTACTTCACAGTCCAGTTCTTCCAGATAGTGAACTAGATTATAGGTAAATGAATCATAATTATCGATGACAAATACTTTCTTCATAATTATACGTCTTCAGCTAATGTTAATGCTTTGTCTAAAGCACCTAATTTGTTATATACTTCTTGCAACTCACTTTCTGGAACAGAGTCTGCCACTATTCCAGCCCCAGCTTGATAGTGTAGTTGGTGGTTTTTACTTAAAAAAGAACGAATGATGATGGCGTGGTTGAAATTCCCATGGAAGTCCATATATCCTATTGCGCCTCCATAAAAATTTCTTTGGGTAGTTTCATAGCGATCAATCAATTGTAAGGCGTTGTGTTTTGGTGCGCCACTTAAAGTCCCTGCCGGGAAGGTGTCGGCGACTACCCTAAAGGTTTTAGCCGCTTTTTTCATAGTGCAGCTCACTTTCGAGACCAGGTGAATCACGTGAGAAT
>Ga0181561_10002189_pt1 | contig 17317 bp, 11 predicted proteins | sample 011ome_19_FD_133760 | JGI IMG/M metagenome (GOLD analysis project Ga0181561, IMG submission 133760) | Coastal salt marsh microbial communities from the Groves Creek Marsh, Skidaway Island, Georgia - 011510BT metaG (megahit assembly) | ecosystem: Environmental > Aquatic > Marine > Intertidal...
GCGGGTCATCGCCGAGCTCAACGCATCTTAGCCTCGCGCAATACGAGCGGGCGGGGTATTCGAGATTCCCATCTTGATCAATCACTTGCGTTGGACGACGTAAAACTTTTCGTCACGGAATGGGTTCCCATGGGCTCGAATGAGATGGTGTCCTTTTGCGCCAAGCTCGGCACGGGTGAGCGCGTGCCAGGGGGCATGTTTAGCGAACGCGCGCTCGACGCGGATGAAAGTGACATGGTCGTAGCCATCGGTGCGGAGCATAAAACTAAGCTCGTAGTGCTCGATTTGGATGAAACTTCGTACGTCAACGTTGAAGCTGAGCTGTTACAGACGGCGACGCAGAAAATGACGCAGGCCACGCAAGTTGAGAATTTCGGCATCAACTTTTCAGAAACTGGAGTCATCACATACGGTGTGTACATCAACGGAATTGCCGACCGCGTGCAGAAGAATATATCACTCGATTTACTCGCGCGCTTGCTGTCTGACGTGTACGAAGATACCTCGTACTTGGTTTCGAATTTATTCTCCGCCTATCAAAGATCGATGTTGGACATGGCGTACAAGGGCGAGGCGGACAATCGCGAAAAGTTTGTGTGCATCATGGCGGATCGAATCACGCCAAAACTCAGGGCTGAAGAGTACATGGATGGCGAGGCCTATGAGAACGAGCTTAAGCAAGTCATCGGTGCGACATTTAACGCGCATGATCTATCAGGTGAAGAAATCATCGTATTCGGTTCGCAAGGCGTCATCATTTGCGGTCCAAATTCTTCAAGACATGATCGCATGCTCAGCATGTATTGCGCGCTACAGGCGCGTTCGTCATTCATCAAGAGTGTCTTTTCGAGTTGTTTTGCACTTACTGATGAGCTCAAGCGCACGCGGACTTTAGTTGATGACTACCAAAGCGACCCAACGAACGTGATTCGCATTCGCGAACGCTTGTCGTCGCACACGAGCGCGGTGACGGTGCTGTATGAAATTCAGCAGTTTATCCTTGAGTCGCTGGAGAGCATAGACCCGTCTCTAGAGGCAACGATGCCATCGTCGAGCATCAAACAGGGCGCCCTGTATGATTCAGCCGCAAAGAAGTTGTACGATTTGTTAGATTTGGAAGGCACTCTGAAGCGCTCGAGGCGACGGGTTATCGATTTGCAAAAAGTTGTCACGGCGTGCTTCAACGACCTCGAAGCGCTGCGTGATATGAGCCAAGTCATCGGTTCAACGCGCAAGTTGCAGATCAACCAAATGATAGAAGGTACGACGAAGAATTTGGAAGATGCCTTTCGCGCACAGGCTCGTAACAGCACGACGCTCGAGGTCACGCAAGTCATTCTCTCTGGCTCGCTCGCGTTTGACATTCTCGACCGCCTCACGGGCCAATACCTGTCCTACACGGAAATTCGATGGGCGAACGAATCAATACAGCCATATTTGGTGAACGAGCCCATGGTTTGGTTCACATTGAACGTCATCATGTGGACGATTTTGGGTGGTGGCATTATTTATTTGATGCGTCATTTAGCGTACATGAACTTGAGCGTCGAGACAAAAAAATTGCTTTTGAACAAGCCCATCCACGTCAAGCGCTGGAGACGATTCGTAGCGTCGAGAAATATGGAATCCATCGCGTGCAAGGAAGAAAAAGCCGAACGAGTGACAAAATATGGTTGGATCGAACCCGTTAACGTGATTAAGTGGCAAGGATCCTCACCAAAAATTGAGGTGACGTGCGACGAACGCTACGGCTACATCCTCTCCTCAGTGATTCTCATCAACAAGCGCACGTGCAAACTCACGGCTGACGAGTGCTGGCATATATTTTGGCACGATAACTTTGAAGTCAAAAACATCTACGACCCGACGCGTAATGACTTCAACGCAGAAACGGGCAAACGCGTGGAAACTTCAGCCCAAGCTTCAGACGACGAGGACGAAGACGCCGCCACGCCCGCGTTTGGCGCGTCGATGTGGCAAAAGAGTGGCTTGAGCTCTGCCTTCAGTAGAAAATCAAAGGACGACGTCGACGACGAGGGGTCTGACTCCGACGAATACATCGGTAGAGACTTCACATATGAAGGATTCGTAGCCGAACGCAACGATGCAGCGAGTAGAATGTAATTGTGTCACTATTTCTTTCCTTTCAAGAAGGCCGATGCGTCACACCGCGACACCTCTCGCGCGTGGCGTGTCGACATGACCCCACCGGTGCGACCTACGCCAGGGCCCGCGTGTGTCGTAGACCCCACACACGTCTCTCGTTCGTCATCGGTCGCGTCGACATCGTCAAGCGCAGCCTCGGCGCTTGGCTTACCCAAAACGTGCGCCCGGGTGAATCGTCGTCTCGGCGATGTCGACGTCAGCGCCTACGTCATAGGGACCGCACACGTCGGGCAATCTTCTGCTGAAGACGTTGCTCGCGTCATTCGCGATGTCAAGCCGCACGTCGTCGTGCTTGAGCTCGACCAAGAGCGCGCCGACGGGTTGATTGCCCAGTACGTCGCCGGCGACGGCGCCGCGAGCGTCGAATACGGTTCAGATTTAATGACTGGGTTGATTCAAGCGGAAAAATACGGCGCGTTGACAATGCTGGGAGATGTTCGCGCGCGAGGCATGGCGAGCGAGCTCTCGAATGCGGTGCTACGAAGAGATGTATTGAGTCCCAAGCGTTGGCGTCGAGCGACGGGGTACGCGCTCGACGCGCTCGGCTTGGGCACAAACAGCGCTGGCGTCGACGTTCTCGGGGCATTTATCGAACGACCAGCGATGTTAGCGCCACTTGCTGCTCCCACAGTGGCGTTCGCGTTCGCGTCTGCATTAATGGCGACGAATGCGAGCGCGAGCGCCGCCGCGAGCGCGGTTGACGTCGCCACCCTCGCGCTCGCCGCCGTCTTATTCTGCCCAATCGTGGAAACCTTATGGATGTCTCGCGATGATGTCATCGTACGAAACGCCATACAAGGCATTGAGTGCGCTTCTGGCATCGAGCGCGGAACATTACGCCGCGTGCGATTCAATTTCACCGCCGACGTGGATGCTACTCGAGCCGCCGCAAACGCCTTTGTCGCCCAGGACTCCGCCGCGACGCCGTGTTTTACATTGAAGCGCCCGATCGCGCGCGGAGAAGTTCGTCGGCTTAATTTATGGGAACCTCGATGGTTGTCATTGATGGATTCTCTCGCTGAGGCTAATGGTGGGGCGCTTGAAGGTGCTGAACTCGGATGTCTGCTCGGGCGAAGCCGACATTACTGTCAAAAGTCGTGGTTGGACGAGGTCGGCGACGATGGAAACGAGCGTATGGGAACAGTCGTCGTCGGTGCGTTCTTTTGATGTTGATGCGAACTTGTGTGTGTGTGTGTCGTATGTCGTGTCGCGTGTGTACGTATTGACCCAATCGTATATCCCCGCACGCGAATAAAACAGAAAACAAAATGCGTCGAGCGCGCGTCGTAAATTTCTCCGAAGGCCGCCGACCGACGACTGGCGCTCGTAAATTAGAAGTGTGGATTGAAGGATTGGATGACGAGATCGACGTAGGCGCGTTGGAAAGTCATCCAGCGGGATATTTACTCGCCAGTGCGGGCGAAAGCCGTGATGACGCCGATGTAGACGGCGATGTGTCCGCGGGTGAGATTAGATGCGTATGCGTCGTCGGTTTAGCGCATGCAAACGGCGTCGTGAAACGCCTCTCCGCGAGTGAATAAGTAATATGTATTGTATTGTGTCTAGTCTGTGACATAGGTAATAGCAGTAGCACTGTGTGAGTACAAATGTATCTTACATGTATATATATATACTGGGTACTTGAACAAACATTTTGAAACAAAGCTTCCTCTCTACGCCGCGGTGGACATCGCGTCTAAATCCAGACGCGAGAGGTCGCGAACGACGCTATCCTTCACAACCTCGGCTGCATCATCCGCACCACCTTTCGCACTCGCTGGACTCGTCGTGTCGAGATCTGGTGTGTGGCATTCACCATCAGCGCCCTCGCGCGCGCGCAACGCGGTGAGCGAGTATCGAATCTTTACCAACGTCTTGTCGTTCAAAAAATGCGTTCGACAAAAGCTCAACGCCTTGTCCACCGAACTTTGCTCGACGAATTCCACGTATGCAATCGCCTGGTCCATGCCTTTTTCAAACGTCTTGTGCCAGAATAGATTAACTTTACCGCACTCTTCATCGAATCGCGCGCGAATGTACGACGGATCGAGCTCGGGGTCGATATCCGTGACATAAATTGTGCGCTCGGCTTTTTCGCGTTGCTCAGGCGACATTATCGTTCGTCGCTTGAGCTTGGTGTTCTTTGTCAACTCCACCGTGAGCGGGACGTTGTCCACGTGCGTGCCGTGCATGGCAAGCGCCTTATTGGTGCTTTCGATGTCCTCGAAATCAATGAATGCATATGGAAATTTGATCTTCGGGTGATTGAGGAGTTCAATGTGCGCGACGCCGCCGCATTCAGAGAAGAGCGCGCGCAAACTTCCCGGCGACATGTTCTTCGGAATGTTTGCGACGTACACCTTTTTCACCGGCGAGTTGCCGGCGGCAGCGTTTCCGTCGACATCGTCGTTTTTGGTTTCCATAGTCGATTTGGTTGCCGGCGTCGAAGGTTCGGGCGCTGGAGCTTTTTCGCCCTCGCCTCGATGCCGCTGCGCTTGATTGTTGTTTGACTTTCTCATCGTCCGTAACGGCGTCTTCGACGGATTTACTCGTATCGATCGGTTTCCTAACCTTCTACCCGTGAGTTGTAACGCCAATCCCGCGCTTTTGGCTTCAACAAACTCCACAAACGCCACATTCGCCGCGGCGTATTGCTTGGTTTGCACGTGCAACCGAGACACGGGGCCGGCGAAATCTTCGCACACCTTTTGCAACGTCTTCTCAGTCACGCTTCTATCGACATTGGCGACATAAATAGTTCTCGCACAGCTCTCAAATTCCTCCTGAGTTTGCGGCAACAATAAGGGATTTACTGGAATCACGGGCGTCTCGCTCTTGAGCACCGTAATCGCGTGCCCGTGCACGACGGCTCCGTGCATCGCCAACGCCTTCTTCACCGCTTCGTCACTCTCCAGCGCGACGAACGCATATCTAAACTTCTCCGACCCCGCATCGCCGCATAAACGGCAATCAATCACGTGTCCACACGCGTCTTCAAACAGCGCGGCGAGTTCGGATTCTGTCACGCTCACGTGCACCTCCTTCACGTACACCGTCCGTCGCGAGCCGTCAACGTCTTCGACGCGTCCGCCTCGCGCTCGCATCCTCGACCGCTGGCTCCCATCCCAACGATGGGCGTACATCCCTCCCATGGCTACCGCGGCGGCAGAATACTGATTATAATACATCGCATGATGCATCGTCTGCGTCGACGCGTCGACCACGCCACCGGGCACGAGCGACAGCGGCACCACCACGGGCACCGGCAACGCGCACCCGGGCGCGCGCACGAGCCCGCCCGCCGCCATCGCCGCCGCGTCGTACCACTGCGCGCCGTACGGCGGCGCCGGAGGCACCGGCAGCGATGGTGAACCCACGTGACCTGCGTACGTCATCTACCATCGCACAAAAACACGAAAACACGAAACACACACCGTCGTCAGTCTCCCATCGTCCCGTCGTTGAATTTCAAAAATCGCGCGCGCGCGCCCCCACCGAGTCGCGAATGCGCGCGCGTACCTGCGCCGTCCTCCCCGTCGAAAGCGACGACGAAGACGTTGGCGATGCGTAATACGAGTAATACCCCGCGCCACAATGTGCGCCCATCGCCGACGCCACCGCCGCGTCGTCATCATCATCATCATCGTCATGGTAATAATACCAATCCTCCGCCTCGTCCTCGTCGTCGTCCCTTTCCCCGTCGTCGTCCCTTTCGTCGCGTGCCTCCTGCGGCATCCATCCATGTCCCGTACGTCCTCCATCGCGATGCGCCGCCTTCGCCTTCGCCTTCGTCGTCGTCGTCGTCGTCGTCATCCCTCGCCGCGACGTCGACGGTAGTGGCGTCGCCATCACCCAACGACCGCGAAGACCGCGAAAACCGTCGTCGATCGTCGGACATTCGATCGAGATGTTCGGACATTCGGCGTCATTCGTTCGGATCGTCGACACCATCGGATCGTCGGCAGGCACCATCGTTGGCGCTCTGGTTCCTTATATACGACGACCGACGACGACCGAGGACCGAGGACCGAGGACGACGACGACCGACGACCGACGACCGAGGACGACGCGGTGATGGACCCATGAGGCTCGCTCTACGGCACGCGCGCGATGCGTGTGGTGTCCTGCGTGTACGTGCGTGTCCTATGTCGCGCGCATCGTATAGTACTTGAGGACACGTATGTATGGGTGTCCCGTGGGGTGCTCGATGCGTGCACGCGCCAGTCGTCGGCGCGCGCTGCTGGACCGACGTCGTGGACGTGGACGTGGACGTGCGGTGATTAGTTGTTTTTCCGTTGCGCTCGATTCGCGGACGTGTAAAAGCGCGTCGTCGATATCGCACGGTCGCGTGTAATTGGCGATTCGGCATTCATTTGTCGGCATTTCCTAGACGACGGACGGTTGACCGCGTTCACATTCGCGCGCGTGGGCGACGACGCGACGTGCGCGCGCGTGCGTGGACGCGTGGGACGAGGCTTTGGTGTTTTCTTTTGCGTGCGTGCGTGCGTATCGTGCGCGGATACGCGGTGGGGCGGGCGCGCGCGGTGGGTGATTCGTGTGCGTCGTCGTCGTCGCGTTACAGTCGCGTACAGTGGAGCGGGGATTGGCGGCGATGACGACGATGGGGGGCGTCGCGGACGTGATCGCCGCGATGGCGGATCGGGATGCGGCGGAGGCGGTGCGTGCGGTGCGTGCGTATGCGGATCGGCGCATGGTGGGGGTGGAGGATGATGGAAGAGATGTCGTCGCGATGGACGCGGATGGGACGGCGGCCGAGGCCAAGGCGAGGGCAAAGGCGCCAAACGCGGGACTCGTCGCCGAGGAAGACTGGGGATTCGTCACGCCACCGACGTCACCATCGCGGCGTAAAGTCAAAGAAAGTATGCGTGTGGTGTATAGTGATCGATTTGTTCCATCGCGCGCGGCATCGATTGGGTTTCGAGGGGAATTTAGTATGTTGGACGCCGAGGAAGAGGATGGGCGGTTGGCGCGGGACGCTCGGGACGCGGCGACGCGACGTGATGCGACGCACGCGACGCACGCGGCGGGGGGTGGGAACGTGAATGCCGATGATAATGTCACCCCGCATGGTGCGGTGGCGAATGGCGCAGGCGCCGCTGCCGCCGCGAGCGATCGTGAGGATACGTCGGCGGCGTACGGCGCGTTGTTACGGAGCGAATTGCTCGGCGACGTATCGCCACCCGAAGCGTACGGTATTACGCCGCCGCCGACGCCGAGTGTGGCGCGGTATCAGCGTGCTTCGACGTCATACAGCAGTCCAGGTCGGAATTTGTTTAGATTTCAGAGTGATGGCGTGTTTGGCCCTTCGACGCCGCACGCGTCGGAGAGTCCGTATTCGTTGTCCCCGGTGGGCGCGGGCGACGGGACGCTCGGTATGACGTTGCTCGCGCCTCGACGCACGCCTCGTAAAATTGCGCGGTCGCCATTCAAAGTCTTAGACGCTCCTGCACTTCAAGATGACTTTTACTTGAATTTAGTCGATTGGTCGGCGTCCAACGTGCTCGCCGTCGGCTTGGGGACGTGCGTGTACTTGTGGAGCGCTTGCACGAGCAAGGTGACGAAATTGTGTGAACTCGCACCGAACGACTCGGTGTGCTCGGTGGCGTGGACGCAGCGCGGCACGTACTTGGGTGTGGGCACGAATTCTGGCGAGGTGCAACTCTGGGACGTGGCCAAAGGGAAAATGACGCGCGCGATGCACGGGCATCGTTCGCGCGCAGGCACGTTGGCGTGGAACTCGCACACGTTGTCGAGCGGCAGTCGAGACCGAACGATTTTGAATCGCGATATTCGAAGCCCAAATGATTACTCAGCCAAACTCGTCGGTCACAAGAGTGAAGTGTGTGGATTGAAGTGGTCTTACGATGATTGCCAGCTCGCTTCGGGTGGAAACGACAACCAATTATTCATTTGGAACGCGCACTCGAGTCAACCGGTGTTGCGTTGCAGCGAACACACAGCGGCGGTGAAAGCCATCGCGTGGTCGCCGCATCAGCACGGCTTGCTCGCCTCTGGTGGCGGTACCGCCGATCGATGCATTCGATTTTGGAACACTGTGACTAATTCGCCGTTACAATGCGTGGACACTGGATCGCAAGTATGCAACTTGGTGTGGAGTAAAAACGTCAACGAAATCGTCAGCACGCACGGGTACAGCCAAAACCAAATCGTCGTGTGGCGCTATCCGAGCATGTCCAAGCTCGCGACGTTGACCGGTCACACCTTGCGTGTGCTGTTTCTCTCGATTTCACCCGATGGTCAAACAATCGTCACGGGTGCTGGTGATGAAACACTGCGTTTCTGGAACGTCTTCCCCGGTGTGAAATCCCAAGTCTCTGGCGTCGGCGACAACGCCGTGAGCTCCCTCGCTCGCACGAGCATTCGATGATGCGATATGATGATACGTTTGAAATTCTTTTGACTTGTTGTTTATGTTGTTGTGTAATTACTACTACTCCTGTACTTTCATCCGCTTCATCCGAGCCACCGGCGCTCCAGAGCGACGGCGACAGCGGTTGTTACACCCCCTTTGCGCCTCGAGCCCCACACAGCGCGCCACGTGTGCGCGGTGTACCACACCGGCGTGAGGCTACGCGTAACTCGCGCTTTGCTTCGCTCAATAGAACCACTGCATCGGTGAAATATCGCGTCGCGCGTGGTATCACCGGCCGTGAACGCAGCCTTTGCGCGCTGAAAGAAAGCAAAGGGTCGCGCGGCGCATCCTCTGTGCACGTCATGGCTAGTGACGACTCGGCGCCGAGCACGAGCGCTCGCGCGAATGAAGACGGTATGCTACCCACTGACGCACCGTGGGGCACTCTAGGCCGGCAAGCCGTGCTCTCTACCGTGGCTCTCGTGAGCAAGTTTCTGCTCGACGTCGTCAACTCTACGACGACGACCAACGGCGAAACGCTTCGAGACGCTATCACCTCCCGCGAGCGACCGCAGGGGTTGATAACTCTTAGCAATCACGCTTCGACGTTTGATGACCCAGGTGTGCTCTCGGAGCTCATTCCGATGAAGTATTTCCTCACCGAACCTTGGCACGGGGGCGTGCGGTGGACGTTGTGCACGGATGAAATTTGCGCCAAGAACAAGTTGAGAGAGGATTTCTTCCTATGTGGCAAAGCGCTGGCGATCAAGCGCGGAGGCGGATTAGACCAACCAGTATTGCATACCGCGGCTGAACTCGTCAAGCGCGGAGACTGGCTGCATTTGTTCCCGGAAGGTCGAGTCAGTCGAGACGGCGAGCTCTCGCGCATGCGCCGCGGATTTGCGAAACTGTTGTGCGATATAGAAAATTCAGGCGGTCAAACTCCCTTGGTTGTGCCATTTTGGCACTCTGGCATGGCGGTGGTGAAACCATACGGTGAGTACTCCATCGGCGTAGGAAAGCGCGTGCACGTCACCGTGGGTGAACCTATAGATTTTAGCGACTTGGTCAAGAAGTGCGGACGGTGCGAAAAGAGCGTCAAAGCCAGAGATGCGTTGTACGGCCAAATCATGGATCGCGTCGAAGGGCGGTTGCGTGACTTGAAAACCAAAAATGCGCGCGAGCGTGAAAGCACGGGCGCATCCGTAAACTAGTGCACGCACTCGCGTCGCGCGCGCGAGTGTGTCTTTATGATATTTAGTTGTCAAGCGAGACTTAGGAAACGCCACACCACGACTCTCGTGTCGTCGTCGTCGTAATCCGCATCATGTCCCATTCCTTCTTGTTACGCATGAACACCATCGGCACCATCGCCGTGACGCTCCTCGCGATCCTTGTATCGTGCGCGTCGTTCACAGATATCTCGCACACGTGCGTCCCGACGCGAGCGACGAGCGCGTTGACTCCAGCGCGCGTCGCCGTCACTGGTTTCGAACGCTTCGTCAACGTATCCGGCGTAGACGAGGCCATAGTACAGCTAGAGTTCGATGTTGATATGTCGAGCTGCTTTAGTTGGAACACAAAATTGATTTTTACGCACGTCGTGGTGTCGTATGCGACGGAGGAGCGATTGAAGAATGAAGTTACGGTGTGGGACGCGATCGCGTTGACGCCCGAGTCGAGCGTGATAGAGGGACGAAAGATGGCAAAGTATAGGTGGCGAGACGTCAAGGATGGTTTACGTGGAGTGCGTGTGGATGTGGACTTGTCGTGGGCGGTGACGCCGGTGGTTGGGAAACTTTGGCGAGGAAGCGCGCGGATGGGCTCGTTCACGATGCCCAGCGAATACATACCTCCGAGGGAGCGACCGCAGGCGCCGAATGGGGGTGGACGCGTACCAGGGATGCCTTGAGAGAGAGTTGAAATCTAGCTAGACGTTGTAGTACAAAGCCGCTTAATAGTTACAGGTCGAGTAAATTGGCGAGTTCGGCACCCGGATCGACGCGTCGGTTTGCCGGGGTCGGCGAGGCGTCGGCGAAGGACATTAAATCTCCGAACGCATTTGTCATTTGTGCCACGTCGTCTGATGGTTTGATTTCGACGACTCCGTCGATAACGGTATTGTCGTAAGCGATTGTGGGCTTTTCTTCGTCTTCTGGTGGAGGCGGCGCCGGTGCCGGCTCAGGCGCCGACGCAGCCGGTATGACGCGCTCGATGACGGGTGGGCGGTCAACCGCCACTTGATCCGTGGGCGCGTGTACGACCGGCGCCGGAAGACCCGAGAACGACAAGGCACGCGCGACGGAATCCATCCCAGCCACACCCCTGGCGTATAAATCTTCCGATGAAGAATTCTTTTCGCGCAATTTCTCGAGCGACGCCGAGAACTTTTTCTTATTCAGCGCAAATGACGTCTTGAATTTTTTCAACATCGTCGACTCTTTCGCCGCGGACATGGTTTGTTTTAACAGCGAACTGCCTGCCGAAAACGCGCGACTCGACGCTGAGGCAAATTGTTCCGATAAAGCTTGCCCGCGCATCATCAAATCAGAAATCGTCAAGTCGGGTTCTTCCAAGTCAAAGTCGACAATTTCTTCGGCTTGCGGAATAAATCCAGTCTTGCGGGCGACGACGGCGCACATCGATAACCGTCGACGCACGAACACTTCGTACATCTGTGTCCCGCGCATGGCGGCAAGCATGGCGCCATATTTCGTACTCATGAATTCATCATGGTCAAGCCATAAGCTCTCGGCGGAAATCGCATCCTTTGGCGGAGGATGCGCGACGACGCCTTTAATGTGCCGCTTATACCCACCAAGAATTGTAGAAAAGAATGTCCGAAACACGCGCGCAACGGCGTGTGCGTCTTCACCCCGACTGCGCTCGAACTCTCGCAGCAGTCCGACACGCAACAACGTCGTCGGTCCCGCTGGCATGGCATCGAAATCCTCCTCAAAGTACGTAAACGATCCGTCATCTAAATTGAGCACAAAGATATCCTCGCATGGAAGAGCGCGCATCGCGGGCAATAACGACGAATGCAAACCCATGAGGAACGGCATGGGCGCGGTGAGGTAATCTAAAAAGGGCTCAGGAAGCAATGGTAAGAATATGTGCTGCCAGGACATCGGAAAGAGCGCGGCATTTGCCGCGTGCACCGCCCCGCTCAACGCAGAAACACTCGAACCCGTGACGACGACGCGTCGTTCGGTCACAAGCGCCGCAAACAACGCCACCAACGCATCCACGTGTCCTACATCCAACAACGTTGTAAATCTAATACCACTATTAAAGTCCTTCTTCAAATCAGGCGCGTACAACGTCGCACTTTGCGTCGCGATGCCCGCGAACGCCGTCCACGGCAGAGGCGTCGTCGTCGACGTCCCGGGCTTCGGCGCGCCCTCTCCAATCGTTCGGTTTAAAAACTCCCACAGCGCCTCATCGCGCGAGAGCTCCTCGATATCTTCAACGTCATTTGTATCGCGCGCACGGGCGACACGAAACGCCTCGTCGTGCGCTTTTTCGAGCACCGTCCAAAAATAATCAAACCACGGCGCTCGAGCGAGCACCACTAAAGCCTCATCCCCCACGCGTCTCGCCACGCCCACGACGCGCGCGCCGTCCTCCTTGGTGAGCGTAAAACTAAATCGCTCCGCCTTCGCCGCGGCACCGCTCGTCGATGGCGCGCTCGCATCGTCGTCGGCGGCAGAAGATGACGCCGAAGCCGCGCGCTCTGGAAATGCAAATCTCTGTCGCACGACAACGTCCACGAGCGCGCGCATCTCGCGCTCGCCGGCGTCATCGCTCGCAAACACGCACTGCGTTACGCATCGCCCGCGCCGCGTCGCGTGACAGAACGCGGTGGGCGTGCGTTCGTGCGCTGATGCCATTCCAGCGCGCGTCGCGCACTGGCGTCGTCACTCACGAACACGCATGCACGCGCGCGCGAGCGCGCGAATGCATCGCGTAACGCGGCGCGGGTGACGACTGACGCAATTTTGGATCCGTGAGCGACGAGCGTTCGAGCGCAGGCGCCGAGTCGCGCGCGTGGAAGCGCGTCAAGTAAAGTGATGGAGCACGACTTTGGCCACGACGCATTCGCATTCGACGACTACGCACCGCGCACGCGCGAGGCGGGCGCGCGCGAGGCGAGCGACGCGAATGATGACGTGTATGCTGCGAATGATATCGTCGACGTCGACGTCGATGGCGTGATTCGTGCGTATGAGGATCGAGCACGCGACGCGCGAGGCGGCGGCTCGCGAGCACCGTCAACGAGTTTAGCGACGACGTCGGCGATCCGTAAACGCCGCTCCGCGCTCGATGGATTCGTACCACTCCCGCATCCGAATGCGCCGACGTGGATGAGTGATGCGCTGGCGGATGACGACGAGCCGATGTCGAGGTCGAGGCGGGACGGTGGAAAGCGAGGCAAACGAGGCAGCGGCTCGTCGACGAGGACGCACAAGGCAGCTTCAAAGGCGTTTGTTGAACGCGTTTTGGCGTGGTCGGTGCGTGGTTTGCAAACATGCACGCGTGAGGGCGTGGGTGAAGCGCCCATGGTGAACGCTACGGCGACGTATGAGACTGTTGAGCATTGGTTCGCGGTGCAAGAGGAATTGGCATACGAAGAGGCGCGGGCGACGCTCGCGGCGGCGCTCGTGCGACAGCGGCACGTATCGGCGGCGTTTCGTGTCATGGTCAAAGTATTACCGAGTTCAAAAGGTATGGGGCGATTGCGAATGATTGAAGCGACGCGGCTGTCTAGAGATGTGTCGAATGATTGGCGTCGGCCCGCGACGGCGATTTTGCTCAAGCGAGACGCCTCCGACGTCGGCGTCTTAGCCATCGTGGCGGCGAGTCAAGAGGCCTCAGGAGCCGAGAGTGTTCCATTGTGGGTGCAAGCCCGCGACGTGGCAAGTATTGATGGTTCGAGTAATACGTGGACGGCGGCAGCGCTAGATTCACTCATTTCGTATCAACGCATGGCGTGCGCGTGCTTCATGCGACCAAAAGTCTCGTTCGCACACCAACTCATTGGACACAAGCCATCGACGCACACGAAGTTTGTCGATTCAGACTCAGATTACGGCGACGACGGCAACGAAGATGGCAAGAGCGTTCGCGACGACGCATTAGCAGCAGAAAATGATGAAGATGACGCATATTTGGCTCATGGTGAGCTCAACATATCTCAACGTCGCGCGATGCAACGATTTCTCTCTCGCAATGGACACATGGACCAGCTTCAAATGGTACAAGGGCCACCCGGATGCGGGAAAACGCACTTTACCGTGTCTCTTCTGCGCGCTTTGGCTAAGAAAAATCGACGCGTTCTGGTGTGCGCCCCGAGTAACAAAGCGGTGTGCGTCGCCTTAGAGTTGTTCTTGCGCAAACAAGGCGCTACGGACGCGTGCGCACCGTGCATACTTCTTGGTGTCGAGGACTCGCTCGAAGAATGCTCAACCCCTAGCGAAGTGTTTTCAATCTGTGTGATGGACTACTTTATCTATCGCCGCGCGAGCGCTATCGCAGGAGGTATCGAGCGCGCACTGGCTGATATGAAGGCTGAGAAATTGAGCCAATTCAGCCTCGACGCCGTTGGCGAAGCATTGGATTTAGCGCGCAAGCAACTCAAAACTACGGCACCACAATTCTTGAAGGGTGAGATAACTAGTGGTTTCAAAGCTATTGAGTCGCTTTTACACGAAATGGATGCCACGAAGGCGAGTGAAATTCAGAAACAAGGCGCAAAACTTGTGGCAAATATTTCAAAGGCGTCTGGCCGCGGCGAACGCGCGGATGAATTTGCGGTCGAGTCTTTGAATAGAGCGCAGTTGGTGTTCTGCACGCTTGCAAGCGCAGGCCAATCAATCATGGCAATGCTAAATCCACCCGATGTACTCCTCGTCGACGAAGCTGCCCAAGCTCTTGAGCCAGAGATTGCGATACCGTTCCTTCGCAATCCGAGCAAGTGTCTACTCGTGGGTGATCCAGCACAGTTGCCCGCAACGTTGAGTTCTGAGACCGCACGTCGGCATGGACACGCAACGTCATTGATGGAACGTTTGATGACACTCAATGACGAAGGCGTAAGCTTGCTGGACACGCAATATCGCATGCATCAAGAGATTGCACATTGGCCTTCGGCGTACTTTTACGCAAACCGGTTGCTCACTGCTGATTACATCGCGACTCGAGAGTTACCAAGTGATTTCCCAACGCATCTGAAGCCGTATACATTTGTTGACGTGCACGACGGCGAAGAAACCGGCAAACGCGGCGCGAGCAAGTCAAATCAAAGCGAGGCGAGATTAGCGTGCGCATTCATCGAAACGCTCGTCAAATTTCAGCGAGATAATACGAAGACATTTAGCGTCGTCGTGATTACATTTTACAGCGCACAAGTTCAATGTATTAGCCGCATGCTTGCGTCACATGGTATCAAACATGTCGCCGTACATAGTGTCGATAGTTTTCAAGGCTCAGAAGCTGACGTCGTGATTTGTTCAGCGGTGCGAAACAACAAAGCCAACACTGTTGGTTTTCTTGCCGATAAGCGAAGGCTCAACGTAGCCTTGACTCGTGCAAAACATGCGCTTGTTGTTTTAGCGTGTGCCAAGACACTTTCCAGCGGAAATGCTGATCTAAAGGCGCTCGTCGATGATGCGAAACAGAGAGGCGTTATCATTTCTCAACATCAATTTGCAAATAGCTTTCATTCAGTCAATAGAACGTAGAAATTAGATCTTGTAGTAGACGACGTGACAATTGCTAGACTATATCAGCGCATCATTTTGCTATCAACACACCCCTTCGCTTTTCAATCGTTGAATGAATAGATTAATCGGCGATAACAAGCACGTCGGATCCTCCATCGTGACGACGGTCCCGCATCCTTCCATTTCAATCCACGCCACCTTCCTCGGACGCATCACCGCATTCATGTGCAGCGTATCCTTATACCATGGGGAATTCGTCCCTGCTAAAATAATCGCATCTATGTCTAAGTGTTCGTAAATGTGCGTGTTGTCCAATCGATTCAACGCCGCTTCATAGTAGGCCAACACTGCCTTGGCGTTCAACTCGCTCATTTCCCGCTTTGCCGTGCACGCTAAATCACTGCCGAACAATCCGCCACTTCCTCCAGCTAGCGCTCGATAAGAGAACATTCGTTTCATCAAATGCTGTAACGACCAAGACGTCCATCCGTACCGCCGAAGATTAAATTTCGCCGCCGCGCCGAGCACGTGCTCCATGGTCGACGCTCGCGTACAGCTCGGACTAATCAGCATCGCCGCAACCACTGGACTGGCGTGCCGTCCAGCGTATAGCGCCATCACTGTCGCCCCGGCGCCTACACCGAGCACGGTGACGTTTGTGAGCCCGAAATACGTCGCCACGTCCTCGCACCGCTCCGCCAACGCGTCGAGCGTTTCGCCATCCCTAAGCAACGCGCAAGGCGCGTATTCCACTCCCGCGCCGCCGTCTTCGCACCCAGGAGCATCGATGTGGTAAATGCAAAATCTTCGCAGTAAATCCGAGGACGTGCCAGCGCACACGAAGAGCGGCTGGAAGCACGTGCGATGATTTAATCCAACGTCGTGAAAAGTCATGAGTGGCGGCTTGGAACGATCGCCCTGAACGGTGACGGTGATAGGACCGTACCGCGTTTCAACCACGTACGCATCGCTGGTGGATTCAAATCCGGAGATTGATATCGACATTGCGCGTTTGAATCGTGCGCGTGGGCGTGGCGTGCGTTAAAGTGGCGCTGCCTGCAGGCTGTGACTGAGGACGTTAACAGCTACACAATAAGTGCGTACAAGTGTCGTCTTTAGACGTTTTCATTGAAACATACGGTGAATTTAAAATCGTGGTCGTCATCGATCGAAGTGTGTCCGCGCACGACACTCGCGTGACGAAGTTTAAGCTCCTCTAGCAACGTTTTACATTCGATGGATAAATCATCCGAGTCTTCGTACGGCTCGTCGGCGTGCACGAAGTCTGAGAGAATCTCCACGTGCGACTTGGCGCCTTGGCCGCGCTCAAAAATAGACTGGAACACCGCGTCGTCGTTATCTTTTGCCAGAATCACGTGTAACTCGCCACTGTGACGCTCAAATGTCCACGTGCTCTCGCTCGATTTGACTCGTCGGCTCAACGCGCCGCTCAACGTCTCTACGCACCCCGTCCAAGACGTCCAAAGTTTGAAATGTGAATCAGTCAACTCAATATTGATATCTTTCATCGTCGTCTCGCGCGGAAGCGCGATAATCATCTCCACCGTCGTCGTCGTTTGCGTCCACTGCACAATCCCATTCGCACCAAAGCATGTCTTCGCGTCGCCGACCGCGCACGCCCACGCGCGTCGCGCGCGCGCCACGCGCACATCCGCGCCACCACTGACGCATTCGCGGCATCCATCGCTATCGTACCCGTCCTCGGCGTCAAACGTCATCGCGCGTCGTGCGTGCGTGCGTCGAGACATGACGTGTCCCAGGACACCAACAGACGCCAAAAAAGTGTCGGAAAAGCGCACCGCAGGGTTACGACGTGACTTGCCGACGCGCGACGCACGCGGTGCGACGCGCACACGTCTCGCGTCGCGCGCGGACCGATAGCGTCGATGGCGATGATGTCGACAGACGGTGGCGGCGGCGATGTGAGTGACGCGGGCGTCAGCGACGCCCGAGGCGCGCATAAAGTGCAAGGCGTGCGCGTGTTCACCGATGCACTGTCGAGCGACGCGCA
>Ga0181561_10002195_pt1 | contig 17280 bp, 18 predicted proteins | sample 011ome_19_FD_133760 | JGI IMG/M metagenome (GOLD analysis project Ga0181561, IMG submission 133760) | Coastal salt marsh microbial communities from the Groves Creek Marsh, Skidaway Island, Georgia - 011510BT metaG (megahit assembly) | ecosystem: Environmental > Aquatic > Marine > Intertidal...
CCTATCGGGCGCCAATATCATGGAGGCGTCGATCGTCTGTGCCAAGGCGGGCGTCACGACAGGCGAATGGGCCGAAGAGGTCCGAAAGGCCTTTGGGCAATACCGCGCGCCGACCGGTGTTTCACGCAACCCCTCGAACCAGACGCAAGGCCTTGAGGATATCCGCGGCCGCGTTGACAGCGTCAGCCGCTCTCTCGGCCGCCGCCTGTCCTTCCTCGTTGCCAAGCCCGGCCTTGACGGCCATTCCAACGGGGCCGAGCAAATCGCCACCCGCGCCCGCGATTGTGGCATGGAAATTACCTATGACGGTATTCGCCTGACACCCGACGAGATTATTGCCACCGCCAAGGAAAAGGCCCCGCACGTTATCGGCCTCTCAATTCTTTCCGGCTCGCATATCCCGCTGATTTCCGAAGTCATGATGAAATTGAAAGAAAATGGGCTCGATCATATTCCGGTCGTTGCCGGCGGAATTATCCCCGATGACGATGCTGCCGCCCTCAAGGCATTTGGCGTAGCCGAGATCTATACGCCCAAGGATTTCGATCTCAATCGCATCATGGCGGATATCGTCGCGCTGGCAGACCCTTCGAAAATCGCAGCGGAATAGAGATTTGCCTGTCCCAAATGAGAGTTAACCTTTTCCAAATGGAATAGGCTATAAAGCTATTAATTCGATTCGAGCTTTTTGCCGGACGCTAAAAGGAGACACCTATGAAATTCAATCTGAAAACTATGTCGCTCAAAGAGCTGGAAAAGCTGCGCGCCGATGTCGACAAAGCGCTTGAACAAGTTTCGAGCCGTGAAATGGATGCGGCGCGCAAAGCCGCCGAAAAGGCCGCTGCCGCGCATGGCTTTAACCTTGCACAACTGACCGGCGCCGAGGTCTCCGCGCCAAAAAAGCGCGGCCGCAAGCCCGGCCCGAAGGCGGCCAAACCCAAGAAAGCTGGCGCACCGCGCTACAAGAACCCGGCTGATGCCTCGCAAACCTGGACTGGTAAGGGTCGTCAGCCCGTCTGGTTCAAAGAGGCCGTCGCCGCCGGCGCCGATCCGGCCTCGATGGCAATCTAATAGCCGCCCTGCAATTTGCGAACGAGCGCGTCATAGGAATACCTGGGCGCGATCGGTCCGTTCGCGCCTTTTCGATATTCGGGCGCCATTGGCAGGCATGACAGGCCGCACAGAAGCCGCACCTCCATCGCCCGGGTATCAACAAACCAAAAGCGGCCACCCGGCGTGGAAACATAGCCATTGATCCACAGCGCGGCATCGCCCTCGATGTCAATTTCGCTCGGGATCTCGCCGAAATAGTCGGGATCAAAGCCGCCGTGTGTGTGATACGAGGCTGTCACCGCGAGATCGTCGGGTAAATCCGCCAGGCAGGTTGATTCATCCCCTTGCACTGCGCGGGTGGCTCGCAGGACGCCGCTTGCATCATAGCCGATAAAGCCACAAAACTCGCGGCCTTTGGCAAAGGATACGGCCTGCAACGACCAGAGCGTCTCTCTGGCCAGCGCGACCTCGGCGGCGTCCTGTGCCGCCGCAGCAGACGCCATGACGCATAGTTTGCCAACCAAAAGGCCCCATCGCCGCATCTTGCCTGCCCTTTCCCGTCGCTTTTTCGTTGATGCCGCACGGGCCTTCAAGCTACCACCCTCGGATATCTCTGCCGGATGTTGCAAGTCCGGCCTTTCGTTTTAAGGACCAAATCGATGACAGTTCATATCGGCGCCAAACCCGGCGACATCGCAGAAACCGTTCTCATGCCCGGCGATCCCTATCGCGCCAAATGGGCCGCTGAGACCTTTCTCAAGGATGCCGTTTGCGTCAATCAGGTGCGCGGAATGCTTGGCTTTACCGGCACATGGAACGGCCACCGCGTGACCATTCAAGGCTCGGGCATGGGGATGCCGTCGCTCTCGATCTATGCCAACGAGCTTATTCGCGATTACGGCGCCCAGACGCTGATCCGCATCGGATCCTGCGGCGGGATGCAGGATGATGTGGCTGTGCGCGACGTGATCCTCGCCATGAGCGCAAGCACCGTCTCGACCCCCTCTCGCGGCATCTTCCGCGAGCTGAGCTTTGCGCCTTGCGCCGATTACGGCCTTCTTGCCGCCGCTGCCGTTGCCGCCAAGGATATGGGTGTGCGCACCCATGTGGGCGGGATCTATTCCTCGGATGTCTTCTACGATGAGCGCCCCGACCTCACCGCCGAGATGGAGCGCCACGGCGTTCTGGGCGTCGAGATGGAAGCGGCCGAGCTCTATATCCTCGCCGCCCGCTACAAGCGCCGCGCGCTGGCCGTTCTGACCGTGTCTGATCACCTCAAGACGCACGAAGCGCTTCCGAGCGAAGATCGGGAACGTTCGTTTGGAGATATGGTCGAAATCGCGCTGCGCGCCGCCTTCGCCTGACACCTCGCCCTAGGCTCTCTAGACGGCTTGGAGGGGGTGACGCCCCCTCCTATCCCAATGCTTCGACGGCCAGAACAGTGGGTAAATGGCGGGCAATTTCCTGCCAGCTTTCCCCTTCGTCGGTGCTGGCAAAAACAGATCCCGAATTTGTGCCGAAATAGATGCCGGCGGGGTCTTGGGTGTCGCCTGCCATCGCCTGCCGAAGCACCGTGAAAAAACAGTTCTCTTGCGGTAGCCCTTCGCGCATCGCGCTCCATGTCTGCCCTGCGTCCGTGGATTTCCAGACCGCTGCCGCCGCCCCCGGCGGGAACCGGCCCTGGCTGTCGCCGTTTAGGGGAATGGTCCAGATGGTATTCCCGTCACGGGGGTGAACGCGGATTGGAAACCCGAACGTCGAAGGCAAACCTTCGGAAATATCATCCCAACTCCGTCCACCGTCAGCCGACCGCCAAACCCCGTGATGGTTTTGTTGATAAAGAAGATCTCCGGGGCCTGATGCGCGCATGATGTTGTGCACACAATGCCCCGTCTCCCCGTCACGCGGCGCAGCGGGGTGATCGTGATGCCCGCAGGCTTCGACATTGGAAAGTCTGTTCCGGCGCTCCCATGTTTCGCCCCCGTCTTCCGATGCAAAAACCCCAGCGGCCGATATCCCAATCCACAACTTCTTGGGATCATCCGGATCAGACAGGATCGTATGCAAAATCAATCCCGCAGCGCCGGGTGTCCAGCTTCCGGCCGAGGGATGATTGGTCAGGCCCTCAACCCTGCTCCATGTCGTCCCGCCATCCGTGCTTTTCAGCAATTTCGCCGGCTTGGTTCCGGCATAGACGGCGTCCTTGGTGACAGCCATCGACCAGACCTGAGAAAATTCCTTGCCAAAAGGCCGCTCTTCCCCGCTCCAGCCGATCTTGGCTGCAAAATCAGGATCCTGAGACGCCCAGTCGTCGATCTTACCGGTCGTCAGCTTGGCCAAGGCCCAGGTTTCGCCGCCATCGTCGGATCGCCATATACCCGCGCCAGACCAATCCCCGCCGCCTCCGGCATAGAGCCGACCCGTTTCGGGATCTCCGACAACGTGATTGATCGGCCAGCCATCACAATGCGGGCCGCTCAAAGTCCACCTTTTGCGATCATCGCTTTTAAGAACAAACGCACCCTTGGTGGTGCCGACCAACAAGACCGAAACAGGCATGACGCCACTCCAAAAAATCCTGGAAAAAGCCTAACAGAGGGCGCGGCATTTCAAAGCGAAAATTCGCTGTGGCTAGCCTTGGATACAGGCTTTGGCCGTCGCAAAAAAAAGCCGGCCTCAATTGGCCGGCTTTTTAGAACTGTCGGAGTAGGCACCTAGACCACGCGTTCGAGCATCATCTTCTTGATATGCGCGATCGCTTCGGCCGGATTAAGACCCTTGGGGCAGGTCTTGGCGCAGTTCATGATCGTGTGGCAGCGATAGAGCTTGAAGGGATCTTCCAGCGCGTCAAGCCTCTCGCCCGTCGCCTCGTCGCGGCTGTCGATGATCCAGCGATAGGCATGGAGAAGCGCGGCGGGCCCGAGGTATTTATCGCCGTTCCACCAATAGCTCGGGCAAGAGGTGCTGCACGAGGCGCACATCACGCATTCATACAGACCGTCAAGCTTCTTGCGGTCTTCGATCGACTGGCGCCATTCCTTGGCGGGCCGGTTCGTCTTAGTCTCGAGCCACGGCATGATCGATGCGTGCTGGGCATAGAAATGCGTCAGGTCGGGGATCAGATCCTTGATCACCGGCATATGCGGCAGGGGATAGATTTTCACGTCGCCCTTGATCTCGTCCATGCCGAAGATACAGGCGAGCGTATTTCGCCCGTCGATGTTCATCGCGCAAGAGCCGCAAATCCCCTCGCGGCACGAGCGGCGGAAGGTCAACGTCGGGTCGATCTCGTTCTTGATCTTGATCAGCGCGTCCAGAACCATCGGCCCGCAGCTGTCCATATCGACGAAATAGGTATCGACTTGCGGGTTTTTCCCGTCATCGGGATTCCAGCGATAGATCTGAAACTTGCGCACATTGGTCGCCCCAGTCGGTTTGGGCCATGTTTTGCCAACCGTCATGCGGCTGTTCTTGGGAAGCGTCAGTTGGACCATCTTGAGGCTCCTGCCTGCTATTCAATTCAGTAAAGGGCGGGCGGCCGATATGGCTCTTGCCCGGTCAAGTCGATCACGCAGGTCCGGTAGACCTCGTAGGGGTCTCGGCCTGCGAGATAATCGCTTGAAATCGTGAAGCTGGCGCTGGCAAAGCCGCCGGTCTGCGAATTGGCCCCAACTGTCACCTTGCCGCTCGGCCCCATCGCCGTCTGCGCCCGCTCTTCGCACTGCTGCGCCGCCCGCTCGGGCGTGATCGTGCCACAAGCGGCGAGGAGCAGGAGAGAAGCGAGCAGGATACGCATCAATACACCCTCGCTTTCGGGGCGATCTTCTTGGGGTCGATGCCGCCGTCCTCGTGCCGGGTCAGCGGCTCTAGGTGGACGGGGCGATAGGAGAGTTTCACCTTGTTGCCATCGACGTGCGAGATGCTGTGCTTGCGCCAGACCTTGTCGTCGCGGTTCGGATAATCCTCGTGCGCATGGGCGCCACGGCTTTCCTTGCGGGCCTCGGCCGAAACGATGGTGGCCAGCGCGTTTGGCATCAGGTTGGCCAGTTCCAGCGTCTCCATCAGATCGCTGTTCCAGACAAGGCTCCGGTCAGTGACCTTGATGTCGTCCAGTTTGGCGGCAACCGCGGTCATCTTCTCCACGCCTTCGGCCAGCGTCTTGTCGGTGCGGAATACGGCGGCATCGGCCTGCATCGTCTTCTGCATCTCAAGCCGCAGCTCGGCGGTTGCGACCGTGCCGCTGGCATGGCGCAGCCCGTCGAACCGGTCGAGGCATTTCTCGATCGAGGCGCGGCTCGGCGTCGGGTTGGCCTCATTGGGGTTGACCGTCTCTCCGGCGCGGATCGCGGCGGCGCGGCCAAAGACCACGAGGTCAATAAGCGAGTTGGAACCAAGGCGGTTGGCCCCGTGCACCGAGGCACAGCCCGCTTCGCCCACGGCCATCAGGCCTGGCACAATGGCGTCGGGGTTTTTCTTGGTGGGGTTCAGCGCCTCGCCCCAATAGTTGGTCGGGATGCCGCCCATGTTGTAATGGACCGTCGGCAGAACCGGGATCGGCTCTTTGGTCAGGTCCACGCCCGCGAAAATCCGCGCGCTTTCGGAAATGCCCGGCAGGCGCTCGGCCAGCGTTTCGGGCGGCAGGTGGTTGAGGTGCAGGTGGATGTGGTCCTTGTTCGGACCCACACCGCGCCCCTCGCGGATCTCGATGGTCATGCAGCGCGAAACGACGTCGCGGCTGGCCAGATCCTTGTAGGTCGGCGCATAGCGCTCCATGAACCGCTCGCCTTCCGAGTTGGTCAGATACCCGCCCTCGCCGCGCGCGCCTTCGGTGATCAGGCAGCCCGAGCCATAGATGCCGGTGGGGTGGAACTGAACAAACTCCATATCCTGAAGGGGCAGCCCCGCGCGGGCGACCATACCGCCGCCATCGCCTGTGCAGGTATGGGCCGAGGTGGCCGAGAAATAGGCGCGGCCGTAGCCGCCGGTGGCCAACACAACTGTCTTGGCGCTGAAAACGTGCATGGTGCCGTCATCAAGCTTCCAGGCGACAACGCCCTGACAGACGCCATCGTCCGACATAATCAGGTCGATCGCGAAATATTCGATGAAGAACTCGGCCTTTTCCTTGAGCGACTGGCCGTAAAGCGTGTGCAAGATCGCGTGGCCGGTCCGGTCGGCGGCGGCGCAAGTGCGCTGCACCGGCGGGCCTTCGCCAAATTCGGTGGTGTGGCCGCCGAAGGGGCGCTGATAGATCTTGCCTTCCTCTGTTCGGCTGAAGGGCACGCCGTAATGCTCAAGCTCATAGACAGCCTTCGGCGCCTCGCGGGCGAGGTATTCCATCGCATCGGTATCGCCGAGCCAGTCCGAACCCTTCACGGTATCGTATAGGTGCCATTGCCAGCTGTCGGGGCCCATATTGCCAAGCGAGGCGGCAATGCCCCCCTGCGCGGCAACCGTATGCGACCGCGTCGGAAAGACCTTGGAAATACAGGCCGTTCTCAGCCCTTGCTCGGCCATGCCGAGTGTAGCCCGAAGGCCCGCGCCACCGGCGCCGACCACGACGACATCATATTCATGGGTTTCAAACTCGTAGGCAGCCATTCGTCAGTTCCTCACAGCGCAATACGGGCAAGTGCGAACAGGCCCACGGCGGTCACGACATACGACAGCGAAAAGACCGCGATGATCGCGATCTTGCGGGTCGTGCCGCGCCAATAGTCTTCGATCATGATCTGCGATCCCTTGGCGAAATGGCGCATCCCCACGGTGATCACGAGGGCCGACAGGATGGCGATAAAGGGATTGGCAAAGATCTCGAGAACGGTCTCGCGGCTTGATCCAAGCGCCACGCCGAAGAAATACATGAACCACGGAACCATGAAGGCAAGAACCACGGCCGTCGCCTGCATATACCAGTGATGCTCGGTGCCGCGCCCCGAGGCGCCGCGTCCTTCGGCCCGTTTGCGGTCGGTCAGATAACGCATCGCCCCCTCCTCACACAGCCAGAATGGTCAGGACGGTCAGAACGACCGATCCGATGATGACACCCCAGCCGAGCTTTTCAGCGGTGGGGATATCAAGGCCCTTGCCGGCGTCGTAGTAGAGGTGACGCACACCGGCGAGAAGGTGATACCAAACAGCCCAGGCCGTGCCGGTGAACACCAGATCGCCGAACCAGCAGGTGGCGATGCTGTTCATCGTCTCGAAGGCCTCGTCCGAGATCGTCGCAGACAAAAGCCACGCCACGCCAAGCATCACGCCAGCCACCAGCGCATGGCCCGTCAGGCGGGTCAGGATCGAGGTCAGCATGGGGATGTGCCAGCGATAAATCTGAAGATGGGGTGATAGCGGGCGTTCAACCCGTTTGGCTTCGGACATTGCGTCTCACCTCTTTCACTTGGGGCGGCATACAATGGTATGCATGACACCCTTCACTTACCCTATAGGGCAATCGGCTTGCCCAAGTCACCACCCAACTCGCCTGTTTTCAACGGTTTCAGACGCTTGATAGCGATAAATGTCAGTCTTGTGATCACACCGATCCAAACTGTGATCACGAATTTCTATTGCGGCATCAAGGCCCAGTAATCGAGATCGAGAAGGACCTCTGGAAGATACTTTCCATCATCCCCGCGCAGTTTGCCAGCCTCTCCTTTGGTCGCCACCAGCCTTAGGCGGATCGCCCCGACGCCCGGCGCCGCGATTTCGGCTTTGTCTAAAACCTCGCTCCAAGCGCGGATCGTATCGCCCGCGAAACAGGGATTGGCGTGCGCCCCGCCATTGAGACCGACGATCATCTGAGCGTTTGCAAGGCCATTGAACGACAGCGCCCGCGCCATCGAGATCACATGCCCGCCATAGATCAACCGCTTGCCATCCTCGCGATTGGTCGCGTCGAAATGGACCTTGGCAGTGTTCTGCCACAGGCGCGTGGCCAGCATATGCTCGGCTTCTTCAATGGTCACACCGTCCACATGGTCGATCACCTCACCCACGGCATAGTCGCCCCAGCGGTGCGGCTCGCCGGCCAGCTCGAAATCGTAGCCGGTGAAATCGAGGCCCTCCGGCACCACAAGATCCCCCGCCGCGACCGATCCGGCCAGTTCGGGGATCACAGCCTCGGGCGCGGGCCCGCTGTCGCGCTTGCGGACCATGACCCAACGCACATAGCTCAGGACAGCCTCGCCCTGCTGGTTGCGCCCTGTGGTGCGAACCCAAACAACACCGGATTTGCCGTTCGAGTTTTCCTTGATCCCGATCACCTCGGATTCGGAAGTCAGTGTATCCCCCGCCCAGACCGGTGCGAGCCAGCGCCCCTCGGCATAGCCAAGATTGGCGACGGCGTTGAGCGAAACGTCGGGAACGGTTTTGCCAAAGACCACATGGAACGCCAGCAGGTCATCCATCGGCGCCGCCGCCAGCCCGCAGGCTTGGGCAAAGGCATCCGACGAATGCAGCGCGTGCCGCGCAGGATAGAGCGCGTGATACAGTGCCCGCTCGCCGCCTGAGATGGTTCGAGGAACGGCGTGCCGGATCGTCTGGCCGACCGCGTAATCCTCGAAAAAGCGGCCCGGGTTGGTTTTGGTCATGTGGTGCGCCTGTTATCCGTAGGGCCAGTATCCCAGCCAGTTATGAACAAATCCGATCACTCCCACGATCACCGCGGTCAGGATCACCGTCTTGATCTCGTTTGCCGTGCTCGACGGGCCGGGCCGCTGCCATTCGGGCGCGTCGCGGTTGATCAAAAGCATCGAAGCGACCGACCAGAGGAGTAACCCACCGAAGAGAATGATCGAGGCCAGATCGCCATTCACCAAGAGATGCGCAAACGCCCAGACTTTCACACCGCCCAGCATCGGATGCCGGATCTTGCGTGCCAGCGCGGGCTTCGTGATGGACGCCACCAGAAGATAGACGGCCAAAAGCATAAAGAGATTGTTGAGCGAGGTCATCACCTCGGGCGGCGACCAAACCTGCGGCGAATCCCAGCCGCGGTAGCCGATCACCATCAGCGCGATGCCGCCAAAGCTTGCTAGCGCAACCAGCCCCTTGGCCCCCTGATCCGACATCTGCGACCGCGCCACAGGTGCCAGCCGCTTAAAGAGGTGCGAGCCGCTCCAAAGGACCAGACCCAAAATCAGCAAATACATTCTCGTCACTCCCTCAGACAGAGGTCGCTTGCGTCATTGCTTCGATCGCCTCCGCTTTCGCAAGCGTCGCGCGGGCAGTGACAATATGCAAGTTCTCGACGATGCGCCCATCAACCACAGCCACGGCCTGCCCATTGGCAATCGCCTCATCGAAAGCGGCGATTTGGCGGCGGGCGAGGTCGATCTCAGCCTCGGTCGGGGCAAAGATGCGGTTGGTGATCTCGACCTGCGCCGGATGGATCAGCGTCTTGCCGTCATAGCCCATATCGCGGCCCTGCTCGCATTCCTCGGCCAAGCCCTCGTCATCCTTGAAGGCGTTATAGACCCCGTCGAGCGCGATCACCCCATGCGCCCGCGCCGCCATCAGGCAGGCTTGCAGCGCATAAAGCAGCGGCTCACGCCGCGCCGCCTTGCGGGTGCCAAGGTCTTTGGCAAGGTCGTTAGTGCCGAGCACGAACCCCTCGACAGCCGGATGCGCCGCGATCTGGGCGGCATTGATCACCGCCAGCGGGGTTTCCATCATCGCCCAAATCGGCTTGCCGGGGGCCCGTTCGACCACCGCGTCGATGTCCGTCGCCGAGTTGACCTTGGGCACCAGAACCGCATCGCAGTCCATTTCGGCAATCGCGGCCGCATCATCTACGCCCCATTCGGTATCGAGACCGTTCATCCTCACGATCTTGTAGCGATCGCCATAGCCCCCTTCGGTCAGCGCCGCCGCCAGCGTGGCGCGGGCGTTGAGCTTTTCATCGGGCGCCACCGCATCCTCAAGATCGAAGAGAATGGCATCGACAGGAAGGCCCCGCGCCTTGTCTAGCGCCCGCTCTTTCGAGCCGGGGATATAAAGGGCAGAGCGGAAGGGGCGGACGGTCATGATTCTTCCTCGCAATTTTATTGCGTAAGAAAGGCCAGAGTTCTCAGATTCATTCAACCGGTTTTTCGCTGCAATGCAGCATCACCCCGTCGCACCATCCCAGATCAACTTGAGCGAAATACCCAAAAGCGCCCAAGTGACAATCCGAAAGAACACCTGATCGGGAATAATCCGCACAAGCCGCACCCCTCCGATCACCGCAAGACCTGCGGGCACCATGAGGATCGCCGCAATCCTGAGATTGTCGGGGTTGAGTTGGCCTAGGAAGTAATAGGGCACCAGCTTGATCGCGTTCACATAAGAGAACGCGATGATCGAGGTGCCCACAAACACCGTTTTCGACAGCTTCAACGGTAGAACCCAGACTTGAAACGGCGGCCCGCCCGAATGGCTCACAAAGCTGGTAAAGCCCGTGACCGTCGCCCAGAACATCCCCCCTGCCCAGCGCGCCTCTTTGGCTGGGCGATCCTGCTTGTGCCGCAGGATCAAGTTAAGTGCAAAGATCGCCCCAATAAGGCCCACGATCAGTGTCACGAGGTCTTCACTCACGATATGCGCCGACGCCCAGCCAAGTCCCACGCCAACCGTCATTCCGGTCATCATGATGATCAGAACCTTTCGGTCGAAATCGCGGCGATAATTGTAGAGCCCGATCATGTCCGACAGCACATAGACCGGAAGTAGCATACCCGCCGCCGCAACCGGCGAAATGATCAGCGCCAGAACCGGCACCGCCAGCATCCCGATCACTGGCAACCCGCCCTTGCCGAGGCCGACACAGATCGACGAGATCACCGCCAATATCCAGAAAATCTCGCCCTGCATCCGGCCCCCTTGCGCCTCTCGCTGTCGGCGCGGGCGTCAACGCCGCTTTAACCTGCCGTGAGCGATAACAGCAAGCATTCGCATAATGCCGCGCTGCAGCGGACTTGCGCGAGGCGGCACAAGAGACTAACCAAATGCGCGACCGCAAACCCATCCCAAGGACGGAAATCATGGCCAGACCCAAGATCGCGCTCATCGGCGCCGGACAGATCGGCGGCACGCTCGCCCACCTCGCAGCCATCAAAGAACTCGGCGACGTTGTTCTTTTCGATATCGCCGATGGCATCCCGCAGGGCAAAGCGCTCGACATCGCCGAAAGCGGCCCCGCCGAAGGTTTTGACGGCTCTTTCACAGGCACCAACACCTACGAAGGCATTGCAGGCTCTGACGTTTGCATCGTGACCGCCGGTGTTCCGCGCAAGCCCGGCATGAGCCGCGACGACCTTCTCGGCATCAATCTCAAGGTGATGAAATCGGTCGGCGAAGGCATCAAGGCCCACGCTCCGAACGCCTTCGTGATCTGCATCACCAACCCGCTCGATGCGATGGTCTGGGCGCTGCGCGAATTTTCGGACCTGCCGCACAACAAGGTCGTCGGCATGGCCGGCGTGCTTGATTCGGCCCGCTTCCGCCACTTCCTCAGCCTCGAGTTCGGCGTCTCCATGCGCGACGTGACCGCCTTCGTTCTCGGCGGCCACGGCGACACGATGGTCCCCTCTGTCCGCTATTCGACAGTTGGCGGCATCCCGCTGCCCGACCTCGTCGCCATGGGTTGGACCACCCAAGATAAGCTCGACGCCATTGTTCAGCGCACCCGCGACGGCGGCGCCGAGATCGTCGGCCTTCTGAAAACCGGCTCGGCCTTCTATGCGCCGGCTACCTCGGCGATTGAGATGGCCGAAGCCTATCTCAAAGACCAAAAGCGCGTCCTGCCCTGCGCCGCCTATTGCAATGGCGAGCTTGGCGTGAAGGGGATGTATGTCGGCGTTCCGACCATCATTGGCGCCGGCGGCGTCGAGAAGATCGCCAACATCAAGCTTTCCGCCGAAGAGCAAACCGGCTTCGACAAGTCGGTCGCCGCGGTGAAGGGCCTGATCGAGGCCTGCAAGGCCATCGATCCCTCGCTCGCCTAAGCGCGAAGAACTGCCTGAAACAAGATCAGCGCGCCTCCGGGCACGCTTTTCTTTTGGGCCTCTGGCTTGACTTCCCCCTCTCCCCCTCCCTTTCATCTCGGCAACGAAAAGGAGACCCAAGATGTCCGAATTCCTCGCCGAGCTTGAAGAGCGCCTTTGCCGCTATGCCGCGATCGACAGCCAGTCTGACCCCGACAGCCCCACCTCGCCCTCAACGGCGATTCAACTGAATATGCAGAAGGTGCTGAAGGCCGAGCTTGAGGCGATCGGCGCCGAGGATGTCTTCCTGACTGACTACGGCACCGTCATCGCCACCATCCCCGGCAATATCGAAGGGCCGACCGTGGGCTTTCTCGCCCATGTCGACACCGCACCGCAATTCAACGCGGTCGGCGTCAAACCGCGGGTCATCAAGGGCTATAACGGCGGCGTCATCACCTATCCTAACGATCCCGACCTAACGCTCGATCCGGCCGAATTCCCCTATCTTTCGGAAAAGATCGGCCATGACATCATCACAGCCTCCGGCACCACCCTTCTCGGCGCCGACGACAAGGCGGGCGTTGCCATCGTCATGACTGCCGCCAAACACCTTCTGGCCAACCCCGAGATCCGGCGGCCGACGCTGCGCGTCGCCTTCACCCCCGACGAGGAAATCGGCCGCGGCGTCGACAAGCGCCTGCCCAAAGACCTCGGCGCCGAGTTCGCCTATACTTTCGACGGCGGCAAAGCCGGCGAGATTGAGTTCGAGACATTCTCTGCCGACGAGGCGGTGGTTCACGTCAAAGGCGTCTCGATCCACCCCGGCTATGCCACCGGCAAGATGGTTAACGCCATTCACCTTGCCTCCAAGATCATCGCCACCCTGCCCCAGGCGACCATGACACCGGAAACCACCGAGGGGCGCGAGGGCTTCATCCACGCCACCGACATGACCGGCGGCTCGTCCGAGATGCGGATCAAATTCATCCTGCGCGATTTCGAGATGGACGGCCTTGAGGCCAAAGGCAAACTCGTCCGTCAGGTCTGCGAGGCCGTGCAAGCCAGCGAGCCGCGCGCCCAGATCACCTGCACAATCCGCCCGCAGTATCGCAATATGCGCTACTGGCTCGAGAAGGATATGACCCCCGTCACCCTCGCCACCGACGCCGCCAAGGATATCGGCATCGAAGCCATTTCTATTCCGATCCGCGGCGGCACCGATGGCTCGCGACTCACGGAAATGGGCGTCCCCTGCCCCAACCTCTTTACCGGAATGCAGGCCATCCACGGCCCCCGCGAGTGGATCTCGGTGCAAGATATGGCCAAGGCGACCGACCTGATGCTGGCCATCGTCGATCGCATCGGCCGCTAGGCGTGAGAGGGGGGCGAGCCGCATGGCGATCTCGCCCTACCTCAAACCCGGCTTTTATGATGACGCCCTCGCCAAGGGCCGCCACCGCGATATCGTTGGCGGCCGCTGGGATGAAACGGGCCGCATCCAGATGCGGATGCTCGCGGATGTGGGCGTAGCGCCCTCCGACCGCTTTCTCGATATCGGCGCCGGCTCACTCCGCCTTGGTTGCAAGCTGATCCCATTGCTTGAAGCCAGCAACTACTGGGCCACCGACGCCTCCCGTGCCCTCATGCTGCGCGGCTATGAACTCGAACTTGAGGACAAAGCCCGGCTTGACCCTGCCCGCCTGATCGAAGACGCTGATTTTTCCTTTCCCGGCATCCCCGAGGATATCGACGTGGCCCTCGCTTTCGGCGTCTTTACCCATTTGCCGCTGACCTATCTGGAGCGCGCCCTTGCCTCCGTCCGGCGCAAGTTTCCCGGCATGCGGATGTTCCTTTTCACCGTGTTTCTTGCCCCTGATATGGCCGCTGATCAAAGCCACCGGCAGGCGGACGGCGTCGTGACCCATCCAGACCGGACACCCTATCATTTCCAAGCCAGCACGGTCGCCTCGCTTGCCAACGCCGCGGGCTTTGAAATCGAGATCCGCACCGATCGCCTGCCACGCGGACAAGTTCTGTATATCGCCCGTCCGACGACCTAGCCCGACGGCGGTCCCCTGATTCATTGGTGAATTCCCGTTCGCGCTCACATTTTAGCGTTTGTGATCACACTTTTTTGGGCTGTGATCACAAATGTCGGTTTTTTCGCCCGTCACGCAAAATAAACGTTCTTGCGTCAATCATCCTGTGCTTAGTCGGCGTGAACCCAGCCAATTGCGAGGGAAGCAATGAATATCCACGAATACCAGGCCAAAGAGCTTTTGCGTGCCTATGGCGCGCCGGTCAGCGATGGCCGCCCGATCACTCGGGCCGAAGACGCGAAGACCGCCGCTGGCGCGATCGACGGGCCGCTCTGGGTGGTCAAAGCTCAGATCCACGCGGGTGGCCGCGGCAAGGGCAAGTTCGTCGAGGCGGACGCCGGCGAAAAGGGTGGCGTCCGTATCGCCAAATCTGTCGAAGAGGCCGCCGCCGAAGCCAAGAAGATGCTGGGCCGCACTCTCGTCACCAAACAGACCGGCCCCGCCGGCAAGCAGGTCAACCGCGTCTATATCGAAGACGGCTCGGGCATCGACCGCGAGATGTATCTCGCCCTTCTCGTTGATCGCCAGACCAGCCGTGTCTCTTTTGTCGCCTCAACCGAAGGCGGCATGGATATCGAAGAGGTCGCCGAAGCGACCCCCGAAAAGATCCTGTCGTTCAGCGTCGATCCCGCCACCGGCTATCAGCCGTTCCACGGCCGCCGCATTGCCTTTGCTCTCGGCCTTGAGGGCCAGCAAATCAAGCAATGCGTGAGCCTGATGGGCCTTCTTTACAAGCTCTTCATCGAGAAAGACGTCGAGATGCTCGAGGTCAACCCACTGATCGTTACTGACAAGGGCGACCTGAAATGCCTCGACGCCAAGATGGGCTTTGACAGCAACGCCATCTACCGCCACCCCGACATCGCCGCCCTGCGCGACGAAACCGAGGAAGACCCCAAAGAGCTTGCCGCCTCCAAGTTCGACCTCAACTACATCGCCCTTGATGGCGAGATCGGCTGCATGGTCAACGGCGCGGGCCTTGCCATGGCCACGATGGACATCATCAAGCTCTATGGCGCCGAGCCTGCCAACTTCCTCGATGTGGGCGGCGGCGCGACCAAGGAAAAGGTTACCGAAGCGTTCAAGATCATCACCTCAGATCCGAACGTGAAGGGCATCCTCGTCAATATCTTCGGCGGCATCATGCGCTGCGACGTGATCGCCGACGGCGTCATCGCCGCGGTGAAAGAGGTCGGCCTTCAGGTGCCGCTTGTCGTCCGCCTTGAGGGGACGAACGTCGAGAAAGGTAAAGAGATCATCGCTGGCTCCGGCCTCAACGTCATCGCCGCCGACAACCTCGCCGACGCGGCCCAGAAGATCGTCAAAGCGGTGAAGGGATAAGACCATGGCAATCCTCGTCAACGAAAACACCCGCGTCATCTGTCAGGGCTTCACCGGCTCGCAGGGCACATTTCACTCTGAACAGGCCATCGCCTATGGCACCAAGATGGTCGGCGGCGTGACCCCCGGCAAAGGCGGGCAAGAGCATCTGGGCCTGCCGGTCTTTGATTCGGTTCACGAGGCCCGCGCCAAGACCGGCGCCAACGCCTCCGTGATCTATGTCCCGCCGCCCTTCGCGGCCGACTCGATCCTCGAGGCGATCGACGCCGAGATGGAGCTGATCGTCTGCATCACCGAGGGCATTCCGGTGCTCGACATGATGAAGGTCAAGCGCGCCCTGATGGACAGTAAATCGCGCCTGATCGGCCCCAACTGCCCCGGCGTCATCACTCCCGACGCCTGCAAGATCGGCATCATGCCCGGCCATATCCATAAGCGCGGCTCGGTCGGCGTCGTCTCGCGATCGGGCACGCTCACCTATGAGGCGGTCAAGCAGACCTCCGACCTTGGCCTAGGCCAGTCGACCGCCGTCGGCATCGGTGGCGACCCGATCAAAGGGACCGAGCATATCGACGTTTTGGATATGTTCCTCGACGATCCGGAAACCCAGTCGATCATCATGATCGGCGAGATCGGCGGCAGCGCCGAAGAAGAGGCCGCCGAGTTCCTCGCCGCCCAGCGCAAGAAGGGCCGCTGGAAGCCGACCGCCGGCTTCATCGCCGGCCGCACCGCCCCTCCGGGCCGCCGCATGGGCCACGCAGGCGCCATCGTCGCCGGTGGCAAGGGCGATGCGGAGAGCAAGATCGAAGCCATGAAATCCGCCGGCATCATCGTCGCCGACAGCCCCGCCCATCTGGGCGAGGCGGTGATGCAGGCGATTGGTAAGTAAACGTTCCGTGTGCGCCCCTCCCTTGTGGCGCACACCTTCTCTATTTCAGGTGTCGTCATGACCGAGCAAAGCCCCAACGATATCTTCCACGCCTCCTCGTTTCTCCAAGGCGCGAATGCCGACTATGTCGAGCAGCTGCACGCCCGCTATGCCGACAACCCCGGCAGCGTCGACGAGAGCTGGCGCGCCTTTTTCCAATCGCTGGGCGACACTGCCGCCGAGGCGCGGGCCGAGGCGATCGGCCCCTCTTGGGCGCGCACCGACTGGCCGCCGCAGGCCAGTGGCGAGTTGATCTCGGCGCTCGACGGCCAGTGGCCCTCGGATCCGAAGAAAGCCGGTGAAAAAATCGCGGCCAAGGCGGCGGAAAAAGGCGTCCAGATGTCGGATGCCGAGATCAAGCAGGCCGTGCTCGATTCCATCCGCGCCCTGATGATCATCCGCGCCTACCGGATCCGCGGCCACCTGATCGCCGATCTTGATCCTTTGGGGATGCGTGACAAGACCCCCCATCCCGAGCTTGATCCCAAAAGCTATGGCTTCACCGAGGCCGACATGGACCGGCCGATCTTTATCGACAACGTCCTCGGCCTTGAAATCGCGTCGATGCGCCAGATCATCGACATCGTCATGCGAACCTACTGCGGCACTTTCGCGCTACAGTATATGCATATCTCCGACCCCGAGCAGGCCGGCTGGCTGAAAGAACGGATCGAAGGCTACGGCAAAGAGATTCACTTCACCAAGAACGGCCGTCGCGCGATCCTCAACAAGCTGGTCGAGGCCGAAGGCTTCGAGAAGTTCCTTCATGTGAAATACATGGGCACCAAGCGCTTCGGCCTTGATGGCGGCGAGGCGCTCATTCCCGCGATGGAACAAATCATCAAGCGCGGAGGCGCCCTTGGCGTTGAAGAGATCGTTATCGGGATGCCGCACC
>Ga0181561_10002196_pt1 | contig 17278 bp, 16 predicted proteins | sample 011ome_19_FD_133760 | JGI IMG/M metagenome (GOLD analysis project Ga0181561, IMG submission 133760) | Coastal salt marsh microbial communities from the Groves Creek Marsh, Skidaway Island, Georgia - 011510BT metaG (megahit assembly) | ecosystem: Environmental > Aquatic > Marine > Intertidal...
ATCACTGATTGTTGGAATAGCCACAATACTTGCTGGAGTTATAGCGATTGGAAATATCTTATTGATTTCGGTTAAAGACCGCACCAAGGAAATAGGTGTGCGTAGAGCATTAGGCGCAACTCCTGGAGAAGTTAAAACACTTATTATATTAGAATCTGTCTTTTTAACTGTTGTAGCTGGTATTTTCGGAATCGTACTCGGAGCATTAGTGCTTAGTGGTGTAGGAGCCATGACTGAAGGAGGAGATTTCCCTTATGCCAATCCAACAGTTCCCATACCCTACGTATTAGGTGCGATGGGAATTATGATAGTATTAGGAACTCTTATAGGAATGATACCTGCTCAGCGTGCTGTTAGTATTAAGCCTATCGATGCCCTAAGAGAAGAATAAGTTAACTAACGAATTTAAAGTAACTAATTAGTACCGATTTAAATTATAAATAAAATGAAAAAAGTTTTAAAATACGCAGGGATTACTATTGGAGCAATTGCTGTATTATGGGCAGCTGCCTTTTTTATAAAATCAAATTCAAAGTCCTCTATAGTCTATGAAACTACCCAGGCTTTTATCTCTGATATTGAAATGAAAACCGTAGCAACAGGAAAAGTTATTCCTGAAGATGAGGTGGAGATTAAACCTCAAATTTCAGGAATCATCGATGAAATTTTCTTAGATGAAGGAGTTTTAGTGAAAGCAGGGGATCTAATAGCAAGGGTAAAGGTAGTTCCAAATGAACAAACGCTCAACCAAGCTATGATGCGTGTTAAGTCTACAGAAGTGAGTCTTGCCAATGCTAAGATTGAATTTGAGCGTAATAAACAACTCTATGAGAAAAAGGTAATTTCTACTCAGGAATATTTAGCTCAGAAGCTAGCATATGATCAAGCAGTTTTAACTCTTGAAGATGCTAAATCAAACTATCAGATTATTAAATTGGGTTCAACAGGAGGATCAACGACTGCTAATACCAATATTAGAGCTACAATTGCAGGTACTATTTTAGAAATACCAGTTAAAGAAGGGGATCAAGTAATATTATCTAATACGTTCAATGCAGGAACTACTATTGCAACTATTGCTGATATGAACCATATGATTTTCGAAGGTAAAGTTGACGAAGGGGAAGTTGGAAAACTAAAAGAAGGAATGCCACTAGATATTAGTTTAGGGGCGTTAGAAGATGTAAATCTCAAAGCTAAATTGCGTTTTATTGCACCTAAGGGGGTAGAAGAACAGGGTGCTGTAAAGTTTAAAATTGAAGGAGATGTTGTTATTGATGGTGATAATTTTATAAGAGCTGGTTATTCAGCAAATGCTTCATTAGTATTAGAACGAAAAGAAGGGATTTTAGTGCTGCCAGAAGCAGTTTTACAGTTCGATAAGAAAACGGATGAACCTTTTGTGGAGGTTGAGACCGCTGAACAAAAGTTTGAGCGTAGATCTGTTGAAATTGGAATTTCAGATGGAATTAAGGTTGAGATCCTTTCAGGAATAACTGCAGAGGATAACATCAAAGTTTGGAATAAGACAGAGCCTCTTAAGATAGGAGACAATGACGAAACTGTTGAAGTAAATTAATAGCTAAAGAATTTTTAACATGATAAAAAGCACTAAAATCCTAAGTCTTATTGTAGTGATGTATTCCTCAGTATCTTTTGCTCAAAAGCAATGGACACTTCAAGAATGTATCACCTACGCTGAAGAAAACAATATTAGTTTAGCTCAATTTGAGTTGGATTATCAAGTTTCTTCATTTGATAAATTAGATGCCATTGGCAACTTTCTTCCGAGTTTAAATGCCTCGATGAGAACGTCAGGTAATACTGGTTTGGCTTTAGATCCAACGACGAACACTTTGGTTAGTAAAACCATATTTTCAGCATCTGGAGATTTATCGGCTTCCGTTACTATTTATGATGGCCTCCGAAATCAAAATCGATTAAACAGAGCTAAGCTAAGTCAAATCGGATCTCAATATCGTTTAGATAACTTAAAAGATGACATACGATTAGCAGTAGCGAATTCTTATTTACAGGTACTATCCTCAAAAGAAGCTTTTAATGTTGTTCAAACTCAGTTAAAAATATCTATGCAAGATTTAGAGCGTTCAAAGGCGTTGAATGCTTCTGGCGTAGTTCCTTTAGGTGATGTGCTAGAAATAGAAGCTCAAGTTGCTTCTCAAGAACAACAATTAGTCAATGCAGCCAATACCGTATTAATTTCAAAAATAGGATTAGCTCAATTGCTTCAAATCACTGATTACACCAATTTTGATGTAGCTGACGCTGCTTTTGAAGTAGGAGGAAATGATATCTTAAGTTACGCTCCTAAAGAAATATACAACAAGGCTCTAGCTTTTAGATCTGATATTAAATTAGCTGAACTTAATGTGGCGATTGCTAAGAAAGATTTAACAATTGCTAAAGGAGCTCGATCACCTAGAATAGGTGCTTTTATCAATTATAATACCCGCTATTCGGATCAAAACTTTGATCCGTTATCTGGAGAATTAGTGTCTCTTAGAGAGCAGCTTTATTCTAATGATGGTATTTCTTATGGTGCAAGTATGAATATTCCTATTTTTAATCGTTTTAGTGTGAATAATTCTGTGAAGCGATCTGAAATAAATGTGCTAAAATCTAAATTACAGCTTGATCAACAGAAGTTAGACTTAGAATCAAATGTCAATCAAGCTTATGCTGATGTAGAGGCTAATTTTAAATCATTTATCGCAGCAGAAAAAGCCTTAAAAGCTCGACAAACTGCCTTTGAGTATTCAAAAGAACGATTTGATGTTGGATTAATGAATGCTTTTGACTTTTCACAAGCACAATCAAGGGTAGATAATGCTCAAGCTGAATTTATTCGTTCCAAGTACAATTACATCTTTAAACTAAAGGTGTTGGAGTATTATTTTGGATTGCCTCTTTCAGTGAATTAATACACTGTTATATGATTTTAAATATTGAAACGGCAACAACAAATTGTTCGGTATCCATAGCCGATCAAGGGCAATTAATTGCCCTTAGAGAACTTAATTCTAAAGATTATTCTCATGCGGAACACTTACATATTTTTATAGAAGAGGTGTTAAATATCGCAGGAATTGATAAAAATGAGTTAAGTGCAATTGCAGTAAGTAAAGGTCCTGGATCATATACAGGTCTTCGAATTGGTGTTTCAGCGGCTAAGGGGTTATGTTTTGCTCTTGATCTGCCCTTAGTCAGTGTGTCAACATTGGAAGCCCTAGCTTTACAACAACCTGTTACTGATTCAGAACTCCTTGTATCGCTTTTAGACGCTAGAAGAGATGAGGTATATGTGAGTGTATATAATCATCATTTACAAGTTAAAAGTCCAGTAGAAGCAAAGGTTATTGAAGGGGATAGTTTTAATCACCTAAAGAACTATAACCGAGTATATTTCATTGGACCTGGAGCTGAAAAATGTGAACGTATTGCTCCAATAGAGAACGGAATCTATGTAAAAGATGCCGTACCTTCTGCTAAAGAAATGGCTCAACTCTCTTGGAATAAATTCAAAAAAGGTCTTTTTGAAGACACAGCATATTTCGAACCCTTTTACCTTAAAGATTTTGTGGTAACTCCTAGTAAGAAGAAGGATACGTTACGTTTTTAAAATAAAAATCCTCCCAGTTTATTTGATTTAGTCGATACCATGAACCACGCGTTGAGGGAAAGGTATTTCAATACCAGCTTTATCAAATTCACCTTTTAAGTTTTCTATCATATCAAAATGTGCTGCCCAAAAGTCTTCGTTTTTTGCCCAAAAACGAAGAGAAAGGTCCACAGAGCTATCTCCTAAATTTGCAACATACACTACTGGCTCAGGTTCTTTGAGAATACGTTCATCTTGTGCACAAAGGGTTAGCAGTATTTCTTTAGCTTTTTTGATGTTTGAACTATATCCAATTCCAACCTCCACTTTATCTCTTCGAATGGGTTCACTGTTGTAATTGATAATGGTATGATTCGATAAATCACCATTAGGGATTACAGCAGATTGATTTCCAAAGGTATTGATCTTGGTAGTAAAGATAGTAATCTCTTTAACCGTGCCACTTACACCTTGAGCCTCTATATAATCCCCTACCTTAAATGGTTTGAATACTAAAATAAGCACCCCTCCAGCAAAATTAGATAGTGATCCTTGAAGTGCTAGACCAACAGCTAAACCAGCGGCTCCTACTACGGCAACCAAAGAAGAAGATTGAACTCCAAGTTGGGTAATCACTAGTACAAATAACACGCCTTTAAGCGCAATATTGATAAAACTAGCTAAAAAAGTTTCAAGAGTTTCATCATAGTCCTTACGATCAAAAAATCGGTTAACGATTCTATTAATGAAACGAACTGCATACATTCCAATAAAAAATATTAAGGCCGCTTTGATTAAATTTGGTCCAATTTCAATAGCAAGTAAGTAGGCTTGTTCTAAAAATTGTTTCAATTTACTCGGTTCAAGGTAGTTTTCGATCTGTTCCATTGCAAGGTATTTTAATAATTAAAAATACTTAATTTTATAATATCACGTATTGACTGTTGCTTATGCATTGATAGCTACCACTTCGGAGACTTGATCTCCAAGTATATTTTTTAACATGGTTTCAATTCCATTTTTAAGGGTGAAGGTAGAGGAGGGACATCCACTACAAGCTCCTTGAAGAATTACACTTACAACCTTAGTGTCAGCGTCATAATTACTAAAAACGATATTTCCTCCATCACTAGCAACCGCTGGTTTTACTTGAGTATCGATGATGGTAAAGATTTGCTGACTGATTTCATCCATCGCATCTACAGCTTTAACTTTTGCAGCTTCTTCTACAGCTTCTTTGCCACTACTGATAAAATCTCTAATGAGTTCTCTCAATTCAGTAGTTACATCTTCCCAATTAACAATATCATATTTAGTAATTGAAATATAATTAACATCCATGAAAAGTTCCTTGACATAAGGAAGCATAAAGAGCTCTTTAGCTAATGGTGCTTCACTAGCTTCATCGATATTTTTATATTCAAAGACAGAAGGAACAATGGGTTTATTAGCAACAAATTTCATGGTTGCAGGATTAGGGGTGTTTTCTATATAGACGGTAATGGCTTGCTTTTCAGCAGGTTCTTGTTGAACGATAACCTCGCCTGAATTTAAATAGTCTTCCAATTGTTCTTTCACCTCTTCTTGAACATCTTCCCATTCTACCATATCGAATTTTTGTATACCAATAAAGTTAGATGCTAAATAAACTGCTTTAACAAAAGGTAAGAAAAACAATTGTTTGGCAAGTGGAGAATTGACAGCTTCATCAATTGTGTTGAATTCATAATTCTTTTGAGGAGATATAAAACCGGTGGATTCAAACTTAACAATGCTTGGATGTTTAGTATGAACTATAGTGATTTGATGTTTTTTCATGATATAATTTTGTGCAAAATTACAAACTATTCACCGAATAGCATCTTAAAGAATACCCAAAATCAAAGAATCCACTATCTTTGTGTCAATAAATCGAATTATGATTATAAAAACACTTTTAGGTAAAACTCCAAGCTATGGTGTTGATTGTTTTTTTGCAGAAAATTCCGTGCTAATTGGAGATTTGCAAATGGGTGATCAATGTTCGGTTTGGTTTAATGCTGTCATCAGAGCAGATGTGAATTATATCCGTATGGGAAATAAGGTCAATGTTCAAGATGGAGCTATCATTCATTGTACGTATCAAAAATATCCTACAATCATTGGAAATATGGTGTCCATTGGTCATAACGCACTCGTTCATGGATGCACCATTAAAGATAAGGTGCTAATTGGTATGGGCAGTATTATTATGGATGATTGTGTGATCGAAGAGAATTCTATTATTGCTGCTGGTGCTGTTTTGACTAAAGGTACCAGGGTGGAATCAGGTACAGTATATGCAGGGGTTCCAGCAAAAAAAATTAAAGAAATCAATCCTGAATTATCCCAAGGGGAAATTCAAAGAATAGCGAATAATTATATCACTTATTCAAGCTGGTATAAAGACTAATAAATCAACATAACTAAACTTATGAAAGCATATGTATTTCCTGGTCAAGGAGCACAGTTTCCAACAATGGCCAAAGACTTGTATGAAAACTATGACATGGCAAAAGAAATGTTTGAAAAAGCTAATGAAATATTGGGTTTTTCAATTACCGATGTGATGTTTGAGGGAACAAAAGAAGATCTCCAACAAACTAAAGTAACACAACCTGCCATTTTTTTACACGCTGTAGTCCTCAGTGCCATCTTAGGAAATGATTTTAAACCTGATATGGTAGCGGGTCATTCTTTAGGAGAATTTTCAGCATTGGTGGCCAATAAAACTTTAGGGTTTGAAGATGGACTTAAATTGGTATATCAAAGAGCTCTTGCAATGCAAGCTGCTTGTGAAGCAACAAAAGGAACCATGGCAGCGGTACTAGGTTTGGAGGATACTATAGTTGAAGAAGTTTGTGAAGCTACTCCTGGAGTTGTTGTAGCCGCTAATTACAACTGTCCAGGTCAATTGGTGATCTCTGGAGCTATTGATCCTGTTACTCAGGCTTGTGAATCTTTAAAAGAAGCGGGGGCACGTAGAGCACTTCTATTACCTGTAGGAGGGGCATTTCACTCACCGCTAATGGAACCAGCACGTGAGGATTTAGCAAAAGCTATTGCTGAAACTCACTTTAATACTCCTATCTGTCCTGTATATCAAAATACAGTCGCTGTAGCAGTATCAGATCCAGAGCAAATCAAAGTAAATCTTATCGCTCAATTAACAGCTCCTGTAAAATGGACACAGTCAGTTCAAGTGATGATTGCTGATGGAGCAAAAGAATTTATTGAAGTGGGTCCTGGAAAAGTGTTACAAGGGTTGGTAAAGAAAATTGATACAGAAGCTATTGCATATTCAGCCACACTAGACTAATAGTTGATAAAAGTAGTAGATCGCAAATAGCGATAAGAATACAATACCTGCATAGCTTAAGCGTTGTAATCCAATGGGAGGCCTTAGTTTTGCAGGTATGTTTTTATGGATAACCAAGGAATGGTTTAATAAACCAATACCAGGGGCCATCATAAAAGACACAAAAGTAGCTATGGCCACTAATACTCCCATATTAGCCCCAAAGAAGTAGACCACTGAGAATCCAACAACTGTTTGGATGATAATAAAGATAGTAAGTAATGATTTTTTAGGTGTTTTACCATTTAAAAACAAAAACTTAACCGTGTCTACACTGATTCGTGCAAGTGCATCATGTGCAGTCATACACGAGCTAAACATGGTAGCAAATGCCGCAAGAGCAATGAAGAAATATGCCCATTGACCGATATGTTCTGTAAAAAGGGTAATCAGCTGATCAGCAAACACTACAGAATTGCCACTCATTTCAACTCCAGTTCCATACAGTGTAAACCATCCAATTATCAAAAAGAAAAACGCTAAAACAGCGGTTAAAATATAGCCAAATTTGAATTCAGATAACGCTTCTTTTAGGGTTTCGTTGGTACTCCTCTTAATTTTTTCTAAACTCCACATACTCACCCAACTGGAAGCTTCAACAGCAGTAGGCATCCATCCCATTAAGGATATTAAAAATAACAGCCCAGCTTTATTTAAAAATGATGGAGGACTAAAATGTTCAACTCTAGGAGCTGGTCCTTTATAAATGACCATGACGGTGGTTATAAAAAGTGCAATAAATAAAAGGAGAACAATAAGCTTTAGACTTTGTTCTAAAAAGAAATACCTACCGATGATTAGTACAAGAGTCACCAATACAAATAACCCTAAAGTAACTTCCATCAAAAGATTTTCTGCCACAGGAAAAAGTCGGATCAGTAGGCCTGCAGTCACGGTATATAAGGCGGCTAAAATAGTAAGAGTACTCATAACAGTTGCTATTGTATATACCCACAAGTAGGGTTTGCCTTTATCTAAATAGCCTTCAAGAAGTGATTTTTTGGTAATATAGGTATAACGAATTCCAAATTCAAAAAAGGGATACTTGAAGAGGTTAGCCACTAAGATAACAAGGATCATCATCCATCCATAACTGGCACCTGCTTTTGTTGAAAGGACCAGATGTGAGGTTCCAATTGCAGCGGATGCAAATAGTAAGCCTGGACCAAGTCTATTGATCAAAGATCGAATTCCCATAAGTTTAGTTAGCTTGTTATGAGAACCAATATATAAAAATTATCCCATTATATGATCGACGATTTTTTTCGCGTGATCTCTAGAGTTTTCTATGAACCATTTGTGGGTTTCCAAGCCTCCACAAATCACTCCTGCCAAGTATAATCCAGGAATATTGGTTTCCATGGTAGTGTGGTCATAGTAGGGTTTAAGTGTAGCGCCTTCTAATTGAATGCACGCCATTTTTAAGAACTCAAAATCAGGTAAATATCCAGTCATGGCAATCACAAAATTATTATCGATAGCTTGTGATTTTCCTTCCGATGTAACGATGAGTTGATCTGTGGTGATTGCAGTGACTTCAGTATTAAAAAAAGCGGTAATACTTCCTTCTTCAATTCTGTTGATAATATCAGGACGTACCCAATACTTAACTCGTGGACCAACTTCTGGTCCTCTAATAATCAAGGTAACTTCAGCACCTTTCCTATAACAAGCGAGTGCTGCATCAATGGCTGAATTACTTGCGCCTATTACAGCAACTTTTTGATTGGAGTAGGGATGAGCTTCCTTAAAGTAGTGCGTTACTTTTTGGAGTTCTTCCCCAGGAACATTCATCAGATTTGGAAGGTCAAAAAAACCGGTAGCAATCACAACCTGTTTTGCTTTATAGTACTCTTTAGACGTTTCGATTATAAAGGTGCCATCCTTATCTTTATCTAAACCTATAACTTTTTCATAGAGTTGAGGTTTAATTTCTTTAGAATCCACTACGCGACGGTAGTATTCTAAAGCCTCATTTCTATTGGGCTTGGGTGCTATACTACAAAAGGGAATGCCGTCAAGTTCTAAACGATCAGAGGAGGAAAAGAATTGCATTCCTAACGGATAATTGTACAAGGAGTTTACTAAACAACCTTTATCGACTATGATAAAATCTAGGTCCCTTTGTTTAGCTTCGATCGCACAAGAGATCCCAATAGGACCAGCTCCAATGATAAACAGATCAGTAGATCGCATTATCCCATGATAATTTTAAGTTCTGAAATTGTTTTTTTAGGATCTTCACTCTTAAAGACAAAGCTTCCCGCTACCAATGCGTCAGCTCCCGCTTCTATTAAGTCAGCTGCATTGTTAGAGTTGACTCCACCATCGATTTCGATTAGTGTATTCGCTCCTTTTCTTTCAATAAGCGCTTTAAGGGCTCTGACTTTATCAAAGGTGTTCTCGATGAATTTTTGCCCACCAAATCCTGGATTTACACTCATAATAAGCACTAGATCAATATCACAGATCACGTCTTCTAATAAATTGATACTGGTATGAGGATTTAAAGAAACTCCAGCCTTCATTCCAGCCGCTTTTATTGCTTGTAAGCTTCGGTGCAGATGGGGACACGCTTCATAATGTACCGTTAAAATATCTGCTCCTAATTTAGCAAAGGCATCAATATAACGATCAGGATCAACAATCATTAAATGAACATCTAACGTTTTAGTAGCATACTTGTTTATTGCAGCTAAAACTGGCATACCAAAAGAAATATTAGGAACAAAAACACCATCCATAACATCAATATGAAACCAATCGGCATCACTCTCATTGACCATTTGGATATCACGTTGCAAATTTGCAAAGTCGGCTGCTAATAAAGAAGGGGCTAATATGTTACTCATAAGATGATATGTTTTGGCAAAGGTATGAAACTAATTTAGAAGTTATTTAATTGTCGATTGGCTTCGTAAAGCGTAATTGCAACAGCATTTGCCAAATTAAGAGATCTAATCTGATCACTCATCAATGGTATGGTGTACACTAAGTCTTTGTACTGTTCAAGAAGTTCAGCATCTAATCCACTTGATTCTTTTCCGAAAATGAGGTATACCTCATCTTTGAATGGAATTTGGGTATAGCGTTTTGTTGCTTTTGAGGACAAAAAGGCCATAGATTTCGGCTTAGTTTTGTTATAAAATTCTTCAAATGAATCGTAAACGCATAAGTCAATATGAGGCCAATAATCCAAGCCAGCTCGTTTGAGTCGTTTATCATCAAGCTCAAAACCAAAGGGTTTAATCAGATGTAATCGTGCATTTCCTCCTAGACACAACCTACCGATATTTCCAGTATTGTTGGGAATTTCAGGATGGACTAGTACAATGTTGATCATGAATAAATCCTTAACCTAAGTATGTTTTCAAGATTTTAGATCTAGAGGTATGTTTTAATCTACGAATGGCTTTTTCTTTGATTTGACGAACACGTTCACGAGTTAAATCAAAGGTCTCCCCAATTTCTTCTAGAGTCATCGAATGTTGACCAGCAAGTCCAAAATAAAGACGAATAACATCAGCTTCTCTAGGAGTAAGGGTTTCTAAGGAGCGCTCAATCTCTGTTCGAAGTGAATCATGTAATAATTCTTTGTCTGGATTTGGAGATTCTCCTGAGCGTAATACATCGTATAAGTTAGAATCTTCACCATCAATAAGAGGAGCATCCATAGAGACGTGACGACCTGAATTTTTCAACGATTGTTTTACATCTTCAACGGTCATGTCCAATTCTTTTGCAATTTCTTGAGCAGAAGGTGGACGTTCATGAGCTTGCTCTAAAAAGGCATACGCCTTATTGATTTTATTGATCGATCCAATTTTGTTAAGGGGAAGACGAACGATACGTGATTGCTCAGCAAGAGCTTGTAAGATAGATTGACGAATCCACCATACCGCATAGGAGATGAATTTAAATCCACGAGTTTCATCAAAACGTTGAGCAGCCTTGATTAGTCCAAGATTTCCTTCATTAATCAAATCAGGAAGCGTTAATCCTTGATTTTGATATTGTTTAGCTACCGATACCACAAATCGAAGGTTTGCTTTAGTAAGCTTCTCGAGAGCGATTTGATCTCCAGCCTTGATACGCTGTGCCAATTCAACTTCTTCTTCTGCTGTGATTAAATCAACCTTTCCAATTTCCTGCAAATACTTGTCTAATGAAGCGGTTTCTCTGTTGGTAACCTGTTTGGTAATCTTGAGTTGTCTCATAAATAGGGTTTAATTTCAATAGCCTTTATAAAGGCATATACTATAGTATACGTAAGAAAACTAAAAAGGTTACATTTTAGTATAAAAAAATTCGAAAATCGGGTTTATTTTTTTTAAAGGGATAAGTTTTTACTTATGTTTTAATAGCATAAAGGGGAATCTAGTGCTAAAAAAAAGCCCAATCCGAAGATTGAGCTTTTTGTTTTTGAATTCAGAAGTGACTATTTTTTGTCTCTTCTGTGATCTCTTCTATTTGAGTCTCTTCTGTTGTTATCTCTGTCTTCTCTTGGCTTAGGAGCAACATAACCCTCAGGTTTAGGTAATAAAGCTTTTCTAGAAACTTTGTCTTTTTTAGTTCTAGCGTCTATACCAAAGTATTTAACATCAAAAACATCTCCCATATTAACTACATCGGTAACGTTTTCAGTACGTTCCCATGCGAGTTCAGATACATGAAGCAAGACTTCATTTCCTGGAGCTTCCATATACTCAACAACAGCACCAAAATCTAAGATTTTAATTACTTTAACCTCGTATACAGATCCAACTTCTGGTTTAAATGAAATGGAAGCAATTTTAGCTAATACAGCATCGATTCCTTCTTGATTTGTACCTAAGATTTCAACGATACCTTCTTCAGTTACTGGATCTTCATTGATCACAATGGTACATCCTGTTTGTTTTTGAAGTTCTTGTATTACTTTTCCACCAGGTCCTATTAATGCTCCAATATATTCATTTGCAATACGTTCAGTAACCATTTTAGGAGCATGAGATTTTACATCAGTATTTGGTGTATCAATAGTATCAGTGATTTTAGATAAGATATGTAATCTTCCCTCTTTAGCTTGCATTAATGCGTTGACTAAGATTTCATAAGAAAGTCCTTTCACTTTAATGTCCATTTGACAAGCAGTAATACCGTCAGCAGTACCCGTTACTTTAAAGTCCATATCTCCTAAGTGATCTTCATCCCCTAAGATATCAGAAAGGACAGCATAAGCACCAGATTCAGTATTAGTGATAAGTCCCATTGCAATACCAGATACAGGTTTAATCATTTGAACACCTGCATCCATCAGCGCCATAGTTCCAGCACAAACAGTTGCCATAGATGAAGATCCATTAGATTCTAGGATTTCACTTACAATTCTAACGGTATAAGGGCAGTCCGCAGGAACCATTCCCTTAAGAGCTCTTTGTGCTAAGTTACCATGACCAACTTCTCTTCTTGAGGTACCTCTAATTGGTCGTGCTTCTCCAGTTGAAAAAGGAGGGAAGTTGTAGTGTAAATAAAACGTTTCTTCTCCTTCATAAGAAGGCATGTCAATTTGATTTGATTCTCTTGAGGTCCCAAGTGTTACTGTTGCAAGTGCTTGAGTTTCTCCACGGGTAAAGATTGATGAACCGTGAGTGGATGGTAAGTAATCTACTTCACACCAAATAGGTCTAATTTCAGTAGTCTTACGACCATCTAAACGTAACCCTTCGTTTAATGTAAGATCACGAATTGCATTTTTCTCTGTTTTGTGGTAGTATTTAGAAATTAAACCACCAAACTCTTCTAATTCTTCTTCAGAGAAAGCAGCTTTAACAGCTTCTTTAATTTCAGCAAATGCAGCTGAACGTTCTTTCTTGGACGAACCTGCTTTAGCTACAGCATATACGTTGTCGTAAGCTAATTCTTTAACCTTTGCTTCAAGAGCTTCATCTTCAAGAGCTGGCTCATAAGGTCTGGTTTCTTTTTTCCCAAATGCTTCAGCAAGTGCTACTTGAGCTGCACATTGAACTTTAATAGCTTGGTGAGCAAATTCAATGGCTTGTACCATTTCTTCTTCGCTAATTTCTTTCATTTCACCTTCAACCATCATCACAGAGTCTTCAGAAGCTCCGATTACCATATCGATATCAGATACTTCTAATTGAGCTCTTGTTGGATTAATGATAAATTGACCATCAATACGACCAACTCTTACTTCTGAAATCGCGGTTTCAAAAGGAATGTCAGATAATTGGATTGCAGCAGACGCAGCTAAACCAGCCATAGCATCTGGCATTACCTCATCATCATGAGACATTAATTGAATCATCACCTGAGTTTCAGCATGATAATCTTTTGGAAATAATGGACGTAATACACGGTCTACTAAACGCATGGTTAATACTTCTCCATCACTTGGACGCGCTTCTCTTTTAAAGAATCCTCCAGGATATCTCCCAGCAGCTGCAAATTTTTCTCTGTAATCAACAGTTAAAGGTAAAAAGTCTACAGGAGATTGTTCGTAGTTAGAAACTACTGTACAAAGTAACATACATTTACCAGAACGAACCACAACAGAACCGTGTGCTTGCTTGGCTAATTTTCCAGTTTCGATAGTAATTTCTCTACCGTCACCAAGGTCTATAACCTCTTTAAATACTTTTGGTATCATAAAATTAATTTTAAGTCTTTATAAAAAAAGACTATGTTAAACATAGGTCATCAGTTGATAACTGATCTAGTTGTGTTGTGTGTGTTCGACCAATGAAAAACTTAAGTGTAAGCTTTTAATAAAGCAAAAAAAGGGAAGCATTGCTTCCCTTTAACTTATTTACGGATATTTAATTCCTTAATCAATTCACGATATCTAACGATATCATTATTTTTTAAGTAATCAAGTAAACTTCTACGTTTACCCACGAGTTTAACTAACGATCGCTCTGTATTAAAATCTTTACGATTGTTTTTTAAGTGACCAGTTAGGTGATTAATTCGGTAAGTAAAAAGAGCGATTTGCCCTTCCGTATTACCTGTATTCGTTTCGCTTCCGCCGTATTGTTTAAAGATTTCGGCTTTCTTTTCTTTAGATAAATACATTCCAATATTAGTTTAATGATTTTTATGTATATGATTGATTTTCAATCTGGCTGCAAATATAATACAAATATTTTAGTTTCGCAGTGGATTATTTTGAATTAAATCAATGTAACGATTGATGTTCTTTTTGAGTTGAGAACGATGTGATATAAAATCTAAAAAGCCGTGCTCCAATAAGAATTCTGAAGTTTGAAAATCATCAGGTAAATCTTGACCAGTTGCTTCTTTAACAACCCGTGGCCCTGCAAATCCTATTAATGCACCAGGCTCAGAAATGTTGATATCTCCAAGCATGGCATAGGATGCGGTAGTCCCACCAGTGGTTGGATCTGTACATAGGGATATGTAAGGAAGTTTTGCCTGCGCAAGTTGCGCAAGTTTTGCTGATGTTTTAGCTAATTGCATTAACGAAATAGCAGCTTCCATCATACGTGCTCCTCCGGATTTAGATATCATTACAAAGGGTAGTTTATTTTTAATAGAATAGTCTATTCCCCTAGCAATCTTTTCACCTACAACAGAACCCATAGAGCCTCCGATGAAACTAAAATCCATACAACAAACAACTAAGTTTTTACCTTGTGATTTACCTACAGCAGTTCGAACAGCGTCTTTAAGACCTGTTTTTTTCTGGGCAGCTTTTAAACGTTCGTTGTATTTTTTTGTGTCTACGAATTTTAAAGGATCTTTAGAGGTGATATTGGCATCTAATTCTTTGTATTTATTGTCGTCAAAAAGAATTTCAAAATACTCTTTGGAACCGATCCTAACGTGATAATCATCTTCTGGACTTACATAGAAATTTTTAGCAAGTGCATCAGATTCAACAATTTTACCTGTAGGTGATCGATACCACAGCCCCTTAGGAGTATCTTTTTTCTCCTCAGTGGCTGTTTGTATCCCTTTTTCTGTTCTTTTAAACCAAGCAGTCATAACACTTTATTTTATAAAAGATAAAGATAGTATTTATAATGTATTTACATTATTTAAATCCTCAAAAGCTTGCTTTAAACGAGCAACAAATGTTTTTTCTCCTTCTCTAAGCCAAACTCTAGGATCGTAGTATTTTTTATTAGGTTGTTCTTCACCTTCTGGATTCCCGATTTGTGACTGTAAGTAGTCTTTTTTGTCTTGAATGAAATCTCTTACACCTGTTAAGAAACCGTACTGAAGGTCAGTATCGATATTCATTTTGATGACCCCATATCCAATAGCTTCTCTGATTTCTTCAAGAGATGAACCAGAACCACCGTGGAATACAAAATCAATGTGATTTTCTTCTACTTGGTAGTTTTTAGTGATATACTCTTGAGAGTTCTTTAAGATTTTTGGAGTTAATTTAACGTTACCTGGTTTGTATACCCCGTGAACGTTACCAAAAGCAGCAGCAATGGTGAATCGAGGGCTAACTTTTGAAAGTTCTTCATAAGCATAAGCTACTTCCTCAGGTTGTGTATATAATTTAGAAACATCAACATCTGAGTTGTCAACACCATCTTCTTCTCCACCAGTAATTCCTAGTTCTATTTCTAAAGTCATACCCATTTGACTCATACGAGCTAAGTATTCTTTACACGTAGCGATATTTTCTTCGATTGGTTCTTCAGATAAGTCAATCATGTGTGAACTAAAAAGTGGAGCACCTGTAGCTTTAAAATGTTCTTCGGATGCGTCTAATAACCCATCAATCCATGGCAATAATTTTTTAGCACAGTGGTCTGTGTGAAGGATTACAGGAACACCATAGGCTACCGATAATTGGTGAACGTGTTTTGCTCCAGCAATAGCTCCTTGTATAGCAGCTTGTTGATTATCGTTTGAAAGTCCTTTACCTGCGTTGAATTGTGCACCACCATTTGAAAATTGTATGATGACTGGAGCATTAAGCTCAGCTGCAGTTTCTAAAACAGCATTGATGGTATTTGAACCTGTAACGTTTACTGCAGGTAATGCAAATCCTTTTTCTTTTGCGTAATTAAAAATTTCTTGTACTTGATCACCAGTCGCAACTCCTGGTTTAATATTATGCGCCATGATAATGGTTTTGGTTATTAATAATGGTGCAAAAATACAAATAAATCTAAACTAAAAAGGATAATTAATACCTATGTTTATTACGGAATTCGTAAAACTAAAGCTTTTAAACCATCGATTATTTAAAGATAATGCAGGATCATAGGTCTTAAAACCTAAATCAAGCCTAAACACAAAGTAATCAAAATCATATCGTAACCCTAATCCAGTACCGAGGGCAATATCCTCGAGTGATTTAACACCATTAAAAGTACTTTTTGGATCATCGATTTGATCAAATACATTCCATATATTACCGGCATCGGCAAAGAGGGCACCTTTAAAGTTACCAGCTAACGGAAAACGGTATTCAAAATTAAATGCCAATTTAAAATTAGCTTCATTAAAGTCATTTTGATTACTAGAAGATCCGGGACCTAATCCATAAGCATTCCAAGCTCTAATATCGTTGGATCCACCCGCAAAATAGGATCGAGTAAAGGGAACAGAGGTTGAATTTCCATAGGGAATGGCTAAGCCAATGAAACTCCTAAAGGCAATCATACGATCATCTCCAGTTTTCCAATGTTTGATGTAATCGAGTTCTGTTTTTACGTATTGTGAAAATGGCACGCCTGCAATTATAGAGGTGCCGGAATTATCAGTCTTTGTCTTTAAAGCTCTTGACATGACAGCTAACAAATTACCAGCTGATTCTAATTTGAACCTAAGTTGAAAGAAATTAGGATCCGTAATACCTTTAGAATTATTTTTGGTATAGGTGTAGTGAGAAGCAGCTATAAGATTATTCTCCGTAAGTCTATTTTGACGTTCAGCGATAGAATTAATTTGATAATAATCGTCACTTTGTGGATCTTCAGTAGTGAGAAAATCTTGAATAAAACCAGAAGTTCCATCAGGAATACTAAGTTGTAGAGCTCCATTACCCTCTGTTTCAAAATATGCACTATATGAAAGTTGATCACTGTAGTTGATTGCAATAGTATTTAATCGATCAAAGGTGTTTTGATACACACTGAAAAATCGACTTGGATTCAAGTTTTGTATGTATTGAACATCTATAAGAGATAAATTGTGCTTTACTGCTTCATTCTTAATCCAATTAAACCCATAGGAGGCATTAAATGTTTGTTTATCCAATCCGATATTTGATTGTATACTTCTTCCTAAACTCA
>Ga0181561_10002200_pt1 | contig 17268 bp, 14 predicted proteins | sample 011ome_19_FD_133760 | JGI IMG/M metagenome (GOLD analysis project Ga0181561, IMG submission 133760) | Coastal salt marsh microbial communities from the Groves Creek Marsh, Skidaway Island, Georgia - 011510BT metaG (megahit assembly) | ecosystem: Environmental > Aquatic > Marine > Intertidal...
CGGTTGAAGTACAATTTTCATCGACAAGTAACATGACCAAATTTCCTGTAACCCTCGAAGCGACATATGCTTCGGGTTGCACTTCGAGCATCACAGACACTGTTTACTTACCAAACCATGGATGTGATTGCGATATCAAAGCAAAAATCATTGATTCGTTGCAGTTAAATTATAAAGCTGTGGCAACTGGTGGAAGTTCATTTGACTACATGTGGAACTTTGAATCGGGTAGCCCGGCATCTTCTTCAGAAGTAAACTACTACTATGATAATGCTCCAGCTGATGGCGTTGATGAAGTGCAGTTGAGCATTCAAACCGAAAACTGCAGAGCAAGCAACAAGTGGAATCAATTATTCCCTCAAAACTCAACCGCTTGCACCATCAATTTTAGCAAGAGCATAGAGGTTCAATCCATTGTTGTTCCAGGCTCATTGCAGGATGATTTAGGCCAAATTGAACTCGAATACACCGATGGAAACGGAGATACTTGGAAGTCAATTCTGGTCGAGCAAGATCAAGCATCAAGTTTCAAAGTGCTGAATGTGGAAGAATACCTCGATCCGTTCACTTCAAATACTAACCGCACAAGCATGAAGGTTGAAGCAGAATTCAACTGCTTGCTTTCGAATGGCAGTGACGTGATGAGAATGAGCAATGGCAAGTTTGTCTTACCAATCGGCATTGGTGCCGATTAATACCCGTATTTCTTCAATTTACGGTCATCGTTTCTCCAGTCTTTATCCACCTTAACAAAAGTCTCTAAGAAGACTTTCTTACCATAATAATCTTCCATAGACTTACGGGCTTGGGTTCCAAACTTCTTGATCATAGAGCCACCTTTCCCTATGATGATATTTTTTTGAGAATCACGGGCAACGATAATCACCGCCCTGGTGCGAATGATATCTGGCTCTTCTTGAAAACCCTCTATCACCACTTCTACAGAATAGGGGATTTCTTGTTGGAAATTGGACAGAATTTTCTCTCGGATGATTTCAGACACGATGAAGCGATCGTTTTTATCGGAAAGCTGGTCTTTGGGAAACCATTCCGGCCCTTCTGGAATTTCAGCCTTAATCGAACGAAAAAGCTCCTGCACGTTGAACTTTTCGGTAACAGAAATCGGAAAGATCTTCTTCGCCTTTGGGAAAATCTCTGCCCAATAAGCCATTTCAGCATCCAAGGCCGCCTGATCTCCCAAGTCAATTTTATTGATCACCACATACAAGGGCTCTTCGGCTTCTTGCAATTTCTGCAAGATGCGTTCATCCTTGAATTCACGATCGCCTAGCTCGGCCATAAACAAAAATAAGTCTGCATCCTGCAAAGCTTCCTTCACAAAACCCATCATGCTTTCCTGCATTTTATAGGCAGGCTTGATCACGCCTGGCAAATCGGAAAACACGATTTGGTATTCCTCGTCATTGTAAATACCAAAAATGCGGTGCCTAGTGGTTTGTGCCTTCGGATTGATAATGGCCAGTTTCTCTCCAATAAACTCGTTGAGCAAGGATGATTTCCCAACATTAGGATTCCCGATAATATTTACAAAGCCTGAGTGATGTGCCATTATACGCGCTCTATAATAGTTGCATACCCTTGACCAACACCGATACACATCGCCACAAGGGCATACTTCTTATTCTGTTTGTGCAATTCAATGGCCGCAGTTTGCAGGATTCTCGATCCTGTCATTCCCAGCGGATGGCCAATGGCAATGGCTCCTCCATTTGGGTTGATTCGAGCATCGTCATCGGCAACGCCCAATGCTCTTGTACACGATAATGTCTGCACAGCAAAGGCTTCATTGAATTCTAGAATATCCATATCATTCATGGTCAACCCGGCCCTTTTCAAAGCCAATTTTGACGCCTCTACAGGGCCGATTCCCATGATGCGAGGCTCAACGCCTGAAACTCCCGATGACACGATGCGCGCCATTGGAGTGAGGTGGTGTTGCTTTAATCCATCTTCACTGGCAACGAGCATTGCTCCTGCTCCATCGTTCAACCCAGAGGAATTTCCGGCAGTCACGCTTCCACCCTCTTTTCTGAATGCAGGACGCAACTTTGCTAGTCCTTCCAAGGTACTGGTTGGTTTGATAAATTCATCCTGACCAAAAATCAAGGGATCTTGTTTTCTGCGTGGAATTTCCACTGAAACAATTTCTTCAGCCAATCGACCACTATTCTGAGCTGCCGTTGCTTTTTGCTGACTCCATAGCGCAAATTTATCTTGATCTTCTCGGCTCACGCCAAATTCATCCACCAAGTTTTCTGCTGTTTCGCCCATGGCGTGGGTGCGGTATAATTCTTTCATTCTCGGATTGACAAAGCGCCAACCGAAGCTTGAATCGTACATCTTGCTATCATTGCCAAAAGCACTAGCACTTTTGCTCATCACCCATGGCCCGCGGGTCATGTTCTCTACTCCACCGGTTACAAACAAATCGCCTTCATTGGCAGCGATGGCTCTTCTGGCATGCACCGCAGCGCTCATACCTGAGCTGCAGAGTCTATTCACCGTTTCACCCGGCACTTTCCATGGCATGCCAGCTAAAAGTAACGCCATGCGTGCTACATTCCTGTTGTCCTCTCCCGCTTGATTGGCGCAGCCCAAGATTACATCATCCACTGCTTCCCAATCAACTGAAGGGTTTCTTTTCATTAATTCTTTGATGACCAATGCGGCTAAATCATCGGTGCGAACCGCTGAAAGTGTTCCTTGAAATTTTCCAATTGGGGTTCGAATTACGTCAACTATAAAGGCGTCTCTCATGTTTTAACTTTAATTGTGCAAAGGTGGCTGAATCAATTTGATTCTGGAAACCAATCTTTAGACGTACGATAAACCGTGCCTTTGAAAAGCGCTACTGTCTTGTTTTCTTGATTTGAAATGGTGATGTGATAAACCGCTATCTTATTGGAAAGACTCTTCTCTTTAGCAACCGCAGTGATCACATCTCCTTCTTTCAACGATACTGTATGAGAAATACTAGTTTCAACACTCACTGCCATTCGGCCATGACCGTTGCTTGCAAAGGCCAATGCAGAATCTGCCAACGAATACGAAATACCTCCATGGGCGATATTAAATCCATTGAGCATGTCCTTTCTTACCGTCATTCTCAACACTGAACGTCCCGCTCCATCCTCCAATCGCTCTATTCCGAGCCACTGACTGAAAGGATCGTTATTGAACATTCTGTCGACTACTTTTTTCGCAATACTTTCGTCTTTCATGAATCGTTGGATTATTCAGTACAATATTCGCATAATCTATTTTCAATACCGTAAAGTGATGAAACATCTTTCCATTTTCCTCTTCGCATTGCTCAATTTAAACGCCATTGCTCAAGACCGTTCTTTATCTTCTGTTGAAGTAGAATTACAGCGATTGCGACAAGATCCAGGATTGAAGCATGGCGAAGTAGGCTTCGTGGCCGTTAATCTTGACAACGGAAGCATCATCACAGAACACAACAGTTACCGGGCGATGATTCCTGCATCGATTCAAAAACTGTTGACGACCAGCACTGCTCTTGCATCCTTGGGAAGTAACTATCGATTTAAAACAAGCATCGCATACACAGGCGAAATCATTCAAGGAACGCTTCACGGGGATTTGGTGATTTATGGTGGAGGTGACCCCACTTTCAACTCAAGGTATTTTCCCAATCAAAACCATGATCAAACCATTAAAGAGGCCGCCACAAAGGCTGGAATCAAGTCAATCACTGGAAAAATAATCTTTGACCTTTCACTTTACACCGAACACACCACGCCAAGCGGTTGGCTTTGGGAAGACATGGGCAATTATTTTGGTTCAACGCCAACAGCATTCATGTGGGCCGATAACACCATCAATTTAGACCTGAGAAGCGGACAAGCCAGAACTGCTGTGATGTTGGCTGACAGTTGGCCCTGCGATAGTAAATACCAATTGGATATTGATATTAAAGCCTCTACCGACAACAAAGACAACGCCTGGTTTTATAGTGCCCCCAAAGGAAATATCATCTATGGAAAAGGAACTATTCCAGCACATAAGGATCGTTTTACAGTAAAGCTTTCAGATCCAGATCCGGTGCAATCTTATGCTGCACACTTGGAAAAATTGCTCGGACTAAAAGACATCTCTATTCAGCGCAACTACACGCACATTGAATATGCGAGCGCGAGAACATTGATTGAGCTTACTTCTCCCTCATTGAAAGAAATCATCACTATTACCAATCAGCAAAGCGTCAACCTTTATGCTGAAGCGCTGAACCTTATTGCAGATACCGCAAAAGATTTAAAATCTGTAGAAGGTGGAGTACGGTCGCTTGAAGCCTTTTTAACGAAGAACAAAATTCGATACGAGGGAAATCGATTTTTGGATGGCTGTGGCGTTTCACCGATGAATAGGATGACGCCTCAGGTCATGATTGATTTACTTTCAGCAATGTACAGAAGTCCGATGAAAGAAGACTTTCAATCAACCTTGGCCGTTGGAGGACAATCTGGTACGTTCAAATATTATTTCAAATCTGGCAAAGTAGCTGGCAATATAATTGGCAAAAGCGGCACGATGAACGGTGTGCGCAATTATGCTGCATACGTCAAAAATAAATACGGAGAAACCGTTGCTTTTTGCTTGATGATGAACGATTACGATGAAGATCGAAAATCAGAAATCATGAAGAAAGTAGAAACCTTGATGGAAGCTGTTATTGAACACTAAGCTCAATAAAACTTACGCTTAAAAGCAGCATATTGTCTCAACAATACACTTGCTCTGTAGCGCTCTTCGTGGTAGGCTAAGTACAATTTATCCAAGCCATCCAATACTTCTTGAATGCCTTTTTCATCGGCCCATTGCAATAAGCCTTTAGGGTAATTTACGCCCTTGGTCATGGCCAAATCGATGTCTTCTCGAGAAGCAACACCCAAGTGCAACGCATCGGCTGCCTCGTTGATCAGCATGATCAAAATGCGCCAAACGATGGCTTCGCCCACCACTTTGTTCGTGTCAGGCTTTGGCGCCTCTGCACCTTCCGAATAATCATAATACCCTTTACCTGTTTTTCTACCAAGGTAACCGGCTTCAATCATGCGCTTTTGCGTGAATGAAGGCTTGTACCGTGGATCATAATAAAATGCTGTCCAAACAGTTTCGGTGACGGTGTAATTGATATCGTTTCCAATGTAATCCATCAATTCAAACGGCCCCATTTTGAAGCCACCAATTTCTTTCATGGCCCAATCGATGGTAGCCATATCTGCTATTCCCTCTTCATATATGCGAATGGCTTCGCCATAAAATGGTCGAGCAACGCGATTTACAATAAAGCCGGGAGTGTCTTTGGCAACAACGGTTTTCTTCCCCCAACTATCAATCATTTCCTTGGCTTTCCGCAAAGTTTCATCGCTCGTTTGCACAGCAGGAATAATTTCAACCAACGGCATTAAGGGTGCAGGATTGAAAAAGTGAATTCCGATCACTCGGTCAGATTTTTCGATCGATGCGGCAATAGATGCAATGGATAAAGAACTGGTATTTGAAGCCAAAATGCAGTCATCGGCAACTTCTTCTTCAAGGCATTTGAAGACTTTCTTTTTCACTTCTAAATTCTCCACAATGGCTTCAATCACTAACCCACAATCATTGAATGAGCTGTAATTGAGTGTGGTGTGCACCAAGCCTATAATTTCATTCGCTTCTTCGTGCGTCTTTTTTCCTTTTTCAACCAAGCGGTTCATCACTTTTTTCAAGCTCTGCTCAGCTTTTTCTAAAGCCGCATGATTGGTATCAAATAACCACACCTTATGCCCTGCCTGAGCAGCAACTTGAGCAATTCCACTTCCCATTATCCCTGCACCAATGATTCCGATCTCCATTTTCATATCACTAATCTATTCTCCAATAAAAGTTGGTTTTCTCTTCTCTAAAAATGCTTGCACGCCTTCTTTGTAGTCTTTCGAAGAAGCCGCTGCTATTTGCTCATCGCCTTCGCGCTTTAGTTGTTCTTCCAATGAGTTTTGATAACTTTCGTTGAGCAGTCGCTTGGTAAGACCTAAACCAACGGTTGGTCTGTTCGCCAATTTTGCTGCCAACGCCCAAGATTGTTCTTCAAACTCATCGTCTGCAATGCTTTTGTAAATCATACCCATTCGTTCTGCTTCTACAGCTCCAACTTTATCGGCCAACATCATCAATGCGGATGCTCGTTGCATTCCAATTAATCGAGGAAGAAAATAAGTCCCACCAGAATCAGGAATCAACCCGATGCTGCTGAACGCCTGTATAAATGCGCTTGATTCTTTTGCTACAACCACATCACACACCAATGCAATATTGGCTCCAGCTCCAGCCGCAACGCCATTAACAGCGCACACAATGGGCTTTTCAATCTTTCTTAACCTAAGAATAATGGGGTTGTAATGATCTTCAACGATACGCTCAATGCCTGGCCCTTTAGGGTCGATCACTTCACTCAAGTCTTGTCCTGCGCAAAAAGCCTTTCCTGTTCCAGTGAAGTAAATGGCGCGTACAGAAGAGTCTTTCTCACATTGATCCAAAACAAATTGAAACGCTTTGGCCATTTCTTTGTTGAAACTATTGAATACCTCGGGTCTATTCAGTGCAATCTTTGCCACTGAATCAATGATTTCAAAAGAAATAGTATTGGACTCCATGTGCTTTAAAGTTTGGCTCAAAGAAAAGGAATGTCGAGGATTTTTGGGGTATGCCTACAAGCATTTAAAGTAATCGAAGGGCTCTAGGCATTCTTTGCACTTAAAATGTGACTTACAAGGTGTTGACCCAAACTGGCTCACCATATGCGTATTCTTGCTTCCACAATTAGGGCATGTAACCTGGCGTTCTTCGCCCATTAGGGCTTTTTTGTCCACCGATTCGTCTTCTGGAGGAGCTATACCATACTCCTTGAGCTTTCGTTTTCCTTCGTCAGAAATCAAGTCGGTGCTCCAAGGTGGACTCAGAACCGTGTTCACTTTGAATGGCTCGAGCTTAGCATTATGCAGCGCTTCAATCACCATTTCTTCAATCACCTGCGTGGCCGGACAACCACTGTATGTAGGTGTGATATTCACTACTAACTCACCATCCATTTGAATCACGTCCCTCACGATGCCAAGTTCGACCACTGAAATGACAGGAATTTCTGGGTCTTCCACTTTATTGAGAACCTCCCAAGCTTGCGATATAAGCGACTCCGCTGTTACCATTGCGCATCGGGATAAGCACGCGGCAGGTATTGCATTTCTGCCAAAATGAATCCTAGGTATTCTGTATGCACACCTTCTTTTCCACCCGATTGCATAAAGTCATCCGAGGGCATTTCTAAAGTGGCTTCGGACAATAGGCGTTTGATTTCTTCTTCCCATAGTGCTTTTAAGGCTGCGGCATCAGGCAAAATACCATCAACTACCAATGCCTTTTCTTCTTCTGTTTGGGTAAACATTTCTCCAGTAAACATCCATACATCGTCAATGCCGCGCTGCATTTTTTCCTTGCTTTCTGGTGTGCCATCGCCCAATCGAACCACCCATTCAGAGCTCCAGCGTTGGTGGTATGAAACTTCTTTGTGAGCTTTGTGTGCTATGGCGCTCAATGTTTCGTCTTTGGACCCCATCAAAGCTTTAGTGTAAAGCACATTCCACTGATCAAAAAAGAACTGACGTGCAATGGTGTCTGCAAAATCACCGTTCGGAATTTCAGTGATCAAAAAGTTTTTAAAATCCAACACATCTCTTCGGTAAGCAAGGTCATCTTCATTCTTGTTTTCACCCGTTAGCTTTCCTGCATAGTCGAGGTACATCCTTGCCTGTCCGATCAGGTCGAGGGAAATATTTGTCATGGCAATATCTTGCTCAAGCACAGGTCCATGTCCACACCACTCTGACAGTCTATGCCCAAGAATCAGCGCGTTATCACCAAGATGAAGGACTGCACTATAGAGGGATTTATTCTGATTCATCGTTGTTTGTTTTTTCTCAGCGTTTCCAAAAGTAAGATATACTATCTTGTTTTTGGAGTTCGTGAATTATAGTTAAACAAACAAGAATCGAAGGTTTTTGATTACAGAAATGAACTCCATGCCTTAAATTCGTTGTATAAACACCGATTATATGAAGAAAATATACATGTTCGCTCTTATGATTTTACCTGTCTTGGGCTTCTCTCAGGACTTTTCTTTTGAGCTTTTAGGAGACACCTCCATCAACACTACTGTTGGCAGTGATGTAAATGTTGACTTTAACATTTTAAACAACACCTCCAGTGATTTAAACTTGAGATGGCGGATGACAGCTGAATTTGCGACTGTACCAAATTGGGAAGATTACATCTGCGAAGGAGTGCTAATTTGCTGGCCAACAACTAAGCGATTCAGTGATATATTTATTGAGGCCAATGGCGAATTCGAAATTTTTCACCATATCTATACCAAAACAGATTCAGGTGTTGGTGTGAGCAATTTCTGTGTTTATGATGTAAACGATTCTGCCAATACCATTCAGTGCACCTCATTCACAGTGAGCACTGCATCAAGCGGCAATGGCAACGATACTATTGAAGGTTTCGTAAACGGAGTGCCCGTAATTGTGGTGAATGGCGATACTTTTGAATTGTTTAATGGAACTTATGTTCCTCTAGGTGTAAATAGTATTTCAAGTGCATACGCTAGTGGCATTTCACAAAATGCTCCAAACCCATCAAATGGTTTCACTGTAATTAATTACCAGTTGGCCTCAGCAAACGGAATATTAAAGTTTCATGATTTGACAGGAAAATTGGTTAAGCAAGTAACGCTGAACAACAAGACTGGACAATACACCATAAATGGTGAGCTAGAATCAGGCATTTACTTCTACTCTTTGTGGGAGAATGGTTCGATGATTGACAGCAAGCGCATGCAGGTGATTGATTAAATCATTTCCAGAAATTACTGAAAAGCCCGTCAGACATGATGGGCTTTTTTTTGGTTCAATAAATATTTACTTACTACTTCTAAAAATGATCTTTCGAATAATTTTATAGACAGAAAAAATCAATTCTATTGTCATTCAAGCAAAACACTAAAGAGTAAATATTTGATGTAGAGATTTTACTACAATTTTGAAATTTATTTGATTAAACCTCTCTTAAGGACGCTGCTCATTCAACTCCCAGTTGTAGTCCAAATAATCAATGTCAGCATCAGATGCAATGGAATCTTCAGAAAACTGATTGAGGTAGTCTGCTAGTGAAGCCGAGTCAGTGAAGTCACCCTTATACCACTGAAAAATCTTAGAAACCTGCGGAGTTCCGGTTGAGGTTATGTTTCTCATTTGATCATTGATGAATTCATTGGCCTGTTCGCTCAATTGATCGTTAACTTCATCGGCAGTGTAAGCCTCAGTGCGCAATTTTGGGCAAGATTTGGCTGCACATACCAATCCAAAATGGATCATGGGTTGGTTAAAATGCGATCGAATTATTCCGTGTTCTATATCGTTGAGTGTATAGCGATGTCTTTCAATATTGATAAAATCTTTATCCCAAGGTGAAATGACAAATGGAATGGTGACTGCTGTTAAATCTTTAATGCTTTTGATGGGATAGTTCCGAATTATCAACTGCAATGTGAAGGCGTTGTAAGCATTGATCCAATAGGCCAACTGCTCACTTTTTGTCCATTTTTTGTCGTTCGGATGGTGACTTGATAGTAAGTTTAAATAATCATTCAGTCGGCTACTATCTTTCTGAAGTCGAGCATAATCTACCAAGCCATTCTCATCAACATACGTCTGAAGAATCTCTGTAAACGCCTCGTGCGTGATGGGATCGGATTCAGAAGCTACTTTATCAATCGCGCAGGATTGAAGAAATAAGATTCCAGCGAAGAAGCACATCCATTTCCATTTCATCATGATTTCGTTTGACGAATTGCACTACCGATCATTACAACAAAACGATGAAGGAACAAAAAAATGGGGCAATTGTTATTTTTATCCCAAACACGGTTGATATGAAAAGTAAACTTCCGAGACGAAGCTTCCTTACCCGGCTGGGTTTAGTGGCTGGAACAGCTCTCGCTGCAAGATTCACAGGAATGGCAAATGCGTTGAACGAAGCGGTAAACACTACACCCACAGACTCCAATCCGATTATCCGTATCAAACCATTGGGTTTTCAATGGGAAACTGCAGATCCGTTTTTATTTTGTGTGCACCATGAAGATGATTTTCCCGCAGGAAACGATCAAATGGGACCTGACCAGAAGCACTTCCAAGGTCGATCATTGGGTGATGATTTCATCATAAAAGATGGTTTTCGCATGTATCATGGCAAAACAGTTCCTGGCTTTCCCGGTCATCCGCACCGAGGTTTTGAGACAATTACAGTTGTGCGAAAAGGCATTGTTGACCATGCTGATAGTTTGGGTGCGGCTGGCCGGTATGGAAATGGTGATGTTCAATGGATGACGGCAGGAGGTGGAGTTCAGCACTCAGAAATGTTTCCGTTGATCAATAGAGACAAGAAGAACACCATGGAACTTTTCCAGATTTGGTTGAATCTACCGAGAAAGAATAAAATGGTTGCACCTCACTTCAAAATGCTCTGGCGTGAGAGTATACCTACTTTTCAAAGTCCTGATAAAAAAATCAACATTGAAGTCATCGCAGGAACCTTGGGTTCATTGAAAGCACCAGCTCCGCCACCCGATTCTTGGGCTGCTGATCCAGCGAACGAAGTAGCAATTTACAACATCGTAATGAAGCCAGGAGCGCGTTATACGCTACCAAAAGCAAGCTCAGGGATAAACCGAACGCTGTACTTTTATGAAGGAGATGGGCTTCAGATTGAAGGTCAAGACATTCCTAAGTATAATGCCGCTGAGTTAAGAGCAAACATTAGCACCACAATAAATGCCACGAGCAATAGTCCTGAAACGAGCGTTCTGATATTACAAGGAAAACCAATCGATGAACCGGTAATTCAATACGGACCGTTCGTAATGAATTCAAAGGAAGAAATCAAGCAAGCGTTTGAAGACTATCACCGCACTCAGTTTGGAGGTTGGCCATGGAAGCGCAGCGATCAAGTGCATGACCGCAGCAAAGGACGTTTTGCCAAACATGCCGATGGGCGTGTGGAGAATATGGGTTGATCGAAATCAAGATAGAATCCTTAAAAAAAATCCCGAGCAATGCTCAGGATTTTTTTGTTGCCCCACTAGGACTCGAACCTAGACGTACGGTACCAAAAACCGCTGTCCTGCCAATTAGACGATGGGGCATCCTCATAAAAGGAGCGCAAATGTAAAAAAGATTTCATTTTTGCAGCTAAGCAAATATTCTTTTGTACTTAAATCATATTCCTTCAATAGTAAAGCCTTTAGCCAAGGACTTGATTTTTGATCTTCCCAATGATCAAAACATCATCTACCTCACATTTGATGATGGACCACACCCTCAAATCACTGCCGAAGTGCTTGACTTATTAGATGAATACCAAGCGAAAGCCACTTTTTTCTTAATCGGAGAAAATGTGCGCAAATTTCCAGAGGTGGTGGAGCGCATTAAAGCTTCAGAGCATGCCATTGGGCTGCATGGCAACCGACATTTGAGCGGATGGAAGACAAGGAATGAAGACTATTTCGCAGATATTGCCTCTTGTGCTAAGGCAATCCATTCCAATCTATTTCGCCCACCTTACGGTGAAATCACATTGTCTCAATCCAAAAAATTGAAGAAGAAATTTAGAATCATCATGTGGAGTGATCTCAGCGCTGACTTTGACAATGCTTATACAAGTCAACAGTGCTTTGAATATGCCACTCAAAAAGTGAAGCCGGGGAGCATCATTGTTTTTCACGATAGCGAAAAAGCCAGGCCACGAACGATCGAGGCCTTGAAACTAAGTCTTGCCTTTTATCAGGCAAAAGGGTTCAAAATGGAGGCCATTCAGTTTTAAGCCACCTCTGGCTCTGGCTGCACATAAGGCACACCAGCGGCCTTCAAGCCATCGAAACCTCTCTTGATGTCTATAATATTCTTGAAGCCTTTAGAAGCGAGAATACTCCATGCTATCACAGACCTGTATCCACCTTTGCAATGGATCACATAGGACGATGCTGGATTTACCTCTGACAAGTGGTTATTGATATAATCAAGTGTCAATAGTTGAGCATTCTCTAAATGACAATTGTCATACTCGGAAGGCTTTCTCACGTCCAACACTTGTCCATCAGGCTGATTGGCCTTGAATTCTTCAGGTGTAATTGATGGAACTATACGCATTTCCCTTCCGGAAGCATGGTATGCTTCAAAGCCACCTTCAAGATATCCTATTACATTGTCATAACCCACACGCGCCAAACGCATAATGGCCTCTTGTTCTTTCCCAGGTTCAGCCACAATAACTATGGGTTGATGCATGTCCACTATCAGTGCACCAGCCCACGGAGCAAATTGACCGTGCAATCCTATATACCAAGCATTTGGAATATGACCGTCACTGAATTCGCCTTCTCTGCGCGTATCCAAAACCATGGCTCCCGATTCTTGTGCTGAAAGCACTTGATCTACTGACATAGCATTCAGAGAACTTTCGAATACGTGATCGATCGACTTGTATCCTTTTTTGTTTTGCGCTGCCGCTTTGGCGAAGTATTGCGGGGCTGGTAAAATACCAGTAGTCAGTTCTTTGACAAACTCCTCTTTGGTCAGATCACCCAAAGCATAGTTGGTTTGCTTTTGATCTCCGAGCAAAGCTGAAGTTTCACTCGACATGTTCTTACCACAAGCCGACCCAGCTCCGTGGGCTGGGTACACGGTGAGATGATCAGGTAAGGTCAGGATCTTGGTTCGTAATGAGTCGTACAAAGTGGCTGCCATATCCTCGACTGTCATTTCTCCGCCTTTCTGTGCTAAGTCAGGTCTACCGACATCACCAATAAACAATGTATCTCCCGTATAAATAGAGTGTTCTTTTCCGTTCTCATCAAACAACAAATAACAACTAGACTCAGGTGTATGCCCTGGCGTATGGAGCAATTTAATCTTCAACTCGCCCAACTGAAAAACCTGACCATCCGTGGCTTGAATAATTTCAAAATCGGTTTGAGCTGTTGGGCCAAAAACAATGGGCGCACCTGTTTTTGCTGATAAATCTAAATGGCCGCTTACAAAGTCAGCGTGAAAATGTGTTTCGAAAATGTATTTAATCTTCGCCCCGCGTTCTTGAGCCTTTTGTAAATACGGCTCTGTTTCTCTTAATGGATCGACAATAGCCGCTTCTCCATTTGATTCAATATAGTATGCCGCTTCAGCCAAGCAGCCTGTGTAAAGCTGTTCTATGTACATATCATTCTAGATTGTAAGGACAAAAGTATAAAGTAAAAACCCCGCTTGAGCGGGGTTTGTTCTATTCTGCAGGAATGATTGGGGCATTATTGCGTTTATTGAACCTGATTCCTAGTACAATTTCATGTGAACCTGAAGTAGCAGACCCGATTCGTCCCACATTCAAGTCATACGCATATCCAATGCTCAAATTGTTCTCAAATTGATATCCTGTCATCAATCCTATTGTCTGCACTGAGGCACCTGAAACGACAGCATAGCGAATGGATGATCCCAGCCAAACCATGTCTTTGTATATTCCTCTTACTTGTGTATCGTAAATATCAATCGACCCAACTATTTTCCCCAAGAAATTCGCATCAATTGCCCATGTATCATCAAAATCATAACGATAACCCCCATTGATGTAATAATGCCTCGCCAAAACGTTTTCCGTTTCAGAGTAGTCATTAAAAAACTGGGCTTTCAGCCCTGCAATCTGAGGAACATAGACACCAGCATGCCAATTTTTGGCAGAGAAACGAAGTCCAGAGCCGAAATCAACTGACCACAAAGACATCAAGCCTGTACTCAAAGCGATATCATTGGTTTGATCGAGATCAATCTTACTGCCGTCAACAGCAAACTGAAGCATTCCTGTTGATAGTGCGAAGCTCAGCTTATAGTCATTGGATACTTTCAAGTGGTAAGCGTAGGATGCTTGAAAACCATTTCTGCGGGTTTGACCAACAACATCACTAAATATGGTTCCACCGACCCCCATTGTTTCTTTTACAATGGGTCCTTGGACGCTCAGATAATAAGTGCGTGGTGCATCCTGAATACCTACCCATTGATCGCGATACAGGGCATTGGCCTGAAAATAATTTTCAGATCCAGACACCGCAGGATTTACCATGTATTCATTCAAAAAGAATTGCGTCCATTGCTCAAGCTGCTGAGCGTTTGCCTGCGAAAAGGCCATAAGGACGATCGATATAGCGATGAGCTTTTTCATAAATCTCATTGTTTCAATTATTTAAGGATCGTAACTGGCCCAGTAATTAGGTTTTTCACTTGATCATCTTTCAGATCAATTACGTAGTAGTAAGTTCCTACAGTTAATTCTTTACCGTTGTGCTTACCGTTCCAAGGGTTGGTATAGCCAGGAGCAGACTCATAGATCAAATTACCCCAACGATTGAATATTTGAACGATCGCATCCGGATAATCACTTATTCTATCGATCAAGAAGAAGTCATTCACACCATCACCATTTGGTGAGAAGCCACCCACCGGATCAACCAATTCCTCTACTGTTACTGTAACACTGTCAATTCCGAAGCATCCATCAGCGTCAGTAGCACTCACATAATAAGTGATGGTTTCCAATGGATTCGCTTGAGGGTTGTATTCAGTAATGCTGGTTAAATCCTGAGCTGGACCCCATATCACATCAACTCCTGAATTTGCAGTTGGCGAACCACCAATGGTGGTTATGTCACCAGGAACAATTGTTTTATCTGGACCTGCATCAACACCTGGCCCAGGAGACCAAGTAATATTAACGGTGTCTCGATCAACACACACATTATTTATCCCTTCGTAAATAAAAGTGGTCGTTTGTGAAGTTGTATTCGTTACAATAGAACTTCCGGTTCCGACAACTACTCCATTTGGTCTTAGCCAGCGCGTTGAAGTTGCTCCTGTATTTGTTCCGGTCACACTTAATTGATTGGTAAATGGACAAACTTCGATGTCTTCCATTGCTATCACCTCAACAAAGAATTCAGCTTCGATCGTGAATGTATCTGTCAATGAACAACCATTGGCATCGGTCACAATTAGTATATAATCTCCCGCTTCTACACCATTCAAATCAGACGTGGTCAAAATTGTTGTTGAACCGCTGATCCAAGCATTCGAATAAGGTGCCGATCCTCCAGTAACAGTGATTTGAACCAGACCGTCACCTGTATTTGTACAAGTAGCATTTCTAATAGAGTCTACTAAAATAACGAGCGGAGCTGGACCATCCACCGTTTCAGTAGTAATGAATGTACATCCATTGGCATCGGTAACCGTAAGCGTATAATCGCCTGCACACAAACCTGATAGGTTGCTATCAGTACCTCCATTACTCCATGCGAAGCTGTAAGGCGCTGTTCCACCAGATATGCTTATATCAATTACGCCATCACAATCTGCTCCACACGTTACATCCGTAATATCAACAGAATTCACGATGATCTCAGTTGGTTGTGATATGGTGTAAATATTGAATACTGCACATAAGTTGTCATCGATCACCGCAATGGTGTCATCTCCAGCGCAAAGCGAATCGATATCATCCGTTGTTTCTCCGTTTGACCAAAGAATGTTATATGGGGCAACACCACCCGAGATGGTTGTATTGATGGCTCCATCGCACTCTCCGAAACAACTTACATCAACCAAAAGATCCAAGTCTATAATCGGTGCGTTGGCATTGTTTAAAATAATGCCGGTTGTATCCACGCACCCATTAGCGTCTACAATTCTCACGGCATAAATTCCTGCAAACAAGTTGTTGGCAACACTATCTGTTTGTGCTGGAACAAGCGGATTTCCTAGTGCATCTAACCACTCGTAAGTGTAAGGTCCTCCATTTCCACCTGAAGCAGAAACCGTAATGGAACCATTGTTCACTTGACAATCTGGATTGTTCTGTGAAACCACGTTTCCAATTATTGGTGCTGGATCATCAATGATAAACGTTAGGCTATCTGAACACCCAACAGTATCGGTAATGGTTACACTGTATGTACCACCACACAAATCAGCAAGTGCAAGTGTTGTGTCTCCCGTATTCCAAAGGATAGTATAAGGAGGATTTCCACCAGTAACGTTCAATGAAATATTTCCATCGCATTCACCAGGACAAGACACATCATTGGAAACCGAAATAATATTGAATGGCTGTGGATCTATGATCGTTACAGAATCAATCAGCACTTGACCAGTATTATCAGACAACGTCAATACATAAGTTCCTGAGCAAAGCCCAGTTATCTGCTCGGTCGTGGCACCATTTGACCATAGGTAATTGTATGGTGGAACACCCCCTGTTGCCGTTGCCAGAACTTCACCATCGCAACCATTGCCCGTACATGTGATTTCTGTTATATCAAAAGATACATCTAACAGATCCGGCTCAGTAATAGTGATTGTATCAACCGTATTGCAGCCATTTACATCTGTCACAGTAACTGTATAGAATCCAGCACAAAGGTTGGTTGTAGTTTGAGTTACGTCTCCATTCGACCATAAATAAGTAAGTGGTGTTACTCCAGAGTTGACTGTTGCAGTTCCATCACACACACCACTGGCTGAAGCGTTGGTTGAAGTGAGCGTTATTGCTGGGCCAGTCACGTCAGATACAGGGTACCCAAATACTTCGAAACATCCTGAGGCATCGGTTACAGTAACGTCATAGAATCCAAAGCACAGCGCACTAAGCGCTGGAGTAGTAGCACCATTTGACCAAGCGAATGTAAATCCACCTGCACCTCCTGCAAATACTGGCGCTATAGCTCCATCGCATATTCCGCAGGTTGCGTCCGTAACCGTAACTGACGTTTGTACGATTGCTGCAGGTTGAGCTATATTGAACGTGTCTAGCGTGGTACATCCATTCGCATCGGTCACAGTTAAGAAATACGTTCCTGCGCACAACCCGGAAGCCAATGACAAGCCATTGCCGTTGCCTGGAGTAGGACTCCAGTTGAACGAATATCCTCCAGCTCCACCAGTAGCGGTAATGGCAATTGAGCCATCACATATTCCTGAACAAGAAGCATCTACAACGGTACTATCAAGCACTATCTCGCTTGGCTGATCAATCGTAAAAGTTGCTATTGAATCACAACCAGCGCCATCATTTATTGTAACGGTA
>Ga0181561_10002209_pt1 | contig 17249 bp, 11 predicted proteins | sample 011ome_19_FD_133760 | JGI IMG/M metagenome (GOLD analysis project Ga0181561, IMG submission 133760) | Coastal salt marsh microbial communities from the Groves Creek Marsh, Skidaway Island, Georgia - 011510BT metaG (megahit assembly) | ecosystem: Environmental > Aquatic > Marine > Intertidal...
CGGGCACGCGCCGACGTCCTCCTCCTCCGGCGGCGGCGCGGCGACCTCCGCGACGGATCCGATTCGATCGCTCGACGCGGCGGAGAAGACGCGGACGTCCGCCTCCGCGGCGCCGGCGAAGCACGCGTCCGACGGCTTCAACAACACTTCGCCGTCCTCTTCCCAAAACGCCCCTCCCTTCCCGCCCGCGGTGCCTTTCTTCGGGTCGCCCACGCTGAGGTACAGAACCGCGGCGTTCGCCCATCGCTCGACGGCGGCGCCGCGCGCGGCGCCTTTGCTCGCGCGGACGTCTTTGCCGCCGCCGAGCAAACGCGCGGCGCCGCGTCTGCCGCCGTCGACGGTTTTTCCGACGGAGGACAGCGTCGCCGGGACGTCGACGATCACGTCTCTCGCGTCCGCCTCGCGCTGCGCGTGCCCCAGGACCTTGCCACCCGCGCGCTCGACCTGTTGCTGCAGCCGCCGCGCGAGCTCGGCTTGCTTCTTGAACGCCTTTTTCGCCTTCCGCGGGAGATGTTTCCCTTTCTCTCGCGGGTCCCCGAGGAGGACGATCTCCTCGAGCCGCGTCAAGACCTTCCCGTTCGACTTGAACACGCACTTGTCGAAGATGACGCAGAGGTAGAACGCGTCCGCGGCGGCGTACGACAGCTGCGCGGCCGTCAGAGGCCGCCTGGACCAGTCCGAGCACTGCTCCGCTTTCGACAGCGTCGCGCCGAGCGTGAATTTCGTCAGCGTCGCGAGGCCGACGCGCGTGTTCATCCGGTTCGCGCTCGCGACGTTCGCCACCTGCTTCACGTCGATCATCGCTCGCGGTTGGGGATGCCCCGCGCCCACGCGCAGGCTTCGGAGGTGCGGGTACGACGCGCGCATGCGCGAGAGGTCGTACCCGAACGAGAACCCGAGCTTGTAGATTCTCTCGGAGCCGAGGAGGTCCGCGAGGAACGCGTCGAGGGCGTCGCTCGCGGGCGCGTCCGGGGGCGCGGTCGCGAACAGGTCGACGACGAACGCGTCCGCGCGCGTCGCGACTTGTAAGATGGACACCGGCGTCCTCGAGCCGGGCTTCCACTCGCCGTCGAGGCCGACGACGGGCGGGTGCCCCTCCGCCGTCGTCGGATTCCGTTCGTCCGAGAGCACCGCCGCGCGCATCGCCTCGACGCCGGCGACGTCGCAGACCCAGTGCACGCGCTCGGGAGGGACGGGCGGGAGCGTCTGCCCGCGCTCGATGCCGAGGGCTTTCGCGTCGAGCGCGGTCGGCGCGGACGACGACGACGGCGGCGGCGGCGGCGACGCGACGGCGTCGTCGTCGAGCGCGACCGCCGTCGCGGACGCTCCGCGACGGCGCGTCGCGCGCGCGCGTCGCGCCGGGACCGGCGCGCGGCGCGCGCGACTCGACGCCGGCGTCCGCGCCGCCGGGACGCCGCGCGCGAACGTCGCCGCGCGCGCGAGGGTCTCCATTCTCGTTCTCGCGCGCGCCCCGCGCCGCGAGGTGTGCGGCGTGCGCGCGAGGCCGTCGAGCGATTGGTCTATCCGATTGATGAGTTTCAACAGCCGCGTTATTATTCACGCCGCTCGCCCGTCGCCGGCGGCGCCACGGCGACGCGCTTCCGCACGCTCTCCTCGGTCAAAAACACCCCGGGCTTCGCGTCCGCGTCCCCCTCTGCGCCCGCGCCCTCGTCGTCCCCGCGCCCGCCGTCCCGCGCGCCCCTCGACGAGACGGATCCCGTCGGCGTGGACGCTCCCGAGCTCGCGCGCGACCCGCCGCCGCCGCCGCCCGGGCTCCCGGTCCCGCTCCCCCCGCGCGAGGACGATAAGGACCCCGCGCCCCCGCCCGCCGCCGCCGCCGCCGACCCCGCCCCGCTCAACCCCAACCTCTCCGAGCTCCCTCTCCGCCTCTCCTCCGCGGCGGCGAACCGCGCCCTCGCCTGTTCCGCGGCTTCGCGGTGCTCCGACGCGATGCCCTCCTTGACGGCGACGACGCGCGCGGCGACGTCGTCCGCGCCGCCGAACACGACGAGCCAGAACACCGCGGCGAGCTCCAGGTGCCGCCAGAACGGGAACCACGACAGCGCGCCGCGGCTCAACTCGCGCGCGAGGCTCCATATCATGCTGTACGAGAGCCAGTACCTGAGCTGCGCGCACACGCGTCGTGCGCGCTCGCGAGGCGCGCGGAGGCGGCCGCGCGCGTCGACTCTCTCGAGCGCGTCCAACGCGGACGCGGTCGGGAGGACTAACGCGGCGACGGCGACGCCGTAGGACGTGAGGAACGATGGCGTGAAGAAGAAGAGAAAGCATCCGACCATGGGTAACGTCGTGTTGTCCACCGCGCGCGTCAACGCCGCGCCCGCGCGCCTAAGGGCCATTCCATACAAAAACAGTTCTCTGGTCAGTTGAAAGGGGACGCGATCAAATGTTGAAACCGAAGGATGGGTGAAAAACTTTTGTATAGAACGCACCTAAATCCGCACATGCGTAAACCCCACGCGAAGCTCTTCAGGGAACGGTGCGCGCCAGAGTCGAGGAGTCGTCGCGCGCGCGCGGCGGGCGCGGCGATCCACCGCGACAAACCCATCGACGCCGTCGTCGTCGAGCTCGCGTTCGCGTTCGCGTTCGCGTCCTTGTCCTTCTCTTTGTCGCCGCTCTCCCCCGAGGAAAAGGACGCGGCGGCGACGCGGCGGCGACCCGCGCGCTCGCCGTGCATCAGCGTGAAGAAATGCGGCGCCGCGAACGTCGTCAACGACTTCGCCCCGGACGTCATCGGAAACGTCAGCCACGCGGTCCACAACAGCGTGCACTCGGGCCACCACGGAAAGAACACGTGCAGTCCGGTCGCGACGAGAGGGAGGTCCACGAACAGCATGAGCGGCGCCGCGGACGCCCAGTACCGAAGCCAAGCCTCCGCGGCGACCATCGCGTCTTCAGCCGCGGACCGATCCGGCGCGTCCTTCTCTTTGCCCGCCGAGACGCCGCCGCCGCCGCTGCCCCCGGACGTCGACGTCGGCGGCGACGTCGGCGGCTTCAGATTCAGATTCTCCGGGGGGTCCTCCACCCGCGCGTTCCGGCACCGCTCCAGCGCTTTCGTCGTGAGGTACGTCGGGACGAGCAACGCGACGGACGCCACCACCTCGCGCTTCCGAACCGCCGCTCGAACCTCGTCCGGGAGCGTCGCGACGATCGCGCCGCCAACGGACGCGAGCACGAGATGCGGCGCGAGCATCGCCGCGACGCGGCTCTTCGCGGCGATCCATCGCATCGTCAGCGCGTAGCGACGCGTCACGCCGCGCGCGAACCGCGACGCGCGGCGGCGCGCGGCGACAAACGGAGAGACGATTTTCGCGCACGCGTCCGAGACGCGTCGCCGCGCGCGTCCGACGCGCGCCCTGCCTCGCGCGAGGTATTTCGCGCGTCGCAGATGCCGCCGAAAGCGCAGCGCGCACGTGCGCGCGAACGCGAGCGTCAGCGCGGCGACGAGGACGCGCGCGAGGACTTTCGGGTCGGTCGCGCGCGTCTGTCGCCACGCGAACGCGACGAGCTCGGCGACGCCGGCGGTAAAGTAGAAGCGCACGAAGTCCGTCGTCGGCCGGAGCGCTCGGGCGAAAAGCGCGAGCGCGAGGCGCTGCGACGCGAGCGCCGCGGTGAACGCCTCTCTGGAGGTGATGTCGTCCGCGAACCGCGCGCGCGGGCGCGCGAAGCGGCCGTCGCGCGCGCCGTCGTCGACGTCGTCGTAGAAGCCCCGCAGCGTCGTCGTCGCGTCCGACGACGCGTCGTCGTCGTCGTCGTCGCCGCCACCGCCGACGCCGACGCCGAGAGACGAGGCCGTCGGCGGCGACGTCGGCGGCGCGCGCGCGGAGACGTCTCCGGCGCGCGGGAGCTCCCCGGCGCGCGCTGGGTCCGGCCCTCCGCCGTCGCGCGCGTCGCCGCGCCTCGTCATCAACGGATCTGCGTCGCCGCCGCCGCGGCTCCATCTCCATCCCGCGCGCGCGAGCAGCCCTCGCGCGACGAGGAGCTCGTTCCCTCCCACGGCGTCGTGCGTGAACAGTAGCGTCGTCACGAAGACCCCGGCGAGGAACGGCGCGAGGTTCGAGCCGACCATGGCGCCGTGCCCACCCCCCCTCGGGCCTCGCGAAGTGATGTTAACTCAGGCGCTTCGTCGATGACTTATGACAGCTGGAAGCGGACGAGAGATCGCAGTTCGAACCGCGCGTCATGGCCGCCCCGACGCTCGCGGCGACGCGCGTCCCTCCCCGATGGCGAGCGAGCGCGCGCGCGATCGAACCCGCGCGCGCGCCGTCGGTCGCGCGCGCGTCGTTCGCGGCGTCGCGCGTGGCCCGCGCGCGGTGGGCGCGATCCGACGACGAACGATCGAGAGGAAGAGGTCTCCTCGTCGCCGCGCCGTCGTCCACCGCGCGCGATCGGTTCGACTGCGAGACGTACGCGGGCGAGGATAACCTCTGGACGACGCAAGAGCTCCCTCGGCTGCTCGAGTTCTACCCGAAGAAGAACCCGTGCGACGGGCTGATGCTCACGCGCGGGTCCTGGTCCGCGGTCGCGTCCGCGGACGGCGCGTCCGCGACGCTGACCGGCGCGATGGCGTTCCACAACACCACGCGCGGGAGGCACGACGTCTTCGTCCCGGAGGTGTCCCCGCGAGTGACGCTCCTGTCCAAGCGCGCGGACGTGCGAGATTTCGAGACGGAGGTGACGTGCGCGCCGAGACACCCGGGGAACGAGCCCGCGGCGCGGCCGGACGGGCACTGGCCCGCGTACCCGGTCCCGCTGGACGGCTCGACGTCGATGGAGGTTCGCGTCGTGATTCGATCGAGGTCGAGATCGAATTCGAAATCGAAATCGACGCCAGACCCGCTCGCGCTGCTCGACGCCGCGTGGCTGCGCGTGTCGTACGTCGCGTACGGGCGCCACGGGCGGACGACGCACGAGCAGCAGGTCGTCCTGCCGCTGTCGTTCCCGGACGCGAACAGAGCGCCACTTCTCGCGGGGACCAAACGCGAGACGCGCGACCGCGGCGGCGACCTGCGGTGGCGGACGATAAAGCCCGGCCTCAGCGTCCTGTGCGTCCCGACGCACTTGCTGTGCCACCTCGACGATCCGGTGAGCGTGATCAAGAAGTACGTCTCGAAGCACGCGCGCGCCGGCGACGTCGTCGCCCTCGGCGAGACCCCCCTCGCGGTGATGCAAGGCCGGTTCCGTCACCCGAACTCGATCGTCCCCGGCGTCGTCGCGCGCGCCGCGTGCGTCCTCTTCAACCGTTTCGCGTCCGTCGCGACCGCGTGCGGGATGCAGTGCCTCGTGGACGTGTCCGGCGCGCTGCGCGTCGCGCTCGCCGCGGTCGTCGCGGTCGTCGCGCGCGTCTTTCGCGTCCGCGGGGTGTTTTACCGTCTCGCCGGCGCGCAGGCGAAGCTCGTCGACGACGTCAGCGGCACGATGCCGCCGTACGACCAGTGCGTCACGCTGGGTCCCGTGAACGTTCAACGGTGCGTCGACGCGGTGGAGACGCGGTGTGGGCTTCCGTGCGCGATCGTGGACGTGAACGACCTCACGAAGATCAAGGGGAGCTTCGTGACGTTGGGTAAGAGCGCCGGCGTGGACGCGGCGATTCTCGACGTCGCGTTGATGGGGAACCCGGCGGGGAACGACGACCAGCAGACGCCGCTCGTGTTGATTCGATGCGACGCGAAGCGGCGGGACGCGATCGTGGAGGAGGGGAGGGAGGACGAACGACGGAGGAGGGACGCGGCGAAGCGCGGGGGGTTGAAGTACGTCCAGAAGTGATGAGAGCGGCGGCGCGCGCGTCGGGTGGAAGTCCCTTCCATTTATTGCTGCAGAAATAAGAATAAAACACGTGCCGTAACACACCCCGTGAAAGAGAAAAAGTCGTCAGACCTTTGAATTTTTCCAGTTTCAACCGAAATTTCGCCGGGTTCAGCGCGCCGCGCACGCCCCGATCGAAAGCGCTTGATCCTGACGGTCGCTCCATCCTGTCGGACCACCGTTTTCCCGCCAGGCGCCAACAACGATCCCACCCATCACCAGAATCTCGACCTGTAGTCGAGCTCGCCGCGCACCTCCCTGAGCTCCGCGTTCTTCACCGCCGGGCTCTTCACCGGCGTCGTGTCCCCGTCCTCGCCGTTAAAGCTGAGCTTGATCTTCGGCGACAGCACCGGGCGCCCGAACACGTCGCGTTCGACGCATATTTTAGACACGTCCTTCGGGTGCTCGAAGTGAAAAGGTTTGGGCGATTCCTCCCCGGTCTCCCGCATCATCCGCTGGTTGAACTCGTGCTGCTGCGGCGGCAGCTGGCGGCGATCGACCTTGTTCCTGCCGCTCGGCATCCCCGCGACCGGGGCCTCCTCGGGATCGTAGTATCCCATCTTCTCGCGTCGGCTGCGGCGCGCGCGGACGGGTGTGCCCAGCGCCGACCCTTCGAAGGGCGGGGTGTTTTCGAGAAAGGTTGATCGTGTTTTTGTTTTACCTGTACCCGAGTGCACGTGAGTGCGAATGGTATCGGCACGTGTTTTCGCCCGACGCGCTCCCAGAACGCGCGACGCGGACGCGGACGCGGCGATGTCGCGCGCGACGACGACGGGCGTCGTCCTCGACGTGCGGGGCGACGACGTCGACGCGCGCCGCGAATCCTCGCCGCGCGCGACGTCGTACGCCCCCGACGGGAGCGCGACGCGCGAGGACGCGTCGTCGGCGGAGCTGTCGCGCCCGAGATCGAATCGAGCGCCGTCGACGACGCGCGCGGGCCGCCTGTGGGACACGATGCTCGACCCGGACGCGACGCGCCGCCGCGACGCGCACTTCGCGCGCGCGAACGAGGTCGGGCATCACCGCGCGTACGACTATTCTTCCTGGACGGACACCACGTTCGCCGTCGGCCTCAGAGCGCGCGCGGTCAACAACTTCCGATGGCCGTGGGCGCTCGTGAACGGCGTCACGATCGTCTGGTGCGCGCTCGCGCGGAACGTCGACGCCCTGGACTGGGACCTCACCGCGTTCGAGCGCGGGTACGCGCTCATATTCTCCCTCCTCGCGTTCCTCCTCGTCTTTCGCGTCAACCGCGCGGCGGTGCGATGGTGGGACTGTCGCACCGCGTGGGGCGCGATCGTCCTCGGCGGACGCCTCCTCGCCGACGACGCCATCGCCTCCGTCCGCGACGTGTACCCGGCGCACGTCGATGATCTCGCGCGATGGTTCGTCGCGTTCGCGGTGGCGACGAAGTGTCACCTGCGACGAGAGACGAGAATCGATCCCGCGTCGTTGGCGGGCGTCGTCGACGACGGCGAGCTCGACGCGATGCGAACGCGCGCGACACACGCGCCGCTGTACTGCGCGTCGCGGATGCGCGAAGCGGTGACGCGGATGACGAGAGAGCCGGACCCGAACGCGCCGCGTCCGAGCGAGGAATGGCGTGATCGCGTGCGATGGGAGAGGGCGAGGATGCACTGGTCGCTCGCGGCGGCGCTCAACGCGCGGATGACGTCGAGGATCGACGCGCTCGTCGGGCACTGCGGCGCGCAGGAACGCATCCGCGCGACGCGGCTGCCGATCGTGTACGTCACGCACCTGCGGACGTTCTTGATGGGATACCTGCTGTCGCTACCGTTCGTTTTCGTGCGGGATTGGGGATGGGGCACCGTCCCCGCGGTGGCGTGCGTGTCGTTCGCGTTGCTCGGCGTCGAGGGCGCGGCGCACGAGTGCGAAAACCCGTTCAGGTGCGTTCTTCACCCACGCCCACCCAGCCCCTCGGGTTCAACATTTGATCGCGTCCCCTTTTCAACTGACCGATGACCATATTTTGTACGGAACCGCCCTCGTCAGCGCGAAGCACGCGAACCACCTCGGAATGGACGCGTACTGCGAGACGGTGAACAAGGAGATGTGCGAATACCTCAGGCTGTGGCGCGAGGAGAAACTGGACTCGAAGGAAGGCGGTGGGGACGGACGATAGGTAGCGAGCGGCGGAGGACGGGTGAGTTGTTGGTTCCGAATCCGACACGAGTAAAAATCTGATTCTAAATTTTATTATCCGGACCGTGTCGACACGACGTCGTCGTCGTCCGCGTCGTCGTCGTCAGTGCGCGTACCGCCCGCCGCGGGTGCGACATGGCGTCGCTCGCGACGCCCGAGCTCGCGTCGACGAGCCGCGTCGGCGCGGCGTCGTCCTCGTTCGCCGCGCGTCTTCGCGTCCTCGCGTCCTCGCGACCGCGCGACCGCGCGCGCACACGTCATCGCGAGCGCGTCGCGCCCTCGATCCGATGCATGGCGAAAGCCGGGCGCAGCTCGAAGAGCGGCGGTCGCGGCAAGGGCGGCGGCGGCGGCGGCGGCGGCGGCGGCGGAGGCGGCGGAGGCGACGCCGCGCCCGCGCGCGCGCGCACGGCGGACACCCCGCGGCGCATCACGGGCAAGCTGGGCAACATGAGCGTCAACACGCAGATCAAACTCGTGGAGCGGTACCGGACGCTCACCGGGGGCGGCGGCGCCGCGAAGACGACCTCCTCCCCGAAGGGCGGCTCCGCGGCGAAGCCCGCGACCGTGGAGCGCACGGGCTTTCGCAAGACGAAGGACGAGGCGTACCAAGAGGAGCTCGCGCGGAGACGAGCGGCGAAGCAAGCGGAAGCGCGGCATCTCGCGAGTCTCAAGTCGCACCCGCTCGGCGCGCGCGGCGCCCCGCCCGTGCTCCTCGTGGACGGGTACAACGTCTGCGGCTGCGACGAGGGCGAGGAGAGAGGGCTGCCGCTGAAGAAGCTGTTCCTCGAGGGAGACTTGGAGCGCGCGCGACGCGAGCTCGTCGAGGAGCTGGATAACCTCGCCGCGCACAAGGGCTACAGAGTCGTCGTCGTCTTCGACGCGGACCGCCGCGACGGCGCGACGGACGCGGCGACGAAGACGAAGAGCGGCGTCTGGGAGGTCTACTCCGTGAGCAACGACGCGGACTCGTGGATCGAGCGCGCGTCCATCGAGGAGCTGAGCGGGCGGTCCAGCGTGGAGAAGGTTCTGAACGAGGCGCGGCGGACGTCGTCGGGACGCGTCGCGCTGAGTTCGATGGACGAGAGCGACGCGGCGGGGTCCGCGGACGACGGCGACGAGAACACCCCGGGGTCCACGTTCGCGGCGGCGAAGGCGAAACGGCTCGTGTACGTCGCGACGAGCGACGTCGCGCTGAGCACCGTGGTCCGAGGGAACGGCGCGTACGCGATCAGCAGCGGGTCTCTCATCGAGGAGATCATCGCCGCGCGGAATTCGGAGACGGAAATTTTACGCGACCTCGCGGTGAAAGCGAAGTGGGGCGGGGAGAAGCGCGGCTTGGGCGTCGTCGCGAAAGACTCCGAGACCGCGGATAAGCTCATGCAGATGTACTTGAACGCGCCGAACGCGACGACGACGAAGTTCGCGAGTTTGACCGGCGGGTTCTCTTCGAAGCCGAAGAAGGGGAAGAAGAATAAAAAGAAACCGAAAGGGGTCGCGACTGACGCCGCCGCGACCGACGAAAGCGACAGCCAGGCGTAAAGAAGCATACGATAGCATTAGCGCGCACGCGTAGCACGTGTATTATTACAACCATCACGATCAAACGAACGACGCGATCACTGAAGCGCGTAGAAGAGCACGTACGCGTGCTTAGACACCCGCGGCGGCCCGTCCTCGCCCGAGCAATTCTCGTCGTTAAACGTGAACCACTTCCCTCCGCCGACTTCGCACGACGCGGTGTAGTGCCCGCCGCCCAGCGATCCCATGTGGTTCGTCACCGCGAACAGTTTATACTTCGGCGGGTGAAGTCCGCGACCGCCCTCTAACGCGTCGTCCGCGAGGAAATCGCCGAGGGAGAGGTCGTACGGCACGTCCACGGCGGCGTCCATTTTTTTCCCCGGCCGCCCGCTCTTCCCCCACGTGAACCGCTTCAGGTGTATGACGAGCACCCTGGGCCAACGCTTCACTCGCAGACGTTTCGTCGCGCTCCCTTTCACCTTACACTTCGGACACGTCCGCGTGTCCGACCCTTCCAGGGTCTCGTCCTCGGTGAACGCGCGCAAGCAGTCGATCACGCCGATCGGCCCCGCGCTCGACGAGCTCCCGATGAACCGCGAGAACCGCGATCCGCTCTTGCGTTCGAGCTCGCCGCCGCCGTCCGGCGTGCTCCTCCCGCTCCCGCTCCCGCCGCCGCCGCCGCCGACGCTTCCCTTCTTGCTCGCGCGCAGCGGCAGCGACAAGTCCCAGAACGGGTCGTAGGACGTGCTGCACGTCCCGCACTTGTGGCACTCCACGGACGAGCGCAGCTGCCCGGCGAACGTTCGCGTCATCACAGAGTCGCACCGCGCGACGTATTGCGCCCAGAGACGATCCGCCTTGACGTTCTCCGGCTCCGTGAAGTCGTCCTTCTCTTCCCGGTACGGCGGGGGCTTCTCCACGACGTTGAGCTCGTCGTTTAAGTTTTCGAGGAGCATGCGAAGAAACTCCTGCGAGTCGTGTTGGTCGCGGTCCGTGAACAGATCCAACGGCGGGACGTCGTCCATCGCGCGCAGTAAACCCCTCGGGTTGTGCGCGGCGACTCTACGCGCGCTCGCGACGCTCGGGTTCGCGTCGTGTATCGCCTTCACGACCGCCTCCATCGCGGGCGCGAGGATCGTCTTCTTCCTTCGCCGCGGGTACGCGGGCTCGGACAGAAAGTAATCCGAAAACGGCGGCGCGTGCGCGAGGCACTGCACGCACGGGTTCAGGAAGCACGTGTTCCCCAAGTTTTGCAACCCCCGCAGCCCCCTCGGGGTGTTATACATCACGACGCGCGTCGCGTCTTCGATCGTCGCCGACGCCGACGCCGCGGGCGCGCTCTTCGTGGACATCTTGCTCATCGCGAGCGTCGTCGTCGCGACGTCGTCCGCGGTCGAGGGAGCGTGGCGGTACAACGCTCGGCGTTCCGCGGCGGTGAGCCCGACGCCGCGCGCCGCGGCGTTGAACCGCTCTTCCTCCTCGGCAACGTCCGATCTCCGGCCGTTACTATTGTCCGATCGCCGGCTGTTACTACTTCCATTACTTCTATCCGTATCGCCATCGTCGTCGTCGTCGTCGTCGTCGTCGTCGAATATCGGCGGCCGCGCGACGACCGCCGCGCGTCCTCTCGCCTCGCGTTCCAAGCGCTCGGCTTTCAAGGCTTCGTACCGCTCGCGAAACGTGAGCGTCGCCCCGCCCGACGTCGCCGCGGACGACGTCCCCCTGCTCGCGGCGCCGTAGGCGCTGCCATCTCTCCGGTACGACGACGAAGACGTCGACGACGACGACAGTCGCACGTCCCCGCCGCCGACGACGTACGCTCCGTCTTCCTCGGCGCCGTCGCCGTCGCCGTCGCCGTCGCCGTCGCCGTCGCCGTCGACGCGCGCGTTTCGAATCGCGCCCCCCAACGCGTCCAACGCGCCGCGCTCGCGCGACGCGTACGCCGACGCGCTCGCGCGCTCGCGCCGCGACGCCGTCCCCGCGACGCCCGCGCCGCGCTCGTACGACCTCGGTCGGTACCCCGCGAGTCGATCGCCGTACCGCGCGCGAGTCGCGGCGTCGCTCGCGTCGCGGTCTGGGAGGGAGCGAAGGGAGGAGAGGGCGGGAAGGAAGAGCGCGCGTGAGCCGCGGACGAGGACGACGACCGCGCGCGGAGACGAGGCGAGACGAGGCGGACGGATCAGGGCGCGGGGTGGGCGACGCGACGAACGAACTGAATTCGCTCGCGAGGGAGCCGAGCGGACGCGCGACGCCCGGCGTCGTCGCCGCGCGGACGTCTCGCGTCCAGGACGCGAGACGACGCACCTCGGGAGTAATTCGGCGCGCGCGTGACGACCGCCTCCGCCGTGCGCGTCCCCGAGCCGTACGCGGAGTTGGACGTCGGCGACGAGCGCTCGCGAGCGCCTCCGTACGTCAGCGACGACGCGCGCTCCGCGGGCACGCGACGCGGATCCGAGAGCCCGTAGCTGTACGCGCTCGACGCGACGACGTCGCCGCGTCGTCGCGCGTCGGCGTCGTCCGCCATCGGGTAGAGCGACCCTTCCCGGTCGCGGTCGCGATACGACCGGTACGCCGCCATCCCGGCCGAGCGCGCGACGACGCTCTGAGACGCGCGAACGATGAATTGGACGCCTCGCCGTCGCGTCGCGTCGCGCGTCGAAACAGACAGCCAGGCTGGCGCAGGCTGGAAGTGGAAAAATTCAGAAGCGCGTGCGCTCACTTACCACTCTCTCTGGACTTGTCTCGGATACATATCGTTCACGACGACTCGTTAAGACTACATGGCACCCTCTCACGCGCCGTCACAACTTCAACGTCTCCTCGGAGCGCGGCGTCAGAGGCAGCTCCACTGACTCGCCCACCCCGACCCCCGACGCGTCCGCCGTCGTCGTCTCCTTGGACGTTCGGCCCGCGGGTCCGCAGCCGTCGCAGCCGAGGATGCCGCCCAACCACCGCGGCATGAAATCGACGCTCCATGAGTCCGCGGGCGGCGGCGTCATCGCGTTCGACTTCGTCGCCTGCGGCGACGCGAGCGGCGCCGGTCGCGACGACGAAGTCGAACGCGGCGGGGAGGAGAACCTCTCGTCGCCGCCGTCGCCGCCGAATGAAAACGACGTCGGCGGCGACGCCATCGCCGCGCCGAACGGCAGCGGCGACTCGAGCGGCGAGCTCCCGAAGCCGCCGCCGTTCGCCGTCGCGGCGTTCGCGCCGCCGTCGCGCTCGAGCGTCGCGAAGATCGCGTCGTCGATCTCCCCGCCGTTCTTCGACGTCGCCGCCTCGATCGCGATCGATTCTACGGGAGACGCGCCGTCGAACGTCGGCTCGGGCGGCGACCGCGGCGCCGGCGACGGTTCTCGCGCCGCCTCGGGCTCCGCCTCCGCCTCCGCCTCCGCCTCCGCCTCCGCCTCCGCCTCCGCCTCCGCCTCCGCTTCCGCCTCCGCCGCGGGCTCCGCCTCCGTCTCAGCGTCGAAGAAGTCCTCGTCGTCGGACAGCTCGAACGCGTCGCGCGGCAGCGCCTTCCCCATGGCGACGCTGCACGTGACCCACTCGGGCTTCACCGCTCGGCCGCTCGTCGTCGTCGTCGTCGATCTCGTCTTCCCTCCGCCGTTCACGCGGACGACGTGCGTGACGCGCGACGACGAGTACGCGTCCGCGAACGTCCCGCCGTTCGCGACGACGAGGTCTTTCAGGCCCGACCACGGCGGATTCGCGACGCCGTCGACGTAGACGACGACGCCGGCGAAGACGTCGTGGTGCGGCGGCGGCGGCGACGATGACGACGATGACGACGGGGCCGCGAGCGTCGCCGACGCCGCCGCCGCGGCGGCGTCTGCTTTGACGGAGAGCTCCGCGATTGTTGTGTTGATCGCGGCGACTTCCTCGTCGAGAGCTTCTGGAGAGGAAGACGACGCCGGCGCGGGCGCGGCGACGACGTCGACGGGCGGCGTCGGAGGCTTCTCGGGAGAAGCCGGCGCCGCCGCCGCGGGCGCCTCTGGCGACGGCTCTTCCAACCGGACGACGCGCTTGTTCTTCTTCTTATCTTTCTTCTTCCTGTTCTTCTCCGCGTTTCGTCTCCGCGTGATGATCCCGACGTCGTCCTCGTCCTTCGCCGCGACCGCCGCGGGAGTCTTCTCTTCTTCGACGACCGCCGCCGGCGCTTCCACGGCGGCGCTCGCCCCCGTCGTCTCCGCCGCGATCTCGACGGGCGCGATCGCCGCCGCGAGCTCCTCCTCCGCCGCGTCCGGCGCCTCGGGGGAAGATTTCGCGCCCCGCTCCGGCGACGCGGGAACGGGGAAGCTCTCGTCCTCGCCGCCCGCCTCCGCCGCCGCCGTCGCCGTCGTCGTCTCCGCCGCCGACGTCGCCGGCTCCTCCGCGACGACGTCCGCCCGCGCCGCCGGCGCTTCGATCCCAAACCTCGCCGCGATCCGCGCCACGTGATACCCCTCGTCGATCAACAACGCTCGCTCGTCCTCGGTCAAGCCCGCCACCGCGCCGGGGTCGTTCTCCGCGGCGACGACGTTCGCGCGCGCCGCCGCGCCCGCGGCGGCGTGCACGACCCCTTCCGGATCCACCGGTCCCTGCAGACACCACACCCCACCCTCGCTCCCGAGCACGAACGCCCTCGGCCCCACCGCGCACAGCGCGGTGATGGACCCCATGACGTCGCCGCCGCCCATGTCCCCCGCCGCGGCTCGGCCTTCGAGCGGGTACCACGCCAGCACCGTCGCGCTGACGAAATCAATCACCGCGAGCGCTCGGTCGGACGCGGACAACACGCACGGCCCCAACGGAAGGAGCTTCCCGAATTCCCACTTCTTCGGGACGCGCGCGGTGAACGTCGAGGACGTCGGGCACGGCGTCGCGTCGAGGACGGACGGTCGAAGCGTCGCGACGACGGTCGCGTCGAAGCCGCCGGCGTCGTCGGTCGACGCGCGGCACAGCCACAGCCGTCGGCCCGGGCGAGCGCCGAAAAACCACGCGTCCGATCCCGATCCCGACGTCGACTTCGACTTCGACGTCGCGTCGAGCGCCGCGAGGTTCAGCCCCTCCGGGACGCCCATCTTCGCGCGCGCGTGCGCCGCGCCGCCGAACCCACCGGCGCGAGGCTTGCTGCCGACCGCGAACGCCTCGAGATTGAACTTCGATCCGTCGTCCTCGCTCGCCGCCTTCCTCTTGACGACGTGCAGCTGCGCGGTCGTGGACACGATCGCCGCGGCGTCCGTCTCGGTATCGTCGCCGTGATCCAGGAACCCGGCCTGGACGATCGGGTGTTCGAACCGAACGACCCTCGCGGCTTTCCCCTCGGGGGCGAGGAAGATTATCGACGCCGCGCCGTTTTCGTCGCCGCAAATCAATCGATCGCCCGCCGCGTTCCACGCCAGCGTCGTCAACACGCTCCCCTTGTGCGCCTCCGGCATCCCCGTGTCGTACCTCCCGGACGTGAGCCTTTCCTCTCCCCGCGGCGTCTTCGCGCCGTGCGGTTTCGCGCCGTTAAACTGCGAGACGACGACTTCGCCGCCGTCGAACGCGATGGCGACGCGCGTGCCCTGCGGGTTCACCTTGACGCCGACCACGGGGACCATCGCGGAGACGTTCTCTGCGTTCTCGACCATGAACCGCTCCGCGAACTTTGCGGGCCCCTCCGCGAGGTCGTCCCCCGCGCCCGGCTCGCGCGGGCGCCCGCGCTCGTCGCGTCGTTCGAAGACGTACACGCTTCCGACGGAGGAGCCGAAGACGACGTGCCGAGGGGAGACGTCCATGCACAGGAGCTTGACGCGCGCGCCGGTGACTTTCTGGAGCGAATCGCGGTCGCATATTCTCTGCGGGAGGTAGGTAGGGTGGAAATGGAAGGTCGTCGGCGATCGAACCCGGGTGCCCGGGAGGGGATGGCGCGTCGGAGGCGGCGGCGGCGACGGGGGAGGGGCGGATGGATGGATTCCCGGTTTCGGCGCGTCGAACGCGGGGACGCGATCTATGATAACAAAATGCCCGTTCGTCCGTCCGAGGCGTCGCGACGCACCTCCCAGAAGCATCCCCCGCTCTCGGCCGTGCGCGTGGACGCGACCGCCGCGACCGGCGCGGGGTCCGACATCCCGCCGGCGCGAGGCGAAGTGTGCGACGCGGTCTCGCCCGCCCGAACCGTCGAACAACGAATTCTGTTACGAATTCTGTCGCGCCCGCGGTGACAGGACTGGACGCGGACGTCGACGGCGCGCGGATGTTCCACGCCACGTCACATCTTCGCTCGCTTCACTTCGCTACGGTATCTACGAACACGACGCGCGCGGCGCTTCTCTTCTCTTCTCTCCTCGCGCCGCCGCTCGCGGCGTCACGCCTCGGACGACGAGCCCGAGCCCAGGTCGCCCATCAACCTCCGCGCCTCGTCCACGCTCCAACACTTCCCCCCGCTCTTCACCGTCTCCACGCGGTCGACGAACCCCTCCGCGGTGACCGCGCTGCCGTCCACGGCCAACCCTCCCGCGACGGCGAGCGACGCCGTCGCGTCCGCGAGCGCCGCGGCGCTCGCGCGCCGCGCGATCGCCTCTAAACTCTCCCCGGTGTACGTGTCCACCCCGTCCACGATCCCCACCCCGGACTTCGCCCTCGCGAGCTGCCGAAACGCGTCCTTCTCGCCCTTGTATTCGCTCGGGCACTTCGAGAAGCACGGCACCATCACCGCGGCGTCTTCGTACAACGGCGGCGGCTTCACGTTAAACTTCCACTGGCACGAGAAGTCGTCGTAGTTTGGCTGAATGTGGAGATCCATCCCGAAGTCCTCGCCGAGCCACTCCTGCGACGGCGCCTTGCACGAGTTGACGCACACCGACGCGCAGCCGCTCTGCTCCAAGAACCGGCATCGCTCCGCCTTGATCGCCTGCGGGACGCGCACCGTCTCCGGGAGAAACTTGAAGATCTTCCGCAGACCCTCCGGCACTTCCACGTCCACGTGGTCGATCCCCTCCATCGGTCCCATGAGCCACGGGAACAGCGTCGTGAACACGAGCACGAACGCGAAGTTGGACGCCCACTGCGGCGCGACTTTGCGAATCGCGTTTTTCCAGATTGGCGGCACCCAGCCGATGTACAGAGCCGGCAAGATCCCCGCGAAGACTCTCTTCGCGCGCACGGTGACGTCCCTCGCGGTGCCTTTCATGTCGTTCACCTCCCTCACGGGCGTCAGCACCGCGTCGAAGTCGTCCCACGCGCGCGGGTCCGTGTCCTCGCCGACTTCCTTGACGAGGAGGCCGCGTATCGTGCGGATGAGGACTTTGCTGATCGGCGACGCGTCGATGGACGAGTAGTCCACGGAGCCGTCCGCGCGCGTGGGGAGGGACGACTGCGGCGGGACGTCGCCTTTCCACGCTTTCACGGGCGCCGCGGCGTCGGACGCGGCCGCGGACGCCGCGGCCGCGGACGGCGGGCGACGCCCGGCGAGCGCGACCGTCGCGACGCGAGAGCGACGAGATCTGTGTCTGTCGTGGCGCGGGGGCGCGCGCGCGAGGTCGCGCGCGGGCGCGCGCGGACGCGTCGGCGCCGCCGCGGGCGACGTCGCGCGCGCGGAGAGGACGAGCGCGGGCATCGTCCCGAGAGTGGAAGTGCGCGGCGCGGTCGTGCGCTCGTCCGCGCGTCTCGGAGTGCGCGCGTCGCGCGATGGATAACGACTGACGTGGTCGACGAGGCGCGTTCTATAAAAGACCTCAAAAGTTTTTCACCCATCGTCCGGTTTCAACGTTTGATCGCGTCTC
>Ga0181561_10002218_pt1 | contig 17214 bp, 14 predicted proteins | sample 011ome_19_FD_133760 | JGI IMG/M metagenome (GOLD analysis project Ga0181561, IMG submission 133760) | Coastal salt marsh microbial communities from the Groves Creek Marsh, Skidaway Island, Georgia - 011510BT metaG (megahit assembly) | ecosystem: Environmental > Aquatic > Marine > Intertidal...
ACATACATGTACATCAAGTCATGGGACATGGGGACCAGTCCCATACCAATGGGGCCTTCAAAGACACACAGGGCATCGAGATCATCCGGGCGTGGGAAATTGCAACGCCATACCCCCTGGCCGGCAAAGGCCGGTGGCGGCACCTCGGGAAACACCATCTCGCGCAGTTGCGAATTAATACCATCGGCACCGATGACGATGTCGTATTGACCACTGCTGCCATCGGAAAAATCCACCTGCACGCCGTCCGCTTCCTGTTGCAGGGAGCTGACCACCACGCCGAGGCGAATGCTGGCCCCATGTGCTTTTGCCTGGTCACCCAGTACATGCTGCAGTTCGCGGCGGCCAATACCCAGCTGCGCCGGGTAGGCTTCATTGAGTTTCGGAGCTGGTACCTGGGCGGCCAGTGTGCCGTCGGGCAGGTAGATGTCGATACGATTGAAGGGAAAACCGGCATCCACGTAATCATCAAGAATGCCCAGCTGGGCCACGGCGCGCAGGACATTACCCTGCTGGATGATGCCGACACCATACACCGACCAGTCCGGGTCCTTCTCGATGATATCCACCTTGAAACCACGCTGGCGCAAGGCGATCGCCGATGTCAGCCCGGCAATACCGCCCCCTACTACCAATACCCTAATTGTGTCCACTAAACCTCCACTCTACCTTTTCCAACTATTGTTTCGTTTCGCAAGCCTACCCAGCAAAACGGTATTTTAAAAACTGATTATTGTGATAAATAACTATCAATAAAACTTATCAGATATCCTGGCCTGCCAGTTAAAGGAACCTCAATTTTTTGCTGCACAGTCCTTCAGTAATTTCAGGAACCAGGCCAGGCCCTGGTCGTTCTGGCGGGCACTGTGGTACTGGGCCATCAGGCGCATGACAGGAAAATCGATAGGCATGGGTGATATTTTCAGGGGCAGCACAGTGGCAAACTTTTTCGCCAGTCTTTCCTGCAACACCGCAATGCGATGGGTATTCAATAGCAGCCAGGGCACCGCGGAAAAATGGGGGGCAAAGACATCCACCTCACGCTGGACATTCATTTTTTCCATGCTGCGTTCCGTAAAGGAGGGGTCACGATTGGGACCCAGGGTGACAGCCACGTGGGGTGTATCGAAAAAAGCCGCCCTGGAGATTTTCCGGTTGAACACGGGATTGTCTTTCCATGCCACCACCACATGAGGTTCCTCAAAAACATGCGTCGATGGATGGTTGGGGGACAGGAATTCCTCGGGAATCAGCATCAGGTCAATCTCACCGCGTTCAAACACCTGGTAGACCGAATCCTCCGGCAGGCGCATATCGAGTTTGATGCGCGGCGCTTTTTCCGCCATGACTTCCAGTAACTGGGTGATCAATACCGTGGCCATGTAATCAGACGTCATCAGGCGAAACAGGCGCTCTGACTGCCCCGGATCAAATTCGGTGGACATGGACACCAGGTCATCGATTTGCCGCGTGACCCGTTTCAACTCCGGCAACAGGGTCTCGGCAAAGGAGGTGGGAATCATGCGTTTGCCGTGCAGGACCAGCAGGTCATCCTTGAAATAATCACGCAGGCGACTCAGGGCAGCACTGGCTGCAGGCTGGCTCAGGTGCAGGCGCTTGGCGGCGCGCGACACGCTGCGTTCTTCGAGCAGCGCATCAAGTGCCACCAGCAAATTCAGGTCCAGTCCTTTTAACCTCACAGCAATATCCCCCTACCCGGATGGTGTTAGCCAGTTTTAACTATAAAATCTATCAATGCATAAAGATAAAAACAAACAATTTGATTGATATTAACAGGAATGATGAAATCATTGAAAATACCTTTTGTTGGCCTCCTGGACCCTCACATGAAAACGCTGCTGCCACTCATCGCACTATTCATCTCACTATTGCTGCTGACTGGTACGAGTATCGCCCAGTCACCTGCCATGACCTTTATCACGTTGGGGACTGCCAGCGGTCCCGATGCTGCACCCGATCGCGCCCAACCCGCCAATGCCCTGGTGGTCGGCACCGATGTCTACCTGGTGGATGCCGGCGATGGCGCCGGTGCCCAACTGGCAAAGGCCGGTTTCCGGCTGCCCCAGGTCAAAGGTCTGTTCCTCAGCCACCTGCATTTTGATCACACCGGCGGTGTTCTGGCTGTGCTTGGTTTACGCATGCAACTGGATGCCACAGCCCCCTTGCTCATTCTTGGACCGCCCGGCACGCAGGATTTTATTGACGGGCTGGTCGACGGCATGTTGCCGGCACAACAGGCCGCCTTTGGCGTACCCGGCAGAACCTGGCAGCATCGGTTGGATATCAGGGAATTACGCGACGGTGACCAGGTTAACCTGGAGGGGGTAACCCTGAGCGTGGCAGAGAACACGCATTACCAGTCACCGCAATATGACGCCTCTCCCGGATCGGTGTCCCTGTCGTATCGTTTTGATGGTTCCGACCGCTCGATAGTCTTCACCGGCGACACCGGACCCAGTGATGCCGTGACTGAACTGGCCCAGGGTGCCGACCTGCTGATCAGCGAAATGATGGACGTTCCCCTGGCCCTGGCCAACGTACGACGGATTAATCCCGGCATGCCGGAAGCGGTAATGACAGGACTGGAGACCCATTTCCGTGCCCATCATGTGACCCCGGAGCAGGTGGCATTGATGGCTGCCGACGCCGGTGTCGGGGAAGTGGTGGTCACCCATTTCGGACCCGGCATCACCTCCACTGCACAAGCGCAGGCTTATGTAGAATCAATGGCAACCATTTATTCCGGGCCGGTGCAATTTGCCAACGACCTGGACAATTTTTGAAAGGCAAAACCTCATGAGTGACATTATCCTGCACATGGCGCCCAGCACCTGCGCGCGCGTACCCTGCATTTTGCTGGAGCAAATCGGTGTTGAATTCGAGACCCGCGTGATCCGCTTTATGCGCGGCGAACACAAGTCGCCTGAGTATCGCCGCATCAATCCCCGGGCGAAGGTACCTGCCTTGCAGATCGATGGGGCCAACCTGGCCGAGAACGTGGCCATCATCACCTACCTGAACCAGCGCTATCCTGACGCGAACCTGATGCCACCTGCGCCCGACGCAGTGGCTGCGGCAGAGCAGCTTGCCGACCTCAGTTACTGTGCTTCCACCCTGCACCCCATCGTCACCCGTATTCGAATGCCCTTCTTCTTTGCTGACAAAGACGCTGCAAGGTCCGTCTGGGAAAAAGGTTGTAAAGCCATGGATGAACATTTCCCGCTGATCAATGACCGCCTGGCTGATTCCCCCTGGTGGTATGGTGAGCAGTGGAGCGCCATGGACGCCTACCTGTACTGGATTTACTGGCGCGTGGCAGGTGCCGGCTATCACGTTGACGACTTTCCGCACTACTCGGCGCACAGCGAACGCATGGAACAACGCCCGGCAGTACAACGCGCGCTGGCCAGGGAAAAAGCGGCCGAAGACCAGCTTTCCAAAGAAGGCTTGCTCTTCACGCCGCCACCGTTACCCTGAACAACAAACTAAACCAAGAACTAAACTGATAAGAGAGACACTATGAATATTCTCGGACCCGATGCACTGGTATTTGGTGTGGACGATGTCGCGGCCTGCGAGCAATACCTGGTCGATTACGGCCTGAATGCGACAGGCAATGGCTGCTACGCCGCCCTGGATGGCACTTATATCCAGGTGCTGGCAAAGGACGATGCCAGTTTGCCACCCCCCCTGCCAACAGCCAGCATGCTGCGCAAGACCATTTACGGTGTGGCCGACCAGGCTACCCTGGATGCCATTGCCGCTGAACTGAAAAGCGATCGTGACGTCAAAATCCATGACGATGGTTCCCTGGAAGTGGACGACGATCTCGGCTTTACCCTGGGCTTTCAGGTGTCCGTACGCAAACCACTGACCATGCCGGCTGAAACCATCAACGCCCCCGGCGAAGCGCCGCGACGTGCGGTCAATGTGATCGGTGCCGATCCCGATGCCGACATCACGCCGCGTTCGTTATCCCACGTGGTGTTGTTTGTGCCTGATGCCGCCAAGGCGGAAGCGTTTTACGTGGAGCGCCTGGGCTTTCGCCGTACTGACAATTTCACCGGTGTCGGTCCGTTCCTGCGCCCGCAAGGCACCCTGGATCACCACACCCTGTTCATGATCCAGACACCCCCCTTCCTGCAGGGCTGCGAGCATTTCACCTTTCACCTGGCCGGCCCCAGTGAAGTGATGCAGGCCGGCAGCCGCTTCGTGGAAAAAGGTTATGAATCGTTCTGGGGACCCGGCAAACACCTGTTCGGCTCCAACTGGTTCTGGTATTTCAACAGCCCCTTTGGCTGTCACGTGGAATACGATGCCGACATGGATGTGCATGATGATGCCTGGGAGCCACGCGATGCGCCAAGCACTGCGGATACTTCCCAGTTGTTCCTGTTGCAGGCGCGGGACAAATGGCAGCCCGGTGGCGGGCCACCCCCTGACAAAAACTGAGGCCGCATGCCCGCTGATCACGACATCCTCTGGGCGTTGTCCGATTTCGACAGGCAGCAAACTGCACTCTGGCAGTTTGCCGAGCAAACCCGATCTCTGCACCAGGCAGCACCCGGTGATTATGACGCCCTGCATGCCTGGTCTGTAGACAGTCCTGCCGCTTTTTATGAAGCACTCTGGAATTTCCTGGACATCATCGGCGACAAGGGCGATACCTCATACGAGGTCGACGAGGACATTCGCAGCGCGCGTTTCTACCCCGATGCCCGCCTGAATTACGCCGAGAACCTGCTACGTGATGCCGATGACCGGCTCGCCATTATTGCCCACCGCGATGACGGCACCCGCCGCACGCTCACACGCCGGGAACTGTACGACCAGGTTTCCAGGCTGGTGCAGGCACTCCAGGATGCCGGGATCACAACCGGTGATCGCATTGCTGCCATTGTCACCAATGACATGGAAGCTATTGTGGGATACCTGGCCTCTTCTGCCATCGGCGCCATCTGGTCTTCCTGCTCACCTGACTTTGGTCCGGTTGGCGCTGCAGACCGTTTATGCCAGACAGACCCGAAAATACTTCTCGCCGTTTCTAACTATTCCTATGGTGGCAAACACATCGATATCACCGCCACCATCCGGGCTGTTGCCGAAGGCTGCAATGCACAGCAAATCATTCTGCTGGCTGACAATATCGACACCTCCCTTACCGACCTGCCCTGTACAATCTGGCAAGACTTCATTGCCCCCTGGCAACCGCAAACCATCGCCTTCAAGCGCCTGCCCTATAAGGCCCCGCTGGCCATCCTGTTTTCATCGGGCACTACCGGCAAACCCAAGTGTATCGTGCATTCGGCCATGGGCTTGCTGTTGCAGCATAAAAAGGAACTCATCCTGCACTGCGACCTGAAAGCCGGTGAGCATTTTTTCTATTACACGACCTGTGGCTGGATGATGTGGAACTGGCAGGTATCGGGCCTGGCCGCGGGTGCCACCCTGGTGACCTTTGACGGCAATCCGTTTTACCCCTCAAAGCAGCACCTGCTGCAACTGGTCAAGGATGAGAAGATTCAGGTGTTCGGCACATCGGCTAAATATATAGCGGCCTGTGAAAACGCCGGTATGACAACGGAAAAAGATCAACTGGCGTCACTGCGCCTGGTCTTGTCCACGGGCTCACCCTTGCTGCCGTCAGGCTTTGATTATGTCTACGACGCCTGGAAAAAGGATTTACACCTGGCTTCCATATCCGGCGGCACGGATATCTGCGGCTGTTTCCTGGGCGGCAATCCGCTGCTGCCTGTCGTACGTGGTGAGCTGCAGTGTGCTTTTCTTGGCATGGCAGTCGATGTGTTCGATGATGCAGGCAATCCCGTCACCGGCGTTGCCGGCGAACTGGTATGCACTCACCCGCACCTGTCCATGCCGCTGGGTTTGCGTGGTGATATGGATGGCTCTGCCTACCAGGATGCCTACTTCAGCCGCTTTCCGGGTGTCTGGGCCCATGGTGATTACGTGGAAAAACGCGATTCAGGCGGCTACGTCATCCATGGCCGTTCTGACACCACCCTGAATCCCGGCGGCGTGCGTATCGGCACGGCTGAAATTTACCGGCTGGTGGAAAGCATCGATGAGGTGGAGGAATGTATAGCGGTTGGCCAGGACTGGCATGGTGACCAGCGCATCATCCTGTTCGTGGTGCTGGCTGACAACAGGCAACTGGATCCGGCACTGGATACCCACATCAAACAGCAGATTCGCCAGGGGGCAACACCACGGCATGTGCCACACAAGGTCATTGCGGTGCCTGCCATACCGCGCACACGTTCCGGTAAACTCTCGGAAGTGGCCGTCCGGGAAACCATTCATGGCCGTGCGCTGAAAAACCGGGAAGCCCTGGCCAATCCTGAATGCCTGACCCTTTACGAGAACCTGCAGGCGCTGCAGGAATAATCGGTTTCAGATCGTCTGCGTTGCAAACGCGGACCTGCAACAGGAATTCTTCGCGGTTGAAGCCGCTTCCTACAGGGTGTGGAGTTTTTGTGGGAAGCGGCTTCAGCCGCGAATGATGCCCACCGAAACCCATGAACGGTCACCGAGAAAAATCAAACAGCGAATCATTCTCCGGTCGCTGCATATCATCCTCGAAATATTCTTCCCAGATTTGCGCCCAGGGCCGGCCATACATATCCGGCACTTTGAAGTCGATGACCTGTCCGGGACTGACCGGTTGCGCCCGCCCGTCCACGGGATAGATGGTCTGGATACAGCGGCCATAAATAAAAGGTGGCACCTCTTCCAGCTCAGCGGTCTTGATATGCACCTGCACCAGGCGCAGGGGCTGAACAAAAGCTTCCGGGTCATAAAAAATAATTTCATGCTCAATACCGCCGAGTTCTCCTTCAGCGTCATAGCGCGGTGAAAATATTTCTATGGTCTGCATCTGACCGGAAAATTCGAAGACTCCATGGGTGACCCAGGGAATGACATTGGAGGTCCAGGTCACCAGGGTCTCACCATGCCAGAAGGCCACGCTTTCACCGAACCAGCGTGGTACATCCTCACCCAGCCGGGGTACCTGTCCGCTCAAATCAAACTCACGACCGACATTGAAATGGCGAATGAAATTTTCCGCACTGCTGGCCATGAGCTGCAAACGCTCTGGGGTAACTATGAAATCCATGGACAGGTGGGCCTGGCGTGAGAACACGCGCATGAAACCATCCGGCCAGCAGAACTGGGCCGGCCACAGGGGCGCATTGTTGACTGACTGGTGGTAATGCATCTGCACCGTGCGTTGCTGGTATTCCGGTGTCAGCAGCGACAGGATAGTGGAGGTCTGGTTGATGGAAGTGAAAAACCATTGCGGCGGCTCTTTCAGGTAGGCTGGCGTTTCATAGCTACGCCCTTCCCGTGCGGCGACAAATTCCAGGGAAATGGCGCGACTGTAGCGCCCATTCCAGTCCGGTGGCGGGTTCTCCCGCGAGTACTGCGTGGGACCACCCTGCGCTTGTGCCTCTGCCAACAGGGCCTCGTAATGTGCCTGCGCGGAAGCAAAGGGATAGGGCGAGACAATCCCCTCACGGGCAAAGTCGATATCGCAATGCCCCCAGGAGGCACTGGTCGGCGGATTGGGACCAATCATTTCGTCATCGCTTTCGCCACTGGCACCCCACATGGCCTGCAGGGTGGAGGGACTGTTGCAGCGGAAATAGCGCGGGTCAGACCACAGCGCCACATCCTGGTAGAAATCTTTGGAAGTGAACAAATCTACTGGCAGCGGTTCGATACCGTCAGGCACCTGCCCCGGCGGCGCAGCCTGTTGCCCCTCACCTTCAACACCACCACCCACATACCCCGGATCAGGAGATGTCACCGGCCAGCCGTAGCCCACACTCTCACCGCCAGCACCCTGACAAAAACCAGGCACGGTATGGACTGCACAATACGCTATCAGCATGACGCCAATCGACTTCATACACTTCCCCTTTTATCCCTTTATCCCTTTATCCCTTTATCGCTTTATCGCTTTATCGCTTTATCGCTTTATCGCTTTATCGTTTCTTCCCCATCATTCTGCAATACGCAGCCGGACATATTCGGCCACATTCCGCGTCTGCTCCGCACTATAAATAGCTCCGAACGCCGGCATGCTGTTGCGGCCATTGAGGATGGTGGTGACGATCAATGTGTAATCCGTGGTACTGGTCAGATCGACACCGCCATGACCGGTTTCGCCGTCCTCGCCATGGCAGGCAACGCAGGCGGTTTCGTAAATCTGGCGACCTTCCACCAGGTCAGCATTGCGACCCGCTTCCATCACCTGGCTCACGGTCAGTCCACCACTGCCTTCAGTGAGGACTTCATCCAGCATGCCGTCCAGGCTGAACAGCCACAGGCTGTCGCCGTGCACTGAACCGGCCAGGGCATTGCCCGCCGAATAGGCCAGCACCATCTGCTGGCCGTCATGTTCAAACACAGTCACCGGTGCGTTCATGCCGCTGCCGGTCTGGAACTCCCAGAGTTTGAAGCCGGTGTCAGCATCCAGGGCCGTCAGGCGGCCATCATTGCGCCCGACAAACACCAGGCCGCCCGCCGTAGCCGTCATGCCGCTTGCGCAGAAATCCTGCAAATGCTGTTGCCACACCAGTTTGTTGGTGTGCATATCCACTGCGGCCAGCACCCCCAGGTCATAGGCCGTGCCCTTGAAGGCCCCGGCAGTGTAGTAATTGCCGGCCCCGGGGGACTCATCGGTGATGGGCTGGGTGCCGAACACGAAAGGCCTATCGGCGGCACACACGAAAGCGATACCCGAGGTCGGATCAACCGCGCTGGGCGGCCAGTTGGCACCGCCGCCCGCACCCGGCGCAATGGGAATATCGTCGGTCCAGTACGGCGTAAAGATTTCACCGTTGTTGACCAGGGTCATGCCTTCCGGGGCGATGCGAATTGATTGCGGAACAAAGGCATCGCCCACGGGAAAGGGCTGCGTGGGCGAGGTTTTCTGGCGCGCATCCTGGGGCACCGGGCGCTCCTCGATGCCAATCAGCGGCTCCCCGGTGATGCGATCCAGGATATAGAACCAGCCGGTCTTGCCGGCCTGGGCCAGGCCCTTGCGCAGTACACCGTCGATTTCTATATCAAACAGCATTACCGGGTTGGGGGCATCGTAATCCCACAGGTCATGATGCACTTCCTGGAAATGCCAGCGGTATTCACCGGTGGCAATGTCCAGGGCCATGATGGAATCGGTGAACAGGTTGTCACCAGCACGGTGGGACCCGTTGCTGTTGGCCGCGGCATTGCCGGTGGCAAAATAGAGCAGGCCCAGTTCCGGGTCGATAGCCGGCGTACTCCATACCGAGGCGCCGCCGTGTTGCCACAGCTCGTTGTCCGATTGCCAGGTGTCACTGCCGAACTCCCCGGGTGCCGGAATGGTATAGAAGGTCCATACCAGTGAGCCGTCATCGGCATCGTAGGCACGGATGCGGCCGCGAATGGCCATCTCCGCGCCGGCAAAGCCGGTGACCACCAGGCCGTTGATATATAAAGGGGCACTGGTGATAGTAAGACCTTCCTGCCAGCGTTCTGCCTGTATCGCCCACACTACTTCGCCGGTATTACGGTCCAGGGCTTTCAACTGGCCATCGAGCTGGCCGACGTAGACATGCTCTTCACTGATGCCGACACCGCGACTGGTCCAGCCACAACAGACTGTTTTCATGGCATCAGGCAGGTTGGCGGTGTAACGCCAGAGTTTCTCGCCGGTATCGATATCGATGGCAAAGACATCGTCTGCCCCGGTGATGATGTAGGCGACTCCGTCAACAACGATAGGCTGCGCTTCACCGGAATACTGGGGACCTGCCCCGGAGCCATCCAGATGGATCTGCCATTTGCCCTTGAGTCCGGCAACATTGTCCCTGGTGAGCTGTGTCAGCGGCGAGTAGCGCTGGTTATAGAGATTGCCGCCATTGGTTGCCCAGTTTTCACGGGGTAGTTGCAGCAAGGCTTCGGCAGTAAATTCCTGCTGGGCCAGGACAACCATTGGCTGTAAAAGGAAGGCTATGAGCAGAGAGGTCAAACGAGGCATAGGTGAGTTCCCTTGTTGTTCTTCTTTCAACCATTTTCACCGATTCGAGGGCCGTTGACCATGATGACAGGCGAAATCCGGAATATGGTATTCTGGCAAGCCCTCCAGAAAAATAACGACAGGGAACCGTGGTATGGCGAGAATTGTATTTGCCTTTATTTTGTCAGGCGTCCTGCCGGCCTTGAGCCTGGCCGCTGACAATACCTCATGCGACAGGGATTGCCTGATCTCAGTGGCCGATACCTACCTGTTGGCCCTGGCCGAAAACAGCCCCACATCCGTGCCCCTGGCCGATAATTTCACCTTCGTGGAAAACATCACCCGCCTGCAACCCGGTGAAGGATTATGGGCATCGACAGAAGCTGTCTCTTCCAGTTACCGCATCGTTGTACCCGATCCGCGCCAGCACACCATCGGCATCATGACGGTACTGGTACGCAGGACTGCAGAGGGTGAACACAATGCCCTGCTGGCAGCACGCCTGAAACTGGATGGCCGACAAATCACCGAAGCCGAACACCTGGTCGACGAGGTACCACCTGTTGTCGAACCGGAAAGCCTGAATCGCCCACGCCCCGCCATGACCCGCACTGTGCCAGAAGACGAACGCATGGATTACCGGGAACTGGCCATGATCGCGGGCCGCTATTACGATGCCCTCAATCTCAGCGACGGCTCCCTCGCCCCTTTTGCCGATGATTGCGAGCGCCAGGAAAACGGTATGATCACCGCGGCCTATTATCTGGAACCGGAAGTGTTTGAGCAGGTGGATGTGAATGGCAACCCGCCACCCCCAGTGGTGCGTGATTGCACCGGGCAAATGGACTCGCGCCGCTTTGCCTATATCGACAGCATCGACAACCGTCGCATTTTTGCCGTGGACCCGGTCCAGGGCCTGACCATGGGCCTGTCCCATTTCCGCCAATCCATGGCCTACGGCCCCCATAAAATGATTGCTGCCGATGGCACTGAAGTGATGTGGGATGAACAACGTGAACCCTATGATTTACCTGCCGCCCACGTATTAAAGATTACTGATGGTGAGATACATGAAGTGGAAGCCATCGGCATATTCGTGCCCTACGATTCAAATACCGGCTGGGAATGAATCCCCACAACTAACCCCCTTTCGGGCTGCAATAATTTCTGCACACTCCTGCCCTGTAATTCTTGCCGATGGACAGTAACTGCTTTGTGAAGCATGTCCGGATTTATACTCGCCCTTGCACTATCCTGCTGATATGGAAGCAAATACTTGCAATGCAATTCACAACACCGCAACAAATGGCAATAAGCCCCAGGAGATGACAATGAGTTCTGCAACCCCGTTCCACAAAGCGCTGGTACTGGCACTGGCCACGTCCACGCTGGTTGCCTGCACCACCATAAACCCTACACCGGAGAACAGCAAACCAGCAACGCCGTGAAAGTCGGAGCAGCCGGCGCTGTGATCTGCGGCCTGATTGGCGCCGGTGAAAGCAGTAAACGTGCCCGCAATGCCGCTGCCGGTTGTGGCGCCATCGGTGCCGGCATTGGTGCCTATATGGATTCCCAGGAAGCCGAGTTGCGTGAGCAACTGGCAGGCTCGGGCGTGAGCGTGCAGAGAAATGGCGACCAGCTGAGCCTCATCATGCCGGGTAATATCACCTTCCCTACAGATGGCTATGAACTGCGCAGTGATTTCAAACCGGTGCTCGATTCAGTGGCTCAGGTGTTATACAAGTACCAGGACACTCGCCTGGTCGTGGAAGGCCATACTGATTCCACCGGTGATGCCTCCTACAACTACGGCCTGTCAGAACGCCGTGCCAATTCCGTGGCCAACTACCTGTCATTGCAGGGTGTAGATCGCAATCGGGTTGTATCGCAGGGTTATGGTGAGGATCGCCCTATCGCCAGCAACGACACGTCTGACGGTCGTGCACGGAACAGGCGTGTGGAACTGCAGATTTCTGCCGTACCCGGCTAGTGTCCTGTCCCGTACTAGGCTGTGACGAGCTGCTTGTTCAGGGCAAACACAGACAGCGTAGCGGCAATGATGGAGCATAGTGCCACAGTACATACCAGTGGCACCGGGGTATCGTTGTACACCGCACTGACGATGGCGATGATAACTGCACCAACCACCATCTGCAGGGTACCGCCCAGTGCTGCGGCAGTGCCGGCAATGGGTCCGTGGACTTCCAGGGCAAGTACCATGGACGTTGGCAGGATCAGGCCGAGGAAGGCATAGGTACAGAACAGCCCCGCCACCAGCACCGGAAACGATTCCAGTCCGGCCATGACAACCACGAACAACAGGCAGGCAAAGGTACAGTAGCCGGCAACTGCCCCCTTGATGACTTTCATGACCCCAAATTTTGCTTCCAGGTTGGCCGCTATCTGGCTGGCCGCAAAGAAGCCGAAGGCATTGAGTGCAAAGGCCAGGCTGTACTGGAACGAGGTCAACCCGTAATAGTCCATGTATAAAAAGGAACTGGTGGCCAGGAAGGCAAAAAAGCTGCCCATGCCCATGCCGCCGATCAATGTCAGCCCCATGTAGTGGGTATCACGAAACAGGACGCCAAAGGCCTTGAGCAACTGGCTGAGCTTGAACGGAGATCGGTTTTCCGGTTTCAGGGTTTCCGGCAGGGCAAACCGGGTCATGGTGAAACCCACTCCGGTGGCCAGCGCCACGGCAATAAAGACAGCACGCCAGCCGAAAGGCACGATCACGGCACTGCCCAGCAAGGGCGCAAACATCGGTGAGACCGCAATGATCAGCATGATGGTGGACATCAGGCGTGTCGCATCATTGCCGGTATAACAGTCGCGGATGACAGCACGGGGAATCGACATCACGGCAGCAGCCCCGATGCCCTGTATAAAGCGCATGGCAATCAACATTTCTATAGTCGATGACAGGGCACAGCCAACCGAGGCCAGGGCAAAGACTACCAGGCCGAAATACAACGGTGGTTTACGCCCCATGACATCCGTGGCAGGTCCATAGAAAAGCTGGCTGATACCAAACGAAATGAAGAATGCCATCAGAGTGGTCTGTGATGCCGACACCGATGCCTGCAGATCCGCGGCGATGACCGGCATGGCGGGCAGGTACATGTCGATGGCAAACGGGCCAATCCAGCTCAGGGAGCCCAGGATCAGGGCCATTTTCAAGATTTCTTTTTTCATGGAATGCCTGGACCGGCCAGGTGGAGTATGCGGTAAAGGGCGCCATTATAGCGGCATGAAAAGTTTTGTCAGTGCCGGATTTCTCCGGACAGGCTGTTAACCGGACAGGCCGGGGTTAATCGGCGTCCTCATTACCCTTGTTGTTCTTCCCGGCACCGGTGTCCGCCCTGCCCGGGCTCCCATCGCGCTGCCCGGAGAGGGTTTCAGCCAGCCGCTCACCTCCCTTGATACCAAAGTCCAGCGTACGGATGGGAAACGGAATGGTGATGTCATTTTCATCAAAGGCTTTCTTCAGGTTCATCACGGCAGCCGAGCGCGCCTTGAGAAAACTGTTGTCACCGGGGTACTCAATCCAGATCTGCGCCACGAAATTGATGGAGCTGTCACCAAAGCCCTCAAACCAGATGCCGATTTCCTCATCCTTGATGCGATCCGGTACATTTTCCAGGGCTTCATAAGCGACTTTTTTCACCTTCTCCAGGTCATCGCCGTAGGACACCCCCACCATCAGGTCGATACGCCGTATCGGCGTGGTGGTGTAGTTGATGAAGGGCTGTGTGAACATGGTCTTGTTCGGCACCATGACTTCCAGACCCTGGAACGTGATGATGCTGGTAGTACGCAAATCAATCTGGCTGACTGTGCCCACCCAGCTGTCAATTTCCACGATATCGTCAACCTTGTAGGGTTTGTTGAAGGCAATGAAGATGCCTGAAATAAAGTTGGAGGCAATTTCCTGGAAAGCGAAACCCAGCGCCAGGCCGATAACACCGGCACCGGCGAGTAGCGAGGTCACGGTTTTGTTGAGGTTGAGAATGCCCAGTGCAGAGAACAGGCCAAAGCTGACAATGGCCACGTAAACGATATTCGTCAGGATGCGGTTGACGGCCACATTATCGGAATACTTGCCCAGCAGCCTGGTGATAACACGGCGGACGATTTTTGCGGCGATGACAAAAATCACCAGTACCACAATCGCCAGCGCCAGGTTGGGCAACAACTGGATTGCCAGCTCCAGCCAGCTCCTCAGTTTCTCAACAACAAGCTGGATCATTTCCGAAAAATTCATGGTCGGCCTCGATAAAAAGAGGTGCAAGGGTAACAAATACAGCAACACTGTTGTAATGGACAGGTTTAACTTACATTTTCAACCTGCACTGTAGCTTTCATCCCATTCGGTGCTTATATTAGGACTTGTCATTCCCAACCCGAGACAGCCAGGCAACGCAGTGAGCGGCAGCGACATTCCCTTTCAGGGCATACTCGGCATTATCGCCATCCTTTTACTGGCCTGGCTGTGTGGTGGCCGCCAAAAACAGTCAATGAAAATCATCACCACGGGGCTTGGCCTGCAGTTTATCCTGGCCATCCTGCTACTCAAGGTTGGCCCCTTTCGGGAAATCCTTCTGCTGCTCAACCGCGGCATCTCCGCCATTATTCGTGCTACTGAAACGGCGACCACTTATGTCTTCGGTTTTATTGGCGGCGGTCCCACGCCATTTGAAGTCACCGATCCGGGCGCCCTCGGCAGCCTGGCCTTTACGGCTTTACCAATCGTCCTGGTGACCAGCGTCATTGCTGCCCTGCTCTGGCACTGGCGCATCATTCCCTTCATCGTCAACGGTTTCAGCCACCTGCTGCAGAAAAGTTTTGGTCTCAGTGGTGAAATCGGTTTTGGTGCAGCCGTCAGTATTTTCTTTGGCCAGGTAGAGGCTCCCCTGTTAATCCGTGCCTACCTGGATACCATGTCCAGGGCCGAGCTCTTCATTCTCATGACCTGTGGTATGGCCACGGTTGCCGGCACGGTGATGGGCCTGTATGCCTCCCTGCTGACCGGGGTGATAGAAACTCCGCTATCCCATATCCTGGTGGCTTCGGTGATCAGTGCACCAGCGGCCATCATGCTGGCCATCATGATGCGCCCCCTTGATGAACCGGTTGGCATTTCTCTGGAAGATGCTAGAGTGAAGGCTAAAAAGGCCCTGCATTACCAGGGCAACATGGATGCCAATATGCAGGGCACCATGGTTGGTCTGAGAATGCTGGTCAATATCGTGGCCACGCTGATTGTTTTTATCGCCCTGGCCGCCCTGATAGACGAGATACTTTCCCTGCTGCCGGTCATCGGTGGTGAACCCGTTACCCTGGCACGGCTCTCCGGCATTGTCTTCTCCCCACTAATGTGGCTCATCGGCATACCGTGGGAGGAGGCTTACAGTGCGGGCCAGTTGATGGGCACCAAGACCATACTTAACGAGTTCATCGCCTTCGTGAATCTGCAAACCACGCCGCTAACCGAGCACAGCCGCCTCATCATGACCTATGCACTGTGCGGCTTTGCCAACCTGGGCAGTGCCGGCATCATGATTGCCGGTCTCATGACCATTTGCCCGAATCGCATCAAGGAAATCATGACGCTGGCCCCCTGGTCCATCCTGTCAGGCACCCTGGCCACGAGCATGACAGCGGCCATTGTGGGACTTATTCTCTGAAAGACCTCACAGGTTAACACCCAGGTCTTCATCGATCTGAATCACTTCATAGATTCTTACCCCGTTGCACGGCCCTTCCGGTGACAACAGGCAGTCACCATTGTGCAGGTCAAACAGGTAGCCATGCATCGGGCAGCGAATACTGCCATCGATTATCAGGCCATCCTTCATGGGGTAGCCGGCATGGGGACAGATATTATCCAGCAGCACCGGTTTCCCCTCGTGTTGCAACAACAACAGGTGGTAGCCGGCAAAACGAAAGGTCTTGCGATACTGCTCATGCAGGTTGGATTTTTTCTCGAGGACGTAAAAAGTCATATCGTCATCAATACAGGCGTCAGGGTTAAGTGCTTGATCGAGAGGCAACAGAATTTTTTTATTTTACCGGCCTGGTTCGGGTAGTCTACACAGGTGACTTGATAGTATTCGGTCAATTTGACATATTCGCGGCTAAAGCCGCTTCCTACGAGTGCACATTAGCTTGTGGGAAGCGGCTTTAGCCGCGAACAATGGCTACATCAATTTTCAACTTAAACCACAAATTGATTCACATGCTGATCAATATACAGATCGGGAACCACAAGACTATCGTATAGCTTGAACACCAGCCACAGAGCAAGAGAACGCCTATGCCAGACTATCCAGCCATCACCCTGCATTATTTCGACCTGCGCGGCCGGGGCCAGTCCATTCGCGCCCTGCTTACCCATCACCAGGTCCCCTTTACCGATGACCGCATAGTCCTGGCAAAAGACAACAGTAACTGGCCGGCCATTCGCGAAGACAGGACTATCTCCGGTGACTTCCAGAAACTGCCCTGCCTGCAATGGGGCGACCTGTCACTCAACGAAGCCCTGGTGATCCTGGAGTTCCTTGACCGGCAACTGGCAGATGCCGATGCCATGGATTCCCGGTCCTGGATTCAACACCGCCAGCTCACATCCAGTGCTTTCCTGGACCTGCTGGTGGGCTGCATCAACTTGATCTGGTGCGATATCTTTCATCCCGAAACCAATGTTGCCGCCGCAACCGGTATTCTGAAAAGACGCACGCAATTGCACCTGGCCACCCTGGAACACACACTGAAAGCATGGGACTGGTTGGGCCAGATGACAACACGCCCGGTGATGGCATCTGATGCCGTGCTGTGGGAAGCCCTGGATGTCATCAGGCTGACCTTCGATGAACATGTCAGCTTTGATGACATGGAAGTGCTGAGCACCTTCTACGATAAATGCCCGGGCGCCAACACCTTCAAGAAATTACTGAGTGAAAAACCCCGAAACATTACCGGCAGACCGGGCGAGCCCGATGCCCTGATGCTAATTCACGAAAGCCTCTCAGAAGAGTGATAGCCACTCGCCGCGCGGCGCCTGTTACAAGGGCGGTAATACTGAATTCCGGGTGAAAGGAAATGAAGCGACACTGACCACGCTGGACAAGGCATACCATTGCCAGCAGGTATCAAGGTAAATTACTGAT
>Ga0181561_10002224_pt1 | contig 17183 bp, 16 predicted proteins | sample 011ome_19_FD_133760 | JGI IMG/M metagenome (GOLD analysis project Ga0181561, IMG submission 133760) | Coastal salt marsh microbial communities from the Groves Creek Marsh, Skidaway Island, Georgia - 011510BT metaG (megahit assembly) | ecosystem: Environmental > Aquatic > Marine > Intertidal...
CAAAATCTGGCTGCTAGTGGGGTTTATGTAATCTGTTACAACTTTATGCCCATACTCGATTGGACCCGTACCCGATTGGACATGCCCTTGGATGATGGTTCACTCGCTTTGGAGTTTAATGCTTTAGAGTTAAAGGTTTTTGATTTACATATTTTAAAGAGAGAAGGAGCCGAACAAGACTATACCCAAGAGGAAATCGAGCAGGCGAAACATCTATTTGAAAAACTTTCAGCATCTGATATTCAGCGCATTTCCGACAACATGCTCAAGGGCTTGCCCGGTTCGGAAGAAGGCTACTCTATGGAGGAGTTCAAAGCCATGCTCAGTACTTACACTGGAATTGATGCGGATCAATTGCGCTCGCATTTGGTTCAGTTTTTAGAGGAGATCATTCCATTGGCTGAAAAATTGGGGATCAGAATGTGCATCCATCCAGATGATCCTCCTTTTACCCTTTTGGGTTTGCCCAGGATTATGAGCACCCAATCGGATTATCAGTTTATTTTCGATCAAGTACCACCACTGTCTAATGGAATAACTTTCTGTACTGGCTCCTTGGGGGTGAGAGCAGACAATGATCTGCCAGCAATCTTCGAAGCTTTTGCCGATCGGGTTCATTTTCTGCATCTCAGAAGCACCAAGCGCGATGTAGCTGGTAATTTTTATGAGGCAGACCACTTAACAGGAGATGTGGATATGTTCGAAATCATCACCAGAGTGATCCGAGAGCAAAGAAGAAGAGTGGCTGAAAACCGTGAAGATGCTTCCATCCCCATGCGACCCGATCACGGGCACCAAATGTTGGATGATATTGAAAAACCTAAAATCAATCCAGGATATTCAGCCATAGGACGACTCAAAGGTTTGGCCGAGCTTAGGGGATTGGAATGGGGCATTAATAAATTGATCTAAACAATGGAATTTAACAATACAGCATCCTTTATCAAAGAAGATTTTTTGTTACAGAATACAACTGCTCAGCGGTTGTACTTTGACCACGCCAAGGATATGCCCATTATTGATTACCACAATCATTTGCCTCCCGATGTAATTGCATCCAATCAACCATTTGAAGGGATCAACCAAATTTGGTTGGATGGAGACAACTACAAATGGCCGGCGATGAGAACCCTTGGGATCCCCGAAAAATTCATTACGGGTAATGAAGTCAGCAACAAAGAAAAATTTGACCAATGGGCCTATACTGTTCCCTTTACTGTGGGGAACCCCCTTTTTCATTGGACCCATTTAGAATTGAAGCGTTATTTCGGAATCAATACCCTATTACAACCCAACACATCAACTGCGATCTTCGAAGAAACCAACCGCCAGTTGGAACACATTACTCCCAAAGCATTGCTCAATGATATGAAAGTTGAAATGTTGTGCACTACCGATGATCCTATCGATGACCTTTCTCATCACCAAAAAATTGCCTCCAGCAAAGAAGAGGGGCCAGAAGTTTTACCAGGATTCAGGCCGGATAATATCTTCGGGATTGAAGGGAGTCAATATTTAGACTATATCGATGCCCTGATGAAGGCATCCAATATTGAAATATCAGATTTAGATACCCTTTTGACTGCTCTAAAATCGAGGGTGGAATATTTCCACCAAAACGGTTGCAGGATTTCCGATCACGGACTGGAGTTCACCCATGCTAGTGACTTTACCCATGTCGAGGCCGATGCCATTTTCAAAAAACGGCTGTCAGGAGACTTACCCACCGGGGACGAAGCCAGTCTTTTTAATTCTTGTATATTGTATGAATTGTTTGTGATGTATTCCGATTTTGGTTGGACCCAACAATTACATCTCGGGGCTTTGAGAGGGAACAATCAAAAGCTTAAGAGAGAAATGGGAGCCGATGTTGGCTGTGATTCCATCGGAGATTTTGCACAGGCCAAAAACCTCTCTAAACTTCTTGGTAAATTGAATGACATTGATAAACTCACCCATACCATACTCTACAATTTAAATCCGGCCATGAATCAGGTTTTTGCTACCATGCCGGGTAATTTTAATAGTGACAAAGTAGAAATCCAATGGGGAACGGCTTGGTGGTTTCTCGATCAAAAGGAGGGCATGGAATTACAATTGAAAACTCTTTCCAATATGGGGTTGCTTTCCAAATTTATTGGTATGTTGACCGATAGTAGGAGTTTTCTCTCCTTCCCGAGACATGATTATTTCCGACGTTTACTTTGTAATATGCTTGGGAATGATATTGAAAATGGACAATTACCCAATGAAATTCCCTTTTTTGGGAAAATGGTTGAAAATATTTGTTATCACAACTTGAAAGAATTTATAAAATACAAAATTTAATGACTAATTCAAATTCTATTTTACTACTGTTTTTTTCATTTCTTTTCACGGTTTCTTGCAATCAGATTCGGTCGACAAAAATTCTCCGATTGGGACATGGTTTGAGTACCGGTCATTCTGTTCACCAAGGCATGGTTTTCTTTGGAGAAAAGTTGGAGGAGATATCAGGAGGGAGGTTTAAAGTACAGATTTATCCCAGTCAACAACTGGGTTCTGAACGTCAATTGATTGAATTGCTTCAAATCGGAAGTTTAGACATGACCAAGACCTCCGCTGCCGTATTGGAAAATTTTTCTCCCAGTATCAAAGTTTTTGGGATCCCCTACCTCTTCAGAGACAAACAACATGTTTTTCGAGTTCTTGATGGGCCTGTTGGTAAAGAACTACTGAACGGGACTGAGAAATACTGGTTAAAAGGTTTGGGATATTATGACTCAGGAAGTAGAAGTTTTTACACCCTCGATCAGCCATTGGAAAAGCCAGAGGATCTCAACGGGCTTAAAATTAGGGTTCAGGAAAGTCAAACGGCCATTGATATGGTGAAATCCCTCGGTGGGTCACCTACACCCATTTCATGGGGAGAATTATACACTGCACTTCAGCAAGGCGTGGTGGATGGCGCAGAAAACAATCCCCCGAGTTTTTTTCTTTCAAGACATTATGAAGTGTGCAAGTTCTACTCCATTGATGAACACACCGTTATTCCGGACGTGGTGCTGATGAGCACACACATTTGGAACACCCTAAGCGAACAAGAACAAAGCTGGATACAAGAGGCCATGGACCTTTCAGTGATCGAACAAAGAAGATTATGGGAAGCCTCTGAACAAGAATCCCTTGAGGCAGTAAAAGCAGCTGGTGTTCAAGTGAGTTACCCCGACAAATCTTTGTTTGTTACTAAATCAAAGTCCGTTGCAGATAAATACGGACAAGATCCATTGATCAAATCATTCATTGACAAAATAAAAAATACGAACTAATATGAAATTAAGGTCAAAGGTAGATGCTGTTTTAGAAAAAATTCTTGTGGTGATCATGTCGTTAATGGTCGTCAATGTACTATGGCAAGTATTTTCTCGTTACATTTTGTCCAATCCGAGCTCTTTTACCGATGAATTGGCTCGTTATCTCATGATATGGGTGGGCGTTTTGGGAGCCGCCTATGTTGCAGGGAAAGGAAATCATGTGGCGATCACCTATTTTTCTGAAAAGTTCAGTCCGAAAAACTACAAAAAGGTCAAGATTTTCATCCACATCACCATTCTTGCGTTTGCCATTTTAGGGATGTTGATTGGGGGTGCACGCTTGGTTTATATTACACTGGTTTTGGGACAGCTTTCTCCCGCGCTAAAGATTCCCTTGGGTGTGGTGTATTCGGTGATTCCCATCAGCGGAGCACTGATTATTTTTTATAAAATTTTAGACTTAAAAGACCGAAATAATGATTGAATTTTTACCTGTAATCATCTTGATTCTTAGTTTTGTAACCTTCCTTGCCTTGGGGGTTCCAGTGGCTTGGTGTATTGCGATGTCCACCATGTTCACTCTTATGGTTGCCATGCCCTTTTCGGCGGCAACTACAACCGTTTCCCAACGCATTGCAACAGGATTGGATAGCTTTGCCTTGTTGGCCATCCCTTTTTTCATCCTCTCGGGACAAATCATGAGTAAAGGGGGCATTGCCGACCGACTGATTTCATTTGCCAAAACTCTGGTCGGTTTTTTACCTGGTGGACTTGCATTGATCAATATCGTATCTGCCATGTTAATGGGTGCCATCGCTGGTTCGGCCATGGCTTCTGCCTCGGCCATGGGGACTATTTTGGGCCCCGAGATGGAAAAAGAGGGTTATTCAAAGGAGTTTGGTGCTGCTGTAAACATCACTTCTTCGACCACAGGACTGGTGATTCCTCCCAGCAACACCTTGATCGTTTATTCCCTCGCTAGTGGTGGGGTTTCTATCGCGGCTCTTTTTTTAGCTGGATACATTCCAGGAATCCTTACGGGATTACTGATGATGATTGTGGCCATGGTTTGGGCCAAAAAACACAAATATCCCGTAGGCAAGCGTTCTTCTCTTAAAGAAGTCTTTGTGAAATTTATTGATGCCTTGCCCAGTCTATTGCTTCTGGTCATCGTTATTGGTGGTATTATCGCAGGTGTTTTTACTGCAACAGAGGCTTCTGCTGTAGCTGTACTTTATACCATTTTGCTTTCGTTTTACTATAAGGAATTGTCAATGAAAGACCTCCCCAAGGTCATTTTGGAATCTACCGAAACTACTGCCATTGTGATGCTGCTCATCGGTGCCTCAATGGGGATGTCTTGGGTGTTGTCTTATGAGAATATCCCTCAAGACATCAGCAATGCTTTGTTGTCCATCAGTGACAATAAAATCATCATCCTTTTGATGATCAATGTCATCCTTTTGGCCGTAGGTGTTTTTATGGACGCTACTCCGGCTGTATTGATCTTTACGCCTATTTTTCTTCCTATCGTAACTGCTTTGGGTATGGATCCTACCCACTTTGGGATCGTTCTCATGCTCAATCTTTGTATTGGGCTGTGCACCCCTCCTGTGGGTTCCGTTCTATTTGTAGGTGTTGGCATTGCAAAAACGACCATTTCAAAGGTAATTAAACCGCTAATTCCTTTATTTCTAGTGATGATTTTATCGCTATTTTTGGTTACTTATATCCCACAGCTAAGTCTATGGTTACCCAATTTGTTTGGATTATGAATCATTAATCATTAATTAAAAAAATAAATAAAATGTTCAATAAAATTATTTTTATAAGCATATTCATCGGTTTTTTATCGGCCTGTAGTCAAAAACCAATTACAATTCAATTGACCAATCCATTGGATATGGAACGGGTCAATGAAACAGTAGAAATCGATTTAAGTGAATTACCTATGGAGGTCACTGCTAAGATCGATAAGCTTGGTATATATGATCCATCAACTGAGAATTTTCTGATCAGCCAGCTGATCGATACCGACCAAGACGGACAGATGGATCAACTTATTTTTCAACCGCAGATGGCTCCCGGATCAGAGATGACCTTTCACTTAAAGGAACAATCCGAAAGAGCTGAAACTTTAGCCTATTGTTTCTCCAGAATTGTCCCCACCAGAATTGACGATTACACTTGGGAGAATGACAGGGTGGCCTTCAGAACCTATGGCCCTGCTGCTCAGGCTTTGGTAGAGGAAGGAAAAGATGGAGGTATTATTTCCAGTGGTATAGACTGTTGGTTGAAAAAGGTCAATTATCCCATCATCAACAAATGGTACAAAGCCAGTGAAGAAGAAGGCATCAGCTATCACGAAGACCACGGAGAAGGCTTGGACAACTACCATGTGGGCATCAGTAGAGGAGCGGGAGGTTTGGCGATCACAGGAGAGGACGATCAGTATTTTGTCTCCAAAAATTTTACTCGGCACCGCACCCTTGCAACGGGCCCTTTAAGAACCCTTTTTGAATTGGATTATGATGATTGGGAAGGCCCAAAGGGGATGATCAAAGAACAAAAGACCATCAGTTTAGACTACGGCAACAACCTGATGAAAATTGAGGTTTCTCTTCAGGGAACGGATCATATTGCTGCTGGAATATCACTTCAGGAAAATAATGGAGGCATCATCGACAAGAACAATATCCTTATCTACAAACAAGATCATTTTGATACCACACTGAGTAATGTGATTTTAACCCCTTTAAAACATTTTAACAGTCAATATGTCCACAACCCCCAAATAAAAGAACAAAATCATGTGTTTTTAGATTTGAAAGTTTTAGACCAGTCATTGGTTTACTATGTTGGTTTCTACTGGTCTGAAAGCAATCAATTTGCAGATCATGAAGCTTGGGAAGCCCATTTGGATGATCTGGCCCTCAAAATCGAAAATCCAATTTTAACGAATATTAATTAATTTTTAATGAAAAAAGTTGTCACCTTTGGTGAGATCATGTTAAGGCTCTCACCTCCTGGTAATTTAAGATTCTCTCAGGCCAACAGTTTTGATGTGGTTTATGGAGGAGGAGAATCTAATGTCGCTGTATCCTTGGCCAATTTTGGTGTTCCTGTAGAATTTGTAACCCGATTGCCTCAAAACGATATGGGGCACTGTGCCATGATGGAAATGCGTAAAAGAGGCGTAGGTACACAACACATTGCCTATGGGGGTGACCGATTAGGGATATATTTTTTGGAAACGGGAGCGGTAAGCCGAGGCAGTAAGGTGGTATATGACCGAGCCCATTCTGCCATGGCAGAGATCACTGCAGGGATGATTGATTGGGAAGCTGTATTCCATGGCGTTAGCTGGTTTCACTGGACGGGAATTACTCCTGCTATTTCTCAGGGCGCTGCCGATGCTTGTTTGGAAGCAGTGAAAATTGCGAGTGAAAAAGGGATCACCATTTCTACTGATTTAAATTACAGAGCCAAACTTTGGAAGTATGGACAACCTTCAGAGCCCATTATGACTGAGTTGACGTCCTATTGCGATATCATCCTTGGCAATGAAGAAGACGCCGAAAAACACTTTGGAATCAAACCCGAGGGCTTGGACATCACCACCCAAGGGGATCAGGTCAAAGCAGAAGCTTTTCAGTCGGTATGTGAGCAAATGATGAAGAAATTCCCAAAAGCCAAAAAAGTGATTACCACCCTTAGAGGTTCCATTTCTGCTTCTCACAATACATGGGCAGGAATACTCTATGACGGAAAAAACATATACACCAGCCCCGAATATCAGATCACCCATATCGTAGACAGAGTGGGAGGGGGCGACTCCTTTATGGGGGGATTGATCTATGGATTGTTACAATATCCCAATGACGATCAAAATGCATTGAACTTTGCAGTAGCCGCCTCATGTCTAAAACACACCATTCAAGGCGATGCCAATTTGGTTACCGTCGCGGAGGTAGAAAAATTAATGAGCGGCGACGCCAGTGGCCGCGTAGCAAGATAATTATGGCAAAATTCACCCGTTTAGAAGTCGCTGCTAAAATGGCTGAAACCGGAATGGTTCCCCTTTTTTATCACAGTGATATCGAAATTGCTAAAAAAGTACTTAAAGCCTGTTATGACGGCGGTGCAAGATTATTGGAATTTACCAGCAGAGGCGATTTTGCCCATCAAATTTTTGATGAACTCAATCGCTATGTCCTCCGTGAGTTACCCGATATGATCATGGGGGTCGGATCTGTGACCGACGCTGCTGCTGCTTCCCTTTACATGCAATTGGGAGCCAATTTTATTGTTACTCCTGTATTACGGGAGGACATTGCTGTGGTGTGTAACCGCAGAAAAGTATTGTGGTCGGCGGGCTGTGGTTCCCTTACCGAGATTGCCAGAGCAGAGGAACTGGGAGGAGAAATTGTTAAACTCTTTCCTGGTAGCACCTATGGTCCAGGTTTTGTCAAAGCCATCAAAGGGCCACAACCTTGGACCAGTATCATGCCCACAGGGGGTGTCAGTACTGAAGAAGACAACCTCAGGGCTTGGTTTGATGCAGGTGTAACCTGTGTAGGAATGGGCTCAAATTTAATTTCTAAAGAGGTCTTGGCCAATGGAGATTATGAGGGACTCAAGGCCAAAGTTGCAGCAACCCTTAACTTAATAAACAATATAAGAGCGTGATATGAATGAAAATTACCAAGTGCGTTATGCTGTGGGACAGCGTGAAACCAATCAAATGGGGACGCAAGCCCTACGAGACGAATTTTTAATCGAACAAGTTTTTGGAACCGATACAGTAAAATGGGTTTATACCCATTACGATCGCTATATGGCCGGTGGGGTTATTCCTATAACGGAAAATGTTTTTTTGGACACTTTGGAACCCCTAAAATCCGATTTTTTTCTTGAGCGGAGGGAAATGGGCATCGTCAACGTTGGGGGCAAAGGAACGGTTACTGCCGATGGGGAAAGCTATTCTTTGGATTACAAAGAGGCCCTGTACTTGGGCAAGGGTATCAAAACTGTACATTTTTCAAGCGAGGACGCCAAGACACCCGCTAAATTTTACCTCAATTCTGCTCCTGCACATCATGCCTATCCTGCCCAAAAAGTAGGAAGTGACCAAGCTGAAATCGTCGAATTGGGATCAGCGGAAACTGCCAACGCCAGAACCATCCGAAAACTGATTGTGAACAGTATTGTCAAAAGTTGTCAGTTACAAATGGGGATGACAGAGTTGGCCTCAGGCTCGGTTTGGAATACCATGCCTGCCCATGTTCACGATCGTCGTATGGAAGTTTACTTCTACTTCGAAGTGCCAGAAGATCAAGCGGTATGTCATTTTATGGGAGCCACCGATGAAACCCGACACCTTTGGATGGCCAACGAACAAGCCGTTATTTCCCCTCCTTGGTCCATTCATGCCGGTTCGGGGACTTCAAACTACATTTTTATTTGGGGTATGGCAGGTGAAAATTTAGACTATGGCGATATGGACGGCTGTCCGATTCCCAATTTAAGATAAAAAGATGAGTACTGCGTTATTTGACTTGACGGGAAAGGTTGCTTTGGTAACCGGAGCCACACACGGACTGGGGATGGCCATGGCCAAGGGCATTGGCCGAGCTGGAGCTACGGTAATTATCAATGGCAACAGTTCACAAGAAAAAATAGACCAGGCTGTAGCGGCTTTTAAGGCGGACGGAATTCAGGCTTTTGGTTACCGTTTCGATGTTACCGATGAAAAGGCTGTAATACAGGCCGTGACCCAAATTGAAAAAGAAGTCAATCCCATTGATATTTTGGTCAACAATGCTGGGATCATCAAACGCATCCCACTGGCCGAAATGGAGGTCGCTGACTTTGAACAGGTCGTTAAGGTGGATTTGGTAAGTCCTTTTATTGTCTCTAAAGCGGTGGTCAAAGGGATGATCCATAGAAAAGCAGGGAAAATCATCAACATTTGCTCCATGATGAGTGAACTGGGTAGAAACACCGTAGGGGCTTATGCCGCGGCCAAAGGAGGCTTAAAGATGCTGACCCAAAACATGTGTGTGGAGTGGGCGCCCCATAACATCCAAGTCAATGGCATTGGCCCAGGTTATTTCGCTACTGAACAGACGAAACCCATCCGGGTGAATGGGCATCCCTTTAACGAATTTATCATTAACAGAACCCCTGCTGGTGTTTGGGGCGAGCCCGACCAATTGCAAGGCACAGCGGTCTTCCTTAGCTCGGAAGCCAGTAACTTTGTCAACGGACAAGTACTCTATGTAGATGGAGGTATTTTGGCCACCATTGGTAAACCCGCCAACGAGTAATCATTGTCTTGACTTGATTGATTTTTTCCAATACTGTTTGTCCTAGAGGCCTGTCTGCCATAACCGTTGTCCTTTTCCGACGCGACCAAACTCCTCCTCACAAACACCTATAAATATAGTTAATAAGCACTGTAACCCCTATCACCATTGACCCAGGGAAAACCCCCGCTTATGATGATTCAATAGAAAGCAATACTATTACCCATCCCAATCGGGCTACTACCATGAAAAGCTTATGTAAATTCTTGAGATATGGATGTGAAAACGAGAATTTTCCCATTGGAATGTCAGACCCGATTGAGGTAATAAAGTTTCGTATGGAGCAAATGGGGATGAAACAAAAAGATTCAGCAGAAGGGGTAGGTCATAAAAATAGAGGGAGTGGGATTTTCAGTAAAAAAGGCGAACTGACTTTAGGAATGATTCGAAAACCCAACTCAACACTTTATATTCTTACTGAAGTTTTGGTTCAAGATTATAAATAATAAGGGATTTGGCTGCAATGACTATGGGTTATTGTTTGCTCTTGCCTATTTTAGTAATCGCTGCAGATGCCTTTATTTCGGATGAGTGCCAAACCACCCACCGATTTATAACTGAGACTGTCAAGCCCATTGAAAAAATATTAAAACACAATAATTAATGAACTTAGGATTAAAAGATAAAACAGCTTTTGTTGCCGCTTCCAGCCAAGGTTTGGGAAAAAGTGTAGCCATGGAATTGGCTCAAGAAGGGGCTAACATTATTATTTGTGGAAGAAACCTTAACACCTTAGAACTGGCCAAAAAAGAAATTCAAAAAGCAAGCGATGTTGGTATTGATATGGTGGTTGGAGATCTGTCCCAATCTAAAGATCGAGATCGGATGATAGCAGAAATACTAAAAAAGCATGCAGCCATTGATATTTTGGTTACGAACAGTGGGGGCCCACCCGCCGGTAAATTTGAGGATTTCCAAAAAGAAGATTGGGATGCTGCATACGAGCAACTGTTGGCCAGTGCGGTCCACCTAATCACTGGATTTTTACCCGCAATGAAAAAGCAAGCCTGGGGAAGAATTATTTCCATTACTTCTCAGGCAGTAAAACAACCTGTTGATAATCTGATCTTATCCAATTCTGTTAGAGCAGCTGTAGTGGGCTTAATAAAAACATTGGCCAATGAACTGGGCCCATTTAACATTACGGTTAACAATGTAATGCCGGGCTTTACCAAAACAGAAAGATTGACCAAATTATTAGCGGCCAATCCCGCCTTATCCAAGGCAATAGATACGATTCCTTTGGGTCGGTTTGGACAACCAGAAGAATTCTCTGCTGCAGTTGCCTTTTTGGCAAGTGAACGCGCAAGCTATATTACAGGCACCTCACTGGCGGTGGATGGTGGGTGTGTAAAAAATATTTTATAAGATTTTTTTGGAAAACTACCGATATAGTCCCAAAGAGGGTAGTAGTAAATTTTTTGTGCCAATGGGAACAATAACTAAAGCTAAAAAGTGATATAAGGGGATACTGCAAAAAAACGCCATATCACTTTATCTTGAGCTGCTCGGTTTTATTTAACAACAGAAAACCTATATATACTTTGGGTTTTATAAGTTTCTCCTGGATGTAAAATGGTGTTGGGAAAAGCGGGTTGGTTGGGGGAATCAGGATAATGCTGGGTTTCCAAAGCAAAAGAGCCTCTGTAATCAAAGGGATTTCCATATTTTCCGACATCACTACCATCCATAAAATTGCCACCATAAAATTGGATACCCGGTTCTTCCGTAAAAATATCCATTTGCCTCCCGCTTTTGGGATCAACGACACTAGCGGCCAAATCCATACTGCCTTGGGAAGCTTTGTTAAGGACAAAATTATGGTCATAGCCCCCCCCGCGACTGAGTTGGGTATCGGAGGCTTGTTGATTTAAATCTTGACCAATCGTCTTGGCCTTTCTAAAGTCAAAGGGACTGCCCTCTACCGATTGGATTTCTCCAAGGGGAATTAGTCCTTCATCTACGGGGATAAAGTGATCGGCGTTGAGCATCAACAAATGATCGTTAATACTGCCTTGGGCTGCTCCTGCCAAATTAAAAAAAGCGTGGTTGGTCAGGTTGATGGGGGTGGCCTGGTCGGTAGTGGCTCTATAGGCAATCCGCAATTCGTTTTTGTCATTGATGGCATAGGTCACCTCAACACTCAAATTGCCGGGATACCCCATTTCTCCGTCTTTGGACAAATAGGTCATCACAATGGCACTTTCATCGGCAGAAACCACCTCCCATACCTGGTTGTGAAATCCATCCGGTCCACCGTGAAGGTGATTTTCATTGTTGTTGATAGGGAGTTGATACGGGATACCGTTCAATTCAAACTTTCCTTTGGCAATACGATTGCCATACCTTCCGATCAAACAGCCGTGAAAGGGGGTTTTGGCTTTTTGATAATCCGCGATGCTTTTAAATCCCAATACCACATCGCCCATATTTCCCAATTGATCTGGGGTCAGCAAGCTCACAATCCTTCCACCATAATTGGTGATATAAACTTGGATTTGCCCGTTTTCCAGGCGGTAAAGGTCGGTTTTTTTGCCATTAATTACGGTCTGAAAATCACTGTCTTTAAGCACAAATTCTTCTTTTTTTGGTTGCTCACAAAATACAAAATTGAGTAAAAGGATTACTAAAGCTGTTTTTTTTATGATCATCATATGATTATTTCTGATATAATTTAATGTGGAGTTCTTTAAGGGTTTCTACTGGCATTTTGGTCACCTGCCGGTCATAGGTCATCAAGCCATTGATTTCTCCTTCTACGTCGGTGGTTTGGGTATAAACCGCAGCAGAAAGCCCATTTTCTTCTTTCATTTTTAAGATCTGATTGAACTTATAGATATAATTTTTTAGTAAATCCTCTGCATTGTAATAGGTCTGATATCCCCAATTTCGCATCTCGGGGTTCCAAAGGTTTTCGTTGATGGGATAGCCAATACCGCCAAATTCCCCGATCACTGTTGCACGGTCCAAAGCGGTAGGGGGGACTGTCAAATCTACATGGTAGGTATGAATGTCATAAATATCTCCACAAGCTCTGAGGGTCCAGCCGCTGGTTGGGTTTACCAATCTATTGGGGTCCAAACCTTTTACAAAATCCGAAATCCTGCAAGTGTCGTATTGTCCCCAACCTTCGTTAAATGGTACCCACATCACAATGCTAGGCGCGTTGTAATGAATATCCACCATCCTCCTCAATTCAAATTCAAATTGGGTAGCGTCTTCAGAACGTCTGTTAAGATCTGCATCTTGGCCGTGTATTCTTTCCAAGGGATTATAGATGCGATCTTTTCGTTTGGTTTTTTCCATTTCTTCCGGCGTTTTCAATGCCAACCTGTTGTAGGAAGGCATGTCTTGCCAAACCATAATTCCCAATTGGTCGCAATGATAATACCAGCGATCGGGTTCGATCTTTACATGCTTACGGATCATATTAAAGCCCATGGCTTTGGTCATTTCAATGTCGTAGCGCATGGCCTCATCCGAGGGAGGGGTCAGCAGTCCATCTGGCCACCAACCTTGATCCAAAGTACCGTAATGAAAAAGCGGTTGATTGTTCAAAAAGAGGTATTTGACGCCCTTATGATTCCCCAAACTGATTTTTCGCATACCGAAATAACTTTCTACCCGGTCGATTATCGTTCCAGAGGGATTGATCAAATTCATTTTGACATCGTACAGATGGGGGTGGTCAGGAGACCACAATTGAGGATTTTCAATTTTTAGTTGCAATGGGGTGTTTGGTTGGGTACTTCCAGAAGCGATTTTCTTACCATCAAAAAATATTTCTATAGCGACCTCATAGCCTTTGATCAAATTGACATTACTCATTGGGATAAGGCGCGCTGTGTTGTTGTCGATATCAGTGGTGGTCTTGACTTGTTGTAGGTAAGCTTCGGAGGAGACGGCCTCTAACCATACCGTTTGCCATATTCCGCTAACGGGAGTGTAATAGATACCACTGGCATTGATTTGTTGTTTGCCACGTGCTTGGGAGCTGAAATTGGTAGCGTCTTCAACGGCCAAGACGATTTTTTGCTGCCCACTGGGTTTTAAGTAGCGGGTAATGTTAAACGAAAAACGATCAAAACCTCCCTTGTGGGTGCCTACCAAAATATCGTTTACCCAGACCGCACAGTGGTAATCCACCGCTTCGAAATGGAGGATAGCATCTTTTCCACTCCAGCTTTCGGGAAGCGCAAAACTTTTTTTATACCACATCTTATCCTCGGGAGTGATTTCTTTTCCTACACCCGATAGGGGAGATTCAAAACTAAAGGGAACTAAAATCTTTCCCTGATAACGTTTGGGTTGGATTTGATTGGCTTTTAAAATGGCGTAATCCCAAAGTCCGTTAAGGTTTTTCCATTGGGATCTTTCAAATTGGGGACGTGGATATTCTTGCCAAACCTTTTTAGGATTGAGGGTCTTGGCCCATTGACTCATGATTTTTCCTTCAACCGCCTTCCAAGTTTGTGCTTGGACAAGGGATACAGTTAAAAGTGCTAATAAAAAGAATTTGCTTTTCATCATTTGTTTTTTTGTATAGTTAATATAGGAATATATAATTTGATTAAAACATTAAAAAGGCAAAAAACACATTGATTTTTGTCCATCTTTTTTTTTTGAAAAAGCATTATATTGTAAGGGAATTAAAAATCTTATGGAATTATTTGAGCCCTTTTGGAATGAAATTGTCAATTTTTTTGGCATCAAAAATTTTTTTCAAATCCTCAACAGCGGTGATTATGTTTCCTTTTTGACCTATGATGGTATTGTAGCGATCATTCAGCCCATACTGCCCTTGCTTTTGGTATTGGAGTTTATTATGGGGTTGGTTCATAAAAAACCCCAAACCAAAGTCTATCAAACCATATTTTTGATCTATGTCTTCAACCGATTCATTGGTCGTTTCATCGCCATTGCCATGACCACCGTTTGCATAGGCCTTTTTCAGAAATATGCCCCCTTCCAAACCACCATGACCTGGTACTGGTTCCTTTATGGTTATATCGTATGGGAATTTGCCCATTTTATATATCACTATTTGGGACATAAGGTTCGGCTGTTTTGGTGTTTGCATGCCACCCACCATACCCCAGAGGAGATGAACTTAAGTGTAGCGCATGCCCACTTCTTTTTGGAAGCTCCCTATGCCGATATCATCCGAACTACCGTTTGTGTTCTTTTGGGTGTCCACCCTGCACTTTTGTTTGTTATCATGTTCGTGGATGGTACCTACGGAACGTTTATACATGCCGGAGAAAACTTGATGAAAGACGGTAGAATGGGATTTCTCAACAAACTGATCCTGACGCCCTCTCACCATAGGGTACACCACGCCCGCAATCCATTGTATATCGATACCAATTATTGTAATCTCCTCAACATTTGGGACAAAATATTCAAAACCTATCAAGAGGAGCAAAAAAACATAGACATTGAATACGGCATCACCCGAAAAATCAATTCGGGTAACTTTATCGACGTCTACTTTGGAGAGTTTATCACCCTCTTTAAGGATGTGGTCAAAGCCCCCGGTCTTATCAATAAGTTGGCCTACATTTTTCTCCCCCCCGGTTGGGATCATACTGGAAACCATAGGACGGCCAAAATGATTCGTGATGAATACATTGAAAAAGTCCAAAAACAACAATCATAAAAATCAATGAAATAATGAAAAAAGTAACGTGTCTGTTTTTTATTTTAACAACATTTTTAGCCTGTCAAAATCAAGATTCTGTAATTTTTAATGGTTCCAACCTAGATGGATGGATCAATTACGGTGGAGGAAGATTTTATGTTGAAGATCAATGCATTGTAGCGGAGTCCATTATGGGCCTACCCAATACTTTTTTACATACCGAAAAAAAATACCAAAATTTTGAATTGGAGTTTGATGTCAAATTGGATACGGTTTTGAATTCGGGTGTTCAGATTCGAAGTAATATTTACCAAGAAGATACCGAAACCATTCGTTGGGGAGGACGCTTTGATGAAAATGGGGACAAGATGATCATTCATAAAAAAAGACCTGCAGGAACATTTTGGGGCTATCAGATCGAAATCGATCCTACTTCTAGAGCCTGGAGTGGTTCAGTATATGAAGAAGCGGGGAGGGGGTTTCTCCACACACCGGGAATCAACGATACGGTTAAGTCTGCTTTTAAACCTTTGGAATGGAATCATTTCAAAGTCAGGGTCAAAGACAATCACATTCAATCGTGGGTCAATGGGGTTATGGTAGGAGATGTATATGATGACCTTACGGCTGACGGATATATTGCCCTGCAACTTCACGGTATTGGAAAAAATAAGAACAAAGTCAACAAAAAAATACGTTGGAAAAACTTCAATCTAAAATCACTTTAGTGATTTTAAGGAGCCTGTTGTGTATCAGTTCTGGCCTAATGCTGGGATCTTTTGTTTCGGGCTGTGAAAAGAAGGATTCAACGGATCAGTGCAAAGGGCTCGCCAAGGAGATTGCTTGTACTAAGGAATATATGCCCGTTTGCGGTTGTGACGGCATCACCTATGGAAATGATTGTGTGGCGAAAGCCTCTGGTATAAAATCATGGACTGAGGGAAGTTGTAATGAAGAGTAATTTTTTGATTAAATTTATTTATTGAATCACATGAATTTTAAAATGCAGTCGGAGAGAAGGGTAGTGGTGGTGCTTGGGGTGATACTAACGCTGGGGGTTGTCCTTTTTTTTGTATTAAAACCTAACCCTAAGGTTGATTTTGCTACTGATGTTAAGCCCATTCTTAATAAACACTGCATTTCCTGTCATGGTGGCGTTAAGAAAAACGCTGGTTTTAGTGTTTTGTTTGAATCCGAAGCCATGGGGGTAACCGAGTCAGGAATACCAGCTATCATTCCTGGGAGTGCTCGAAAAAGTGAGTTGATCAAAAGATTGCACCACACCGATCCGGAAATGCGGATGCCCTACCAAAAAGCGGCCTTGTCTCCCGAAGAAATCAAAACCCTTACCGACTGGATCAATCAAGGTGCCAACTGGGGAACCCATTGGGCCTACCTTCCAGTCGAGAAAACGGATGTTCCACAAGCACGTGCTGAATTTATTGAAAAGAAATTTTTCTCCAATCCCGTTGATCATTTTATTGCAGCAAGGATGGAGGAAAAACAACTCTCACCCAACCCCCCTGCCAATAAAAACATCATTGGAAGGAGATTGGCATTTGACATTACCGGCTTGCCACCTGATCCCAATCTTTTTAATCTATTTACAGCAGGACAAATCAGTTATGAAAACTATGTGGACAGTCTTTTTACAACTGCTGCCTATGGAGAAAAATGGGCCAGTTGGTGGTTGGATTTGGCCCGATACGCCGATACGATGGGATTTGAAAAAGACCCTGGCAGAACCATTTGGCAATACCGCGATTGGGTCATCGAGGCGCTCAACCGAGACCTTCCTTATGATCAATTTACCATCGAACAGCTCGCAGGGGACTTGCTTCCTGAACCTTCCTATGACCAACTCATCGCAACCGCTTTCCA
>Ga0181561_10002226_pt1 | contig 17167 bp, 9 predicted proteins | sample 011ome_19_FD_133760 | JGI IMG/M metagenome (GOLD analysis project Ga0181561, IMG submission 133760) | Coastal salt marsh microbial communities from the Groves Creek Marsh, Skidaway Island, Georgia - 011510BT metaG (megahit assembly) | ecosystem: Environmental > Aquatic > Marine > Intertidal zone...
CACACCGAAAACGCCGGTGCCTACAAAGCTACGTCAAGTCGTGCTGTCGTGGTTTTAGGGCAGTATCGTCTGAGACGTGGTGTACCGGAAAACGCACACGCGTGATGACGTATCCCAACGCTCGTCGCACAGTGACCCGCGCTTGTCCACGACTGACCGCCTTCCTCATGCTCTGCTCGTCAGTCACCGCTGGATCCGTGGCGTCGCCCTGTCGGCGCGCCTCGAGGGGCAGAGCTCATCGCGCGGAAACCTCCGCGCGCGGAAGCGCGCGCGACGATAAGGAAGCGCCCACCTTCGTCTGCGCGTCTTCGCGACGCGGCCTGATGGCGGGTGCGGTCGTGGGTCTCGCCTCCGCGTGGACGCGCGCGGCGCTGGCGTCGGAGGCGCTCGAGCTTCCTGCCAAGGACTACTCGACGTACAACTCGGGCGCGGGAGGCGAGGAGCAGTCCGAGCTCGTCAAGCGCTTGCTCGCGAAGAGCGCGGAGAATAAGGATCGCAACGACGCCGAACGAAAAGCGGGCATCGACAAGACCTACGACTCGTACCTCGCCATCGCGAAAGGCACGGGGTACGTCCCCGATGACCAGAAGACGCGCGACAGGCTGGGCATCACCAGGCCGCCGGAGTGCGACCTGCCGTTCTTCAAGGACAGCCCGACGTGTGCCAAGTTCTGAGAAGGAGGAGAAGCGCCGACGCGCCGGCGGTAATACGACACTATTAGTACACGCGCGTCGTCCGCGCAGACTGTTTCGGACGTTCCTTCGCTACGACGCCCAACCCCTCGGGTGGCGCACGCCCCCCGCGACGACCGCGTCCCCTCCCCACGGCGACACGCGCGCGTCCAGCGCCGGGATCTCCACGGGCACGCCGCGGCGCAGCTTCTGACTGTACGCCACCATGCGGTCCCGCGGCGTCACCGGGGCCCGCGCGCGCGTGGGGGCGGGCCCGAGCGAGGAGAGGCTCGATGCGCCGCCTCCGCGGTCCGCGGAGCTCGCGCTGTCGCCGCTCCCGGGCGTGCGCCCGCCCGCCGCCGCCGGCGCCGGCGTGCGCACGAGCGACGCGCTCGTCACGTTCGCGGGGGATTTCTTAGCGACGGAAGCCGGAGACGGCTGGTGCGCTCGCTCCAGCCGGCGGCGGGAACCCGGGTGAGGCTCGAACGCCGGCGGGGTCTCGACGGCGGCTCTCGCCGTCTCCGCGGCGCTTTTGTTTCGGTTCGCGGCGTCGTCGTCGTCGACGTCGTCGACGTACGCGACGTTCGTCTTTTCCGCCCTTCGCGAGGCGGGCGTTTCGGGCGCGCGCGCCGAGGTTCGTGCCGGGTCCCTCGGCGTCCCTCCGTGTCCAGCGCGCGCGGTCTTGGGCGTGGCGAGCGCCTCGGCCAGTCGCCGCAGAGCGGATTTCAACGCGCCGTCGCGAATCGGCGGCGACGACGCCGGCCAGTCGCTTTTCGACGTCGGCGTTTCGCGGCTTTTCGCTTCGCGTCGCGTCGCGCGCGCCGCGCGCGCCGCGGGCGTCTCGAACGCGGCTGACGGAGAGTCGCCGAGAGGCGGCTCCGAGTCTCCGAGAGGCGGGGGAGGCGAGGGGCCGGCGGAGGCGAACGCGAAGAAACCCGCGTCGGGTTCGAGCCCGGGGGAGCCCTCCCCCGGGGAAACCTCGCCGCGCGCGGAGCTCGCTTCGAGCGCGGCGACGCGCGCCGAGACGCCGACTTCCCGGTTTTCTCGCTCCGAACCCGGGGAGAGGTTTTCGAAAACCTCCGACCCCGAGGAGCGCATCGAGAGCTCAAACGCTTCGGGGGCGGCGTCGAACGACCGCGCGGCGTCCGCGGCGGCGCGGGTGGGCGAGTCCGGGAGCGACGGATTCGACGCGTCGTCGTCGACCAGCTCGTACTCGTCCGAGTCGCTCGCCGAGCGCGGCGCCTCCCCCTCGTACGCGTCGCTCGGAAACGCGGGGGGGGTACGGGTCCGCCGACCGACACGCCCCGCGCCCAGAGAACCCCAAAACCCCGAGCCATCCGAGGCTCTCGCCGAGACCCAGGACGCGCCGCGCGCGAGCCGTTCGGCGGCGGCGGCGCCCTTCGCGGCGAGCGCGCCCAGCGCGGCGGCGGCGACGACGGCGGCGAGGCACGCGGCGGCGTCGTCGTCGGTGGCGGACGCCGCTAACGGGAGCCACCCCACGTCGCGCGCGACGGCAGCGATGACTCTGAGCGCGTTTCGGGGACGTAGCGCGTGGCCCGCGCGTGTCGCGAGATGCGCCGCGCGCGCGAGCGCGCCGGAGACTGTTTCGGCGACGCCGGCGACCAGCCCGATGGCGGCGGACGAAGACGTCCGCGCGTCTGCTGCCGTCGATGTCAATATTTCGTCGACGTTTCGTTTCGTCTCCGCGGAGGCGCCCTCCGTTTTCGCGGCGCGCGCGATCGCGCGGCTCTCGCGTTTCGCGTCCGCGGCAGCCTTCGTCGCGCTCAGCGCATCATCCAGCGCCTGCTCCAGCTTCGCCTGGAGCTCCTCCCGCTCGGCTCTGAGACGTTCCGTCTCCGCGCGCAGAGTCTCCGTCTCGGATTTGCGCTTCGCGTCGAGGTTCAGCAAGCCCCGCTTGTATTTGGTCAAGTTTCGGGACATGGCGTCGCGCTCCGCGGATAACGAGGCGACCGTCTCCTCCGCCTCGCGCCGCAATCGCTCGGTGGTCCTCTCTAAGCTCGACACCTTCGCCTCGTACTTCTCGCGCGTCGCGAGCTCGGCAGCGGCGAGCTCCTCCCGCAGACGAGCCTTCCGCGCGTGGTGCGATTCGTGCGCGGCTCTCTTGTCGGTCTCGGAAAGAGAAACCGCCGAGGCACCCGACGCCGCGGCCAGAAGCGCGACGACGCACAGCGCGACGCGCGCGGCGGCCCGAGCCGAACGCGCTCTCCGGTGAGCTCCCATCTCGCCTCGGCGTGCTCGGGGGGGACGCGCCGGGGCAGCGCCCGAGGCGCGGTGTGATGAGCTCTGCGTTGTGGCGCGCGTGTCGGAGAAGCCGAGAGTTGATGTCTCGAATCGAGTCGTAACGGCTCTAAAAAAGAAACCCCCGCGGGAATTTGCCGAAGAGCCACGTTCGGGTTCCCCGCGTGAACCTTCGAAAGTATACGTAATAAAATAACCCCGACCGTCCACCTCACCGCGGTTTCAGGAACCAAAACGACAGCGCCAGACGTTCTTCCCGCGCGTCACTCCGTACCCCCCGCACCTCGTGTTCCACCTCGTCGCTCCAGAACGCCACCAGTCGGTCCCCGCGAGGCTCGACGACGCGTCTCGCGTCGGCGTCGCTCGGCCGGAGCACCAGCTCGCCGCCGTCGCCGCCGAGGCTCGAGCCTCCCCCTTTCTCGGCGCTTCCCTCGGCGCGGTGTTCCACGCGTTCGCGCGCGGGGTAGTAGACCGCGGTGACGCGTCTCGGGTCCGAGGGCGAGGAGCGGTCCGTGTGCGGCACGAACCCCGGCGCGCCCGGCGCGTACGCGCTCAGCATCGCGTTCGCGGCGTACGCGTCCGCGGGGAGCAGCGTTTCAGCCGGGAGCGACGCGAGCAGGTGCGACCCGAGGCACGAACGCATCCACTGCGCGACGACGCCCGCGGTCACGTCAGGAGGCGGTCTCGGACGCGCCGTCTCTCCGAACGCCGTCGAAGCAGGCGGCGTCTGAACGGCCAAGCCTTCGTCCCCCGCGAGCCAAGCCACGACGTCGCCGCGCGCGCCGGCGTTGGAGCGGCCGGTGCGGTCCAGCGCGCCCGGCTGGAAACGACGTCTTTCCCTTTCGCGGAACGCACGCAACGCCGAGCCCACCGCGGTGGCGTGCCGCTCGCCGAGCGCGCCGTCCACGACCGCGACGCCGTCCGCCTCGAGCGCCCGCGCGAGCTCGGAGGCGGCGGCGCGGAACCGCGCCGACGCGAACAAAGACCACGCCGTGACCGGACGCTCGGCGTTTTTTGTTTCGTCGTCGCGGTCCAGGGCGCTCCGGGGCGCCGCGGCGCTCCAGGGCGGGTCCACGACGTCGCACGTGAGCAGACCGAGCTGCTTGAGCTGGCCGTGCGCGGCGCGCACGGACTGGAACGGCACGAGCCCCCGCTCGGCGGCGGCGGCGGCCAGGTCGAAGATGGCCCTGAGTGCGGGGGGGTTCGCGGCGGCGAAGCCCATCTCGTGCCCGAACGCCATGGCGAGGAACTGCGCGCCCCAGAACGGGCGCTCGAGCGCCACGGGCGCGCGCTCGCGCAGCGCGCGCAGCCTGTCCACCACCGCGGGCGCCGACAGGTTGTCCGTCTCCGCGAGGATTTCCCGGAGACCCATCGCGTAGTGCTCCAGCAGAGCCGTCTGCTGCGCTTCCGTCGGAGCGGACGAGCCGCTGTGCCGACGCAGACCGATGCCGACAGAGGCGCGCGACAGAGGCGCGCGCGACGCCGCCGCCGCGACGAAGTGCGGCACCGCGCGCCGCATGTCGAGTTCTAGGCTCCCTCGGGACGACGGGACCGGCGAGCCCCCCCACGCGCCGCGTGTCTGCCGCCGAGCGGACGCGCCCCTACGTGTGATGTCGTGGTTGTGTCGATTCGACGTGTTTGGTCGTAATATTCGTCGGCTAATTTCAAGTCGCGCTCGCGCTCAGTCCGCTCACCGCTCGTCACGCGTCGAACTTCACGGGTGTCATCTCCCCGTCGTCGTCCCCTCCCGCGGCGCGCGCAGCCTCCGCGGACCGCCCGCCGCTCCGTGCCGCCAGCGCCGGCGACGCCGGCGGCGGCGCGATCGCGGGCGGGCGGCGCGGCGCCTCCGCCGCGGCGTCGGCGTCGGCGAATCCGCCGGCGCTTCTCGGCGGCGTCGCCGGCGTGTCCGGCGCGAGGTACGGTTTGATGTACCTCTTGTCTATGTCCTCGAACGTGGTGACCGTCGCGACGGCGCCCACCGCGGCGGCCGCCGCGCGCACCTTCCCACGCAGGTCCAGGTTCTCCGTGTGGCGCACCTCGCCCAGGTGCGCGCCGATCTTCGCCATGCCGTCGGCGAAGTCGGCGACGACGAACTCGGGCGCCGCCGCGCAATCGGGAGACGAAGAGCGTCCGCGCGTCGAGCCTCCCCCGCCGAATCCGCGCGACCGCGCGGATTCGGCGTCGGCGTCGGCCCCGTCGCCCTCGACGACGACGCGGCGCTCGGCGTCGTCGTCGTCCACCCTGAGCCACGCGCTGGGCGCGCGGAGCTCGAGCCAGTCCACCAGCGAGTGGCACGCGCCGCCGACGACGAGGACGGTGAAGATGACCAGCATGAGCGTCGCCGTGCGTATGACCCTCCCGACGGCGCCGCCCAGGTCGCGCACGGCGGAGGAGGCGAGCGCGAAAGCCACCGCGCCGCGCAAGCCGGAGACGAAGAGCGCGTTTTGGTGATTGGCGGGAACCTTGAACCGCTCGCGCCGCCATCGGTTCACGAGCCGCGTCATCGGGTAGACGTTGAGCGCCCTCGCGAGCAGGCACGCGCAGAGAGCGGCGAGCGCGAACGGCACCGTGCTCCACGCCTGGTCCTCCAGGAACAGCGAGACGCCCATGTACAGGAACACGAACGTCTCGGCCAGCGTGGCGAGCGTCTTGAAGATCACGGCGCTGTCGCGGCGCGCCGCCGCCGACAGGTTGGGCCGCGCGTAGTGCGCCATGGCGACGCCGCAGAAGAGGATGGCGACGATCCCTGAGAGCTGCAGGAACTCCGCCGCCGCGTACGCGCAGTACGGCGCGATCATCACCAGCGACGTCTCGACGTGCGCGTGTCGCTCGAGCACGGCGCTCCCCTTGACGCCGCGGAAAAACGCCGCGGCGGCGACGGCGCACGCCGCGCCCGTCGCCGTGCTTCCCAGAAACACGAAGAGGAAGTATCCGACGCTCTCGATGACGCGAACGACGCTCGAAGCGGAAGCGCCTTTGGAAGCGCCTTCGAAATCCAGTAACGTGCGGTACAGCACGATGGCGACGGCGTCGTTCAACACGGACTCGCCGAACACGAGCGCGAACAAGTCGGGGTTGACGCCCAGCTCCTGGAACACCGCCAGCACGGACACGGGGTCGGTGGCGGAGACGAGCGCGCCGAACACGAGCGCGTGCGTGATGGACAGCGCGGTGACGAGCCCGATCGCGCCGCACACCCAGCAAAACACGCCGACGACGATCGTGGAGATGAGCGTGCCCCCGAACGCCAGCGCGCAGATCCCGTCGAAGTTCCGGAAGAAGCTCTTGGTCTCCAGCGAAAAACCGCTCTCGAAGATGATGGGCGGAAGCAACAGGAAAAAGAAGATCTCCTCGTTGAAGTCCACGTTCTGCGTCAGCCTCTGCGTGGCGTCCGCGGACCACATCACCAGCCCGACGAAGATGCCCGACAGCAGCGTCGCGCCCGCCTCGGGGATGTAGTGCACCCGGTGGTGCTTCATCACCAGGCCCATCACCAGCGCGGACGCCAGGCACACCAGCTGTATCAAGAACGCGCCGTTCTCCCACGCGAACTGCTCCGTCCCCGATTCCATCTCGGGGTCCGACCCCGGGCCGTCCATCTCCGCCGCGACGCGCGACGCGTCACGTCACGTCCACGTCACCCGAACGACGGAGAGCGAAAACCCGCCCCGCGCGCGGGGTGCCTCCGCCTCGACGCCCGTCCTCGTGCCCGTCGCTCGCGGGCGATGCCGAATCTAAGAAAAGGCACATCTCGCGGGGCGTGTGCGTGACATAATTTAGACGCGAGACTCGCGTCGGAGACGCAGTCGGCTCGACTTCCTCTGTGAAAAAGGCACACGCGGCGAGTTTCTCTTTCCGTCGGTTGAGGGCGCTTTTTTTGATTTCGAGAAAACGATCGTCTCGGCGATCGCGCCGAATCGCACCGTTCGTGACTCAAGAAAAAAGCGCCAAGTCAGCACTCTCAAATCTGGCGAAGTATCTCTCCACTGTCCGCTTTTTCGAGTGTACAAACTAAAACTCGTCGTCATCCCGAGGCACTACGAACCGCGCGAGCTGTCCTCCGCGCGTCGTTCCGCGCGATATCGCCCGCCACGCGCCTCGCCACACTCTGATCCGCTCGTCGCGCCCGCGTCGCGACCAATTCCCCCCCCCTCCCCGCCGCCTGCGAACGAAATAAACGTTTCAAGATGGCGGGAGCGGCGGCCGCGGCGCTGAACGCGCCCGGCGCGTGCGTCCGCCCCGCGCGCGGGGCGGCCGCGCGCGAGCGCCGCGCCCCGGTCGCCCCCCTCGCGCACGCTAGGCGCACATCCGTCGCCGTGCGCGCCACCTCCACCGGAAGTACGTCCCGACCGCGCGCTCGCCCGGGACGGCGACGATCGGCTCTGTGTCCGTTCCGCGCGATATTTTCCTATTTTCCGCGCCTCGCGCTGACGACCCTCCCCTCCCTCCAGGTGACCGCGTCCCCGACGTGGACGTCTCCCTCGTCGAGATCCCCGAGGATCTCGTGGGCATCCGCGCGTACGTGCGGTGGGAGAACGCGGGCATGCCCGAGGACACCTCCCCCGAGTGGCAGGCGACCGAGTACGCCCAGGCGCGCCTGGACCTGCAGACGGAGGTTGCGCAGGGCACGACCCTGAACGACATCCGCCGCCGGTACAACCAGCCGGTCGTCCCCGGGGACGACGAGCCCGTGGTCATCGACTTCGCCACGCACGCACGCACGCAGAACAACGTCGTGCAGATCCACACGGAACCGGACGCGAAAGCGGACGCGGACAGAGCCAGGCTCAGCGAGGACGCCGCCGCCGCCGCCGCCGCCGCCGAGGCGGACCTCGCCGCGCGCGTCGCCGCCGCCGCCGCCGCGACCCCCCCCCCGCCCGTGGAGCGCACCGTCGAGCCCTCTGCGCCGTTCGCGCCCTCCATCGAGATCACGAAGGAGCCCGCGGCGCCGGCGGCGACGCCGGCGGCGACGCCGGCGCCCGCCGCGGACGCGAGCGCGCCGAACGCCGCGGCATCGCGCGCGCTGTCGTCTTTGGCGGAGGTGGAGATCCCGAAGGACCTGGTGGACATCCGCGCGTACGTGCGGTGGGAGGACGCGGGCAAGCCCGATGACACGCCCCCTGAGTGGCAGGAGATGGAGAACGCGATGGCGCGCCTGGACCTGCAGGTGGAGGTGCTGGAGGGCGCGAGCCTGAACGACATCCGCCGCCGGTACAACCAGGAGCCCGTCGCCGGCGACGACGACGCCGCGTACGCGGGGTGGGACGTCTCCGAGGCGCTCGCCGTGGCGAAGCGCAATCTCGCGAACAACGTCGTCGAGGCGCCTCCGCGGACTCCGGGGAAAACGCGCCCCGCCGAGCCCGAGGAATGGGTCGAGCCTCCCCCGGAGGAGGTGGGGCAGTACCTGGAGACGCACGAGCGCGACGCGCGCGCGCTGATGGCCGGCCCCGAGTGCGCGCCCGCGGCGGACGCGGCGGCGGCTGTTTCGAAAAAGGCGGCTGTTTCGTTCGTGTCGCGCTGGGCGGACGAGGACTCCGACCCGGCCGCGCCTGTGGTGCCCGCCGGCGGCACGTGCGAGCTGGTGCGCCGGCGCGTGTACCCGCTGCAGGGCGAGGGCGAGCTCCTCGTGCAGATGTACGAGGCGTCGGCGCCGGGCGCCCCGCCGACGCGGCGGGTGGTGTTCACCACCGACGCCGCCGACGCGCTGGTGCTGCACTGGGGGGTTTCGCGGGACGCGCCCGACCAGTGGATCCTGCCCTCCGAGGCGGTGTGGCCGCGCGGCACGACCCCCGTCTCCGAGATCTCCGTGGAGACGCCGCTGGTGCCCGGCGAGGCGTGCCTGGACGCGGACGGCGAGTGCGCGACGCTGCAGACGCTCGCCGTGGACCTCCCCGGCGGCGGCGCCGACGAGCTCTCCGGCGTGCAGTTTGTGCTGCGCGACGCGAGCGGCGACCGGTGGTTCAAGGACTCCGGCAACGGATCGAGCAACTTCCGCGCGAGCTTTACCGTTTCGGACGCGAGCGAGAGCTCCGGTGACGAGCTCGTCGACGCCATCGTGCGCGCCGAGGCGGGCGGGGGCTGGTGGACGCTCATGCACCGCTTCAACCTGGCGAGCGCGCTGCTGGAGGAGAAGTGCTCGCCCGCCAACGAGCGCAACCGGCTGGCGGCGTTCCGCGCCGCCAGCAAGGCGTACGTGTGGCTCCGCTACTCCGCCTCGCGCAAGCTCACCTGGCAGCGCAACTACAACGTCAAGCCCCGCGAGCTCTCCGCGGCGCAGTCCAAGCTGACGCGCGTCATCGCCGGGCTGTACTGCGCGGCGCCGCACCTGCGCGACACGGCGCGCCTGATGCTGGGGACGGTGGGCAAAGGCGGCGGCGGCGGCGACGGGCAGGCGATTCGCGACGAGATTCTGAACATCATGCACCGCAACGGCATCGGCGAGAACAAGAAATACTGGATGGAGCAGTGGCACCAGAAGCTGCACAACAACACCACCCCGGACGACATCACCATCTGCGAGGCGTACATCGCGTTCCTCAAGGCGAACGGCGACCTGGGCGAGTACTGGCGCGTCTTGGCCGAGGGCGGCGTCGACCGCGCGCAGCTCGAGTCGTACGAGCGCCCGGTGGTGACTGAGCCCATCACGCACGGCGCGGAGAAGAAGATGGCGCTCATCAAGGACTTCAGCAACTACCTCGCCATCCTCAAGCGCGTGCACAGCGGCGCCGATCTCGTGGAGTGCATCCGCGCGTGCGCCAAGGGGCTGGGGGGGGTGAGCCCGGCGCTCAACTACGTGCGCGTCGCGCAGCGCGGCGGCGGCGACCCCACGCAGCTCCTGAGCGCGTGCGTCGAGGCGAGACACCAGCTCCGCGACGCCGGCTTGAAGGACGCCTCGGACGAGGAGTGGACCAGGGAGCTGCTCTACCTGGACCTCGCCGTGGACGACGTCGCGCGCCGCGCCGTCGAGCGCGCCGGCGAGTGCAAGTACGGCCTCGACGACCAGATGCGGTGCGCCGGCTTGGTGCTGGAGAACCTCGCGCTCTCGCTGCCTTCGTCCAACCAGGACGTCGTGCTGTCGCTGCTGGACTGGCGCCTGGCCGCCAAGGCGCGCCGCGAGGGCGACTCGCAGTGGGCGCTCCTCGCGAAGGCGGCGATGGACCGCGCGCGGCTGGCCATCGCGCGCCACGCCGACGGCCTCGCCGAGGAGATGCAGCCGGCGGCGAAGTACATCGGCGAGGCGTGCGAGATTGAGCAGTGGTCCGTGGACCTCTTCTCCGAGGAGGTGATCCGCGGCGGGCCCGCGTTCGCGCTCTCGCTGGCGCTCACGCGGCTCGACCCGCTGCTCCGCGCGGAGGCGGACATGGGCGCGTGGCAGATCATCTCGCCCAAGTCCGTCGTCGGCTACGTGATGCACGTCGACGACCTGCACAAGGTGATGAACGACGTCTTCGACCGTCCGACGATTGTCGTCGCCGACAAGGTTGGCGGCGACGAGGAATTCCCGGCCGGCGCCGTGGCTGTGCTCACCACCTGCTCGGTGGACGTGCTCTCGCACACCGCCGTGCGCGCGCGCAACGGCGGCGCGCTCTTCGCCACCTGCTACGAGCCGGAGCTGCTCGCGCAGCTCGCGGGCATGGACGGCGCCGCCGCCGCCGTGGACGTCGCCGGAGACGCCGTCGCGTGGCGCGCCGCCGACGACGCCGCCGTCGCGGCGGCGAACGGCGCCGACGAAGCCGCCGGCGCCGCGCCCAAGGCGAAGCTCGCGCTGGAGAAGGTGCCCTTCTGCGGGTCGTACACCGTGCCTCTGTCCCGCTTCGACAAGGGCGTCGTGGGCGCCAAGGCGCGCAACACCAAGGCGCTCAACGAGAGCCTGGGAGGAGGCAAGATCCCCAGCTGGATCAAGCTTCCCAAGTCGATGGTGATTCCCTTCGGCACCATGGAGCACGTGATGGACGACCCCTCGAACGCGGCGACCAAGGCGAAGATGCGTTCGCTGGAGCGCGCCGTGGACGACTCCTCCGAGCAGGCGCTAGAGGCGTCGCTGCGAGCGTGCCGCGAGTGCGTGCTGGAGCTGGTCCCCCCCCCGGGGTGCATGGACGCGATCCAGGCGGAGATGCTCGATGCCGGCATCTCTCCCCCCGAGTCGCCCGAGCGCTGGGAGATGGCGTGGCGCGCTTTGACGAGCGTGTGGGCGAGCAAGTGGAACGAGCGCGCTTTCGTGTCCCTGCGCAACGTCGGGATCGAGCACGCGGATCTGCGCATGTCCGTTTTGGTGCAGCCGGTGGTGGACGCGGACTACGCGTTCGTGATCCACACCGCGAACCCCAGCACGAACGACCCCACGGAGCTGTACGCGGAGATTGTCATGGGCCTGGGCGAAGTGCTGGTGGGCAACTACCCCGGCCGCGCGCTCTCCTTCGCCATGAAGAAGGCGACGCCCGCCGAGGCGGCGGCGGGCACGTCGTACGTCGCGCCCGGCGCGCTGCCCAAGGTGCTGGGCTTCCCCTCCAAATCGACGGCGCTGCGCATCCCGCGCAGCACGCTGATTTTCCGCTCGGACTCCAACGGCGAGGACCTCGAGGGGTACGCCGGCGCGGGTCTGTACGAGTCCGTGCCCATGGACGCGGAGGACGAGACCTTCGCCGACTACGCCGCCGACCCGCTCGTGCGCGACGAGTCGTTCCGGGACGAGATCCTGCTCGCCATCACGGAGTGCGGCGTCGCCATCGAGGCAGCGCTGGGCGGCGTGCCGCAGGACATCGAGGGCGTCGTCAAGGACGGGCAGATTTACGTCGTGCAGACCAGGCCGCAGGTCTGAGAGTGCGAGTCGGGCGGAACGTACGGTACGCGCGGTACGCGCGATAACATGTCAACATAAGAAATTGGTGATACGCGCTATCCTATAGCTACGCGCGAGATTCCGCCCAGGGGTCTCACGGGTCTTCCGCCTCGGCCATGATCGCCTCCGCCTGCTCCATGACCCCCTCCAGCCGCTCCCACTCCGCCATGTACAGGTCCTGCTTCTCTGTCTTGGCGTCCTTCTCCCTCTGCACCTCCTGCGCGGCGGCTACGTCGGCGCCGCACGCCAAGAGCCGCGCGTCAATCGCCGCGACGTCCTCCTCGAGCACCGCCAGCGCGCGTTCGATCTTGTCGATGGTCTTGGGCGCGTTCCGCGCCTCGCGCAGCAGCTTCTCGCGCTCGGCTTTGCGCGCTTTGCGCGCTTCTTCCGTCTCCAACAGCGCGTCTCCGTCGAAAAGCGCGTCGCCGTCCGCGGCGCGCGGCGGCGGCGCGGCGACGGCGCCGGCGACGCCGCCGGTTGGCGCGGCGTCGGGCGAGAAGTCCTTCTTGGTCAGCGCGCCGTTGGACGCTCGGCGCGCCGAGACGCGGCCCGCCTCCACGCGCACCACCGAGGTGGGCTCGAGCGCCTCCGCGAATTGTCTGTTGTGCGTCACGGCCACCACCGCGCCGTCCCAGCCGCGCAGCGCCTCGGTGAGCGCGTCCAGCGCGGCGGCGTCCAGGTGGTTGGACGCCTCGTCCAGCAGCAGCACGTTCACCGGCCGGAGCACGAAGGCGGCGAGCGCGACGCGCGCCTTCTCGCCTCCGGACAGGTTTCCGATCGTGCGGTCGACCGCGGCGTTCCCAGCGAGGCCCAGCGCGCCCAGAACCGCGCGCGCGGTCTGCGCCGTGACCGTCGGGTCGGCGGCGCGCGCGACTCGCAGCACGTGCGTGAGCGGTGAATCGTCGCCCGGCAGCTCCTGCGCGAGGTCCTGCGAGAAGTACCCCACGCGCACGCCCTCGCCGTGCCTGAGCGTACCTTTCCGGCACCGGATCGCGCCCGCCAGCGCGCGCAGCGGCGTGGACTTCCCGGCGCCGTTCGGGCCCACCACCAACACGCGCTCGCCGCGCTTCGCGACGAGCGAGGCGTCCGTGAACAGGGGCGCCGCGCCGGCGTCGTACCCGACCTCGGCGTTTTCCAAAATCAAAGCCTCCTTCGCGCACGCCGGCGGATCCGGGAGTCGCAGAGTCACGCGCTTCACGTCCCCCGGGCCCGAGACGTCGTCTTCGTCGATGGGGCCGCCGGCGGCATCTTCGAGAAGCCCTTCGAGGGTCTCGCGCACGCCCACGAGCTGCTTCGCGCGACTCTTCGCAGCCGCCGCCGTGCTCGCGCGCGCGCTGTTTTTCGCGACAAAGGCTTCGAGCTTCTGCGCCTTTTTCGTCTCCTTGGCGGCGGCCGCGGCGGCGACTTTCCGCCGCTCGGCGCGCTCCGAGAGGAAACGCGCGTAGTTGCCGCTGTACCCGTGCAGACGCGCGGCGCGCACCTCCACCAGGCGGTCTACGCCTCTGTCGAGCAGCTGCTCGTCGTGCGACACGATGAGCGCCGTGCCCTTGTACCGCCGGAGCCAGCCGCGCAGGTACTCCTTCGCGCTCGCGTCGAGGTGGTTGGTTGGCTCGTCCAGGAGCAGGAACCCGCCGGCGATGCCCTCCTTGGCGGCGTCCCCCGCGGGGCTCAGCAGCAGCCTCGCGAGCGCGACGCGCATCTGCCACCCCCCGCTCAGCGCCGCGCACGGCCGGTCCCAGGCCTCGCGCGCGAAGCCGAGGCCGGAGAGCACGTCCGCCACGCGGCGTTCCACCGAGTTGCCGCCCATGGCTTCCCACCGCTCCTGAGCGGCGAGGAACGCGCTCTCCGCGCCCTTGGCGCCGGCGGCTATGCCCGCCTCGGCGTCCCGCAGCGCGCGCTCGGCGTCGCGCACGTGCGTCATCCTCGAGCGCGCCTCCCCCGCCACCGTCAGCGTCGAGCCGGAGACGGCGGTCTGCTCGAGGTACCCCACCTCCGCGCTCTGCGCCACGAGCAGCGCGCCAGCGTCCACGTCCCGCGAGCCGCACACCGCGCGGAGCAACGTGGACTTCCCGCACCCGTTCGCGCCCACCAGGCCCACCACCTCGCCGGGCTCGACGCGCAGGTTCGCGCCCACCAGCAGGTCCCGGTCGCCAACGGTCACGCGCACGTCGCGAAGGACCATCATCGCGCCCGCGGTGTCCCCGCGAGGCACGTCGTTCGTCTCGGAGGCGGCATCCACCGAGGCATCGGCAGACGCCGCACGCGCGGGCGCGGCGCGCGAGGCGCGGCTCGCCGAGCCGGGAACGCGCGCCGCGTCTCGCCGGCGGACGTGGCGCGGGGCGCACGCCGGGACAGACGCGGAGGCGGCGTGCATCGCCGTACCGCCGGGGTATATGCAGACGCGGTGCGCGCTTGAGTCCCTTATCGGCTGTCGCGTTGCGTCTGGCGATGAGGCGTCGCCGCTCGCCGCAGATTTCCAAATTCCAGGAGAAAGATTTCTCCAGAAAGTGCAGTACGCAAGTCGTTCACGCAGTGCAGGGCGCGCGGCGACCGTACCCCCCGGGGCATCGTCTGCGGTAACGCGCCTCCCGTGAAGCGAGCGGCGTTCTCTTTTCTTTCGTGCGCGCGGCCGAGGTGGCGTTCTCGCGCGCGGCTTTTCGCATCGCGGATCGGTGTCCGTCCTTCCCACCCATCGGCGAGCGCGCGAAAAACCTCGAAGGAAAAGGGATCCGCGATGGACGGCCCGGACTTCGACCCCGCGGACCTGTCGTCCAAGCGCGAGTGGGTCAAGATCGGCAGCGGGAGCTTCGGGAACGTGTACAAGGCCACGCTCCTCGGCACCACCGTCGCGGTGAAGGAGATCGGAAAGTGCGTCCCCCCTCACGACGCGCGTCCGTTCGTCATCCTCCCCGGCCAACGCCTTTTTCGCTCTTCTCGCCACGAAACGTCCACCGGGAACGTCAAGACTCGAAAAGCGCGTCGCTTGAAAAAAAAAAGACGTCCGCGCCGCGCCGCCTCCGCGATCCTCCGCCCCCTTCTCCAGTCACTCCACACACGCGTCTGACACATCGCGCGCACGAATCTGACGTCGTCCGTGTCCCGATATCGCCCGCGCGCGCGCTCTTATATATAAAAAAATCAGTTCGCGTCCCGACCGCGTCGCGGGCTTGCGGCGCGACATGTTCTACCTCCGCCGGTTCCCGCACCCCAACGTCGTGCAGGTGTTCGGCGCGTTCGAGGAGAAGGGCGTGCTGTACATGGTGATGGAGCACCTCGCGCACTCGCTGAGGTCAAAAAGCGTCGTGCGCAAGGTGGACCTGGTGCGCGTCCTGGCGGACGTCGCGCGCGCGCTCACACGCCTGCACGCCGCCGGCCACGTGCACCGCGACGTCAAGGCACGCAACGTGCTCGTCGCGCGGGGCCCGGGGTACGGCGCCAAGCTGTGCGACTTCGGGTTGGCGCGCGCGCTGCCGTCGGCGGCGCGCCCGGAGGTGCGCGGCGACCTGACGCCGCGCATCGGCCCCCCGAAGTACCGCGCGCCGGAGGTGCGCGACGGCGAGGCGTACGACCAGAGCTCGGACGTGTACGGGTTCGGGGTGATGTGCCAGCAGCTCGTCGGGCAGTGCCGCGAGGCGCGCGAGGATGGCGAGCGGGAGCGGGAGCGCGCAAAAGCGCGCGCGGGCGGCGAAGCCGGCGTCGAGGCGGAGCGGCTTTCGGAAGGCAAAGCTTCGAAGAGGGACAAGAAGAAGGACAAGGACAAGGCGAGCGAGAAGGTGCATTCGGAAGAGGACCTGGAGTTCATCCTGCAGCTCGGCGCGCTGTGCGCGTCGGAGACGCCGAGCCGCCGCCCCACGGCGGCGGCGTGCCTGTCGCGGTGCCTGCAGAGGCTCGGCCGCCGGATGGCGCTGTGCTCGGCGGAAACCGCCAGGGCGCGCGTCGCGACGTGGACGGACGCGCGCATGGACGTCGGGACGGGCGGCAAGAAGGCGAAGGAGGCGCGGGAGAAGGCGGGCGGCGCGCGGTCCGGGTCGGCGCCGGAATCGGAATCGGAGGGGGGCGAGTCGCGGGAACGAGGCGGTCAGCGTCTCGACGGCGGCGCCGGGTCCGTGGAGGCGCGCGGCGGCGAGCGGGCGGTCCCGCCGCGGCGCCGGAGAGAGCGAGACGGTTCGGGATCGGACTCGGACTCGGAATCGGTGGGCGCCGAGACGCCGCGCCGGCCTCGATGCCCGCAGGAGCAGGCGACGTCGCGAGACACGCCCCGGGGGGGCAAGCGGCGGAAGACGTGACGCGGTGTAGGCGATGCGGACGTTTCGTTCGCGTTCGTTCGCGTCGGCGGCGACGTCGCTTTTTTTCCTTATTACGTCGATTTACACGTTTACGCAGCTCCGGCGCGGAACCGCGACGGCGATCCCCGCCGACGATTCCTCCAAACACGCGGCTCGAATCCCGAGGACGTCTCGTTCACTTCTTCTTCACCTCTCCCGCCTCGGCGGCGACGCGGATGCCCTGCCTCAGCGTCGCGATCTCGTGGCGAAGGCTCTTGATCTCCTCCGCAAGCTCGTCCGCGTTGGCGGGGAGGGGCTCGACGAGCGCCGCCGCCGCCGCAGGGGGGAGACCCGCGCCCCCGGGCTTGGGCTTTTCCACGGCGGGGGCCTCCGCCGCGGCGGGCGCCGCAGCCTCCGCGTGCGCGTGGTACTTGTGGTGCATGTAGTGCTCCATGCCGAACGCCATGAGAAACACGCCAGCCTGCGGGGATGCGGTCGCGACGGCGTTGGACGTCGGGGAGGTGGACGTTAGGGATTCGATCGGGTGAAATGTCGCGATGCAGATTACGCCGCGAATCCGCGGGAGGGGCGCGCACCATGACATGCTTCACGGGCTCGAAGCTCCCCGTCGCGATGAACGCGCGTCTGTACGCCTCCATGGTGGCGACTCGGCGGGTTCGTCCTCGACACGCCGCGCGAGAGCTGGGTACGGGCTGCTGCGCCGCGCAGACGAATGGTGACTGTACCCACGAGCGCGAAGGGTTCAAGGAGACGATTGTGAGAAATCCCACACCGTTGTGAGAAATCCATCAAAAATGGAGACCAATCATCATGAGACGGTATCCTCGTTCGTTCGAGCTCGAGCTCGAGCTCGAGCTCGAGCTCGCTCGACAAACGCCGCCGTATCAGATACTCCACGCGTATGCCTGCGCTCACACGCCGTCTACGTTCGCGAGGACGTCCTCCCGCCAGTCCTCCACGACCCCCCCATCGCCCCTTCCCCCCCACCCCTCCGCCGCGAGGCGCGCCTCCCGTTGGCCAATCGCCGCGCTCAACTCTCGGTGGAACCGCTCCAGTCGCGGTTTGTTCGCGCGCCACCACCCGTCGTCGCGCGCGACGGTTTCTCTCAAGTA
>Ga0181561_10002228_pt1 | contig 17161 bp, 16 predicted proteins | sample 011ome_19_FD_133760 | JGI IMG/M metagenome (GOLD analysis project Ga0181561, IMG submission 133760) | Coastal salt marsh microbial communities from the Groves Creek Marsh, Skidaway Island, Georgia - 011510BT metaG (megahit assembly) | ecosystem: Environmental > Aquatic > Marine > Intertidal...
ACCAAACAAAAATGATTAATACAAAAAAGAGGAGTAGAGTCATAGATTCAAACGCCATCGTTTATGCTGGACAAGTTTGGCTAAACTGCGTTTTAATGCAGTTTAGGTTTTGTTGTAGCCAGTTTTATTTTGTCAGTCAAGTTTGTCAGTTTTATTAATTGCTGATACTCTAAGAGTATTGGATAATCATAAAATAATCCTGATTCTGAATTAACAGGAATAGGCAAACAAGCCCTCACTTTTGATGGCCACCACTCAAATAATACTTCATCATCCTTTACGAATACTTCGTGCATCATGTGAAGATCAGAATACTTCATGCTAGGATAATGTGCTTTATAATACTTGGTTGACTCGTCTATTTTATAAGCTTTTATTTCAAAACTATAGTTCGTGTCTCTCACAATTACTTTACAACTGAAAACATATAGCTCATTAGTGAATTTAACTTGAATAGATATAGTATCCAATTCAAAAGTCAGTGTGTCAAACTGAATAAAGTTACTGTCCAATTTTGTTGCTTCTGTCCGAATCTTTGCCAACTCCCTGTTAAGTCGTTTACTTTTCGATTGAGCAATAGAAACAATGACTATGAGAGAGAATAAAAGAGTTAAGTAAAGTCGCATAGTTTTTATAATTGGCTACAACTTCTTATAAGAGAATACAAATACCCATAGGAGCTGTGCCTTCCAAGATTTGGGGGATTGGAAAGGTTTATGTGCTTTTTTGGGGAGTGTTCTGTAGAGAAGAAGTTATTGTTGGTTTTAAATTTTTGATTGGATTAAGTTACTAAAATTCTTCAAGCGAGCCGGGATTGATTTTAGGTGCTATGCGTGGAATTGGGGACTGCTGGTGGATTGGTATGTTGTTGGTGTCATTGGTGGGGTGTGCGCGACGAACGGCAACGTCGAGTGGACTTTCTATGGAAAGGGTGGTGCGTTTGGCGACGTGGGTATAAATCATAGTGGTTTCGGGTTTGGAGTGTCCTAGGAGTTCTTGTATATGTCGCAGGTCGACGCCGTTTTCGAGCATGTGGGTGGCGTAGCTATGGCGCAGCATGTGTGGCGTGATTACCTGTTTTAGACCAGCGCGCTTTGCGGCGCTTTTCACAACGTTTGCGACGGAGGTGGTGCTATAGGCTTTTGCTGGTCTGCCTTCGAAGAGGAATATGGTGGGGTGGAAGAAGCGCAGGTATTCTTCAAGTAGAGGTAAGATGGATTGAGGCAAGGGTAGTAGACGCTCTTTGCTCCATTTGGCTTCGCGAATATGTATGATGCCTCGTTCATAATTGAGGTCAGTGAGTTTTAATTGGAGCAGCTCGCCGCGTCGGATGCCGCAGGAGTAGAGTAGGGTGATGATCAGGCGATGTTTGATGTTTCGGGTGCGTGAGATCATGCGTAGGACGCTCTCTGTTGAAAGGACTTTGGGTAGGGTGGATTCTTTTCGAGGGCGTACGATGGTGCTTGGCAGTATGGGGTTGTCGTGTAGGGTGAGAAGGAGCTTGAGGGCAGAGACGAATTGGCGCTGGCTACTGTTGGAGCGGTGAAAGAGGTGTTTGGCGCGGTAGGCATCAATCTGATCTAGGCTGTAGTCTTTAGGGTGTATGGGGTGTAGCGCAACAATAAGTTTTGAGATGAAGTAGACGTAGGTATCTATGGATTTTTGTGCATAGCCGTGGGCGTAAAGCATTTCGAGATAGGTGCTTATCAGGTGAATTTGGTTTGGATTTAGTTCGGTGAGTTGAGCTTTTGGAAGGGGCTTTGGGCTGACGATTTCTAAGGATCCGAAGGGGGCGATGGTGGTTTGTAATTGGCTCCAATTTTCCTTCGAGTACGAAAGTAGCCAGCACTTAAAGTCTTTATTCCAGCTGGCGCCTAGACGTGCTAACGCGCGATTGAGTGGTTTGTGAAAAGGGGTGCGCAGGGAGAAATAACGACCTGTAGCGTCCCGAAAATCGCCGACGGTAACGATGAAATGATTGGATTGGGCCATAGCGCTAGGAGTTTTTAAGATATCCTACCTAAAATGGGTCCAAACGGTGCGTAGGTGCAAGAATTGTGGGAAACTAAGTGTTGTTCACAGCTGGGCGAAGGTCTTCGAAAAAGAGCTCTAGGTTTGAGGCTCCGCGAAAATGGTTGAGGGTAAGGCTGACGATGGCATCAAAAGGTTGGCCGTTTTCTAGAAAGGGTAGGTACTTTGAACCTCCGAAGGCAATTCCATTGAAAGTGGTACGGCCTTGATGGTCTGTGACATGGAGCTTGAGGTGTTCACCTGTTTTCCCTACGGTGCGAGCGGGTGATGCGAGCTGGAGACTTTTGAGTAGAAAAGTAGGTGTAGGGTTTTGTGGGCCGTGAGGCGCGAATTGGCGGAGGATGGTGTAGAAGCGATCGGTGAATTGGTCGAGGGTGGCTTCAGCGTCGTAAGCTAAGACGGGTTCAAGCTGATCTGCATGTAGGTGGGTACGGCAATAGTCTTCAAAGGCCCGCTTGAAATGTGGCAATTGGCTTTCGTGTAAGGTCATGCCTGCCGCGTATTTATGTCCGCCGAACTGGATGAGGTGTGGTTCGCAGGCCTCCAAGGCTTGGTAGAGATCGAAATTGGTCACTGAACGTGCAGAGCCTGCTAATCGATCGCCACTTTTTGTCAGAATAATAGTTGGGCGATAGCGGTGTTCGACGACTTTACTCGCTACAATACCGACGACGCCTTTGTGCCAGTGGGGCTGATAAAGAACGTTAGAATACGGAAAGGCCGCTGTGTCCAATTCTTCTAGCGCTTCCTCAAAAATATCTTGTTGGATGGCGCGTCGTTCCTGGTTAAATTCCTGAATGCGTTCGGCCAAATCGCGTTGCTCTGTCCAATCCTTTGAGCGCAGCAGTTCTACCGCACGCATGCCGCTTTCCATGCGACCGGCCGCATTAATTCTAGGGCCGATGGTGAAGCCTAGATCGCGAAACTCAAGGGTCGCTTCAGATTTGCCCGAGGCGGCGATAAGCGCCTGAATACCAGCTCGCGAGTTGCCACTGCGTAAACGCTCCATGCCGAAATGGGCTAAAATTCGATTTTCGCCATCGACGTGAACAATATCTGCGGCAATAGAAATAGCGCACAAATCCAATAAGGGGTAGAGGTAATGCTCGTATGGAAGTCCCCAGCGGTCGCACAGTGCTTGGGCGAGCTTAAAGCCGACGCCACAACCGGAAAGTTCTTTGAAGGGGTAGAGGCAATCGGTGCGTTTAGGGTTAAGAACCGCAGTTGCCTTTGGTAATTGGCCTTCGGGTCGGTGATGATCGCATACGATCACCTCGATTCCCAAGGAACGCGCGTGGTCGATCTGATCAAAAGCTTTCGTTCCGCAGTCTAGGGCTATGATCAGTGTAATGCCGAGCTCTGCGGCTAGATTGATGCCGTCAAAAGATAGACCGTATCCTTCCTTGTAGCGGTCGGGTATGTAAGCTTCGATGGGGAATTTTCCATCGAGAAATTCACTTAGCAACGCGACTGAGGTGGTACCGTCGACGTCATAGTCGCCGAAGATCATTACATGTTCATTTTGAATGCGCGCCTTTTCTATGCGCTCCACGGCTAAATCCATGTCTTTCATCCGCATGGGTTCGTGCAAATGTTGGAGATCGGCGCGGAAGAAGGAGCGCGCTTCGGAAAATTCCGTGATGTTGCGCAAGGCTAGGAGGTAGGCGAGTAGGGGGTCTTTTGTGACCGTTTGGTGCAGAGCTTCGACGGTTCCCGAATGGGGAGCCCTTTGGGGCATCCAGCGCATCGTTAATCTTTTTTGATCAATGCCGTTTGGAAGTCCACACTGTATTTGTGGACAAGGGCAAAGAGTTCATGGATGAATTCCGGTGACATGCCTTTACTTTCGGCCATTGCTGTTTGCTCCTGTACCAATTTCAACCACCGTTCCATTTGAAAAATGGATAATCCTTCGCGCTCTTTGATGGCGGCGATGTCTTTTACCTTTTCAAACCGCTTTTGCAGCAGCGCCACCATTTCATGGTCGAGCACATCGAGTGCTTCGCGCAATTCGATCAGGTCTTTGTGTGGTGATGTTGGACGCTCAGCGTGAATTTTCAAGTGACGAATGATGTTGCCAAGTCGCTCCGGGGTGATTTGCTGGGCAGCATCACTCAAGGCCATATCTGGGCTGCGGTGACTTTCAATCATCAAACCGTCCATGCCGAGGTCCATCGCTACTTGACTTATTTCTTCTACTAGGCGTCGGTCTCCGGCAATATGGCTGGGATCGCAGATGATTTTTACTTCGGGCATCAACGCGCGCAAATCAAAGCTGTGCTGCCAACCCGGTGCGTTGCGATAAACACTTTTTGCGGTGGAGAAAAAGCCCCGATGAACGGCAGCTACTTGGCTTACGCCAACTTTTTGGAAGCGCTCGATAGCTCCAGCCCAAAGGCCGATCTCAGCGTGAATGGGGTTCTTTACTAATACAGGAACGTGTACTCCACGAAGTGCTTCGGCAATCTCTTGAACGTAGAAAGGATTGACCGTGGTTCGAGCGCCAATCCATAAAACATCAGCTCCGGCTTTTAGTGCTACCTCGACATGCTCGGCATTAGCAACCTCAACGGTGACAGGTGTTTGTATGGCGCGACCGGCTTCAATCAACCACTCCATCGCCTCACGCCCTACACCTTCAAAGCTACCGGGTTTGGTTCTGGGCTTCCACACTCCGCCACGCAGCAAAGACAGTGGCGCATGTGCTTTGAGTTGCTGGGCGGTTTCCAAGACCTGCTCAGGACTTTCCACACTACAAGGTCCCGCTATAAGAAGGGGACTAGTGGTTGGCTTGTCGAACCAATCGAATATAGATTGCGCTTTAATTTCTGTCATACCTACCTAACAAATTCCGAGGCTAATAGTTGTGAGCTTAAGCTCCAATACATAGGACCAATTCTCCTTTCAACCCACCGCGCTGCTCAACGATGTTTAAGACTTCTGCGGCCGTTCCGCGCAAGGTCTCTTCAAATTTCTTGGAGATCTCGCGGCTGATTGATATCGGACGTTCACTGCCGCAAACTTCGACAATTTGCCCCAGTGTTTTCAGTATTTTGTGCGGACTCTCATACAGGACCACAGTTTTTTTGCTCTCAGCAATCGCTTGTAGCTTGGTCTGGCGACCTTTTTTTGGAGGGAGAAATCCTTCAAAATAGAAGGTATCACAAGGCAAGCCGCTACTTACTAATGCGGGAACAAAGGCTGTAGCGCCGGGTAGTGTGATGATTTCAATCTTCGCCTCAGCCGCAGCGCGAATCAGTAAGAATCCAGGATCACTAATCCCGGGCGTTCCTGCATCGCTCACTAAGGCAATGCTGCTGCCTCCTTGAAGCTGGCTTATGTATCGATCCACCACTTTATGTTCATTGTGCATGTGGAACGATTGCTTCGGGGTGTCAATCGAAAAATGCGATGTCAATTTCCCGGTGGTTCGCGTGTCTTCAGCCAAAATCAAATCGGCTTCTTTCAATACAGCGATCGCCCGAAAAGTCATATCATCGAGGTTCCCCACGGGGGTCGGTACAACGTAGAGTATTCCAGACATTTAGCTAAATCGTTGTGCCACAGCGGCCTTAAATCGCTCTGCCATTTCCTCTTGCGCGTCCCATCCGTATTCAGGAGCAATATGTGTATCGAGGAAGTCCTCTGCTTCGGCTAAAGTGCCTAGTGTATTGAGCTGGCTTACTACTCGGTTGAAGTCTTCGCCTGAACCTTCAAATAAGGCTTTTGTAAAGCCAATTCTATCGTTTAGCCCAAAGGACAACGCTTTTTGTGCGAACCGATCATTCAGTGATTTTTTCTCACCGCCTTGCTGTGCACGTTCCACGACATTCGGCGTTTGTTTCTCTTCCAGAGGGGCCTTTTCCTCAGCTATAGGCTCGAATGAGATGATGGGTTTTTCTGATGCGGTGGTATTCGCCACAGGCTCTTCATCAGCGGGTACCACGAGGGCTGGCTCCTCAGCTTGGTTCTCTTCAGCCTGGCTCTCTTCCGCCTCAGGTTCCAAAGAAACAGGGGTGGTTTGAGTTGGTGCGATGGGCATTTCTGTCGATACAGGCGTAGGCGCCGGCTCCTCTGCATGGGTAGGCGTATCGGCCGTTGGGGTTGGTGCAACCGGCAAGTCCTTTGTCGCTTCCGGGACAGCAACATTCTCTGCGGCCAATTCCGACTGCAAAGCACTCAGCCTTGCCTGAAGCTTTGCCTCGAGCGAAGCTTGTTGGCTCGAAAATTCTTTTCGAACGCGTTCTTCGGCCGTAAGCAGCGCAAATTGGGTATAGAGATCCCACAACGCCGCAGTGGCTTCTTCATTACTTTTCGCACCCACCGCAAGGGCTAGGGTGGCCAATTCCTGCTCGATTCGTTTTCTCTGTTGCATAGCCTTTTCCTCTGCTTCTTATTTATCTACCTTTATCGTTTTGAAAAGTAGCACTAATCTCACCTCATGTTTCACAGCGGAGTAGAATTTAACCAACAATTAGGAGGATGGATCGAAGTCATTTGCGGTCCTATGTTCAGCGGAAAGACGGAAGAATTGATACGTCGCATGCGCCGCGCGCAAATAGCGGGTCAGAAGGTAGAAATCTTCAAGCCTTCATCCGATGTACGTTACGACGAGACTGAGGTAGTGAGCCATGATAAAAACTCCATCCATTCCACCCCTGTGGAAAGTTCATCGAACATGATTTTACTCGCCGATGATGTGCAGGTAGTGGGAATCGACGAAGCCCAATTTTTTGACGAGGGCATCGTCCAAGTCGCCAACGACCTTGCCAACCAAGGCAAGCGCGTAGTGATCGCTGGACTCGATTTAGACTTCAAGGGTCGTCCATTCGGTCCGATGCCTGCTCTTTTAGCTACGGCAGAATACGTCACAAAACTACACGCCATCTGCCGTCGTACGGGCGGTCCGGCGCATTTCAGCTACCGTAAGGTTGAAGGCGATGCTACTTTTATGCTTGGTGAAACTGAAGAATACGAACCGGTTTCACGCGTCATATACAATGAACTAAATGCAAAGAATCTTGAGAATCAGCGCAGCTAGTATTGCCTCTGCAAGTCATGCCCAACTTGTCGGTCCATCCACCGCACATTTTGAGCATTTTGCTTTTGATTCTCGCCGTTTAAACAGCGGACGATCCTCTTGTTTTATTGCCCTGCAAACCCCTACTGCTGATGGACATGCCTACATCGATGACGCGATCGCTTGCGGTGCAACAGTGGTGGTGTGTCGTAGCGCCGAACCTTGGAAGGATCATCACCCCAATATTGCTTTCGTAGTTCACCCTGAGCCCCTTGATGTCTTGGGCAGTTGGGCCGCTACGACCCGTCAATCGCTCTCGGGTAAAGTGCTAGCGCTTACCGGCAGCAACGGAAAAACCGTGGTAAAGGAGTGGATGATGGAACTCGCTGGAACCCCTCAAGATTGGTACCGTACTCCCGGAAGCTTTAATAGTGAGTTAGGTGTTCCAATCACCCTTTGTGGTATAGGAAAAGAGCACCGCATCGCCATTATTGAAGTGGGGATCGATAGACCTGGGACTATGGCATCGCTCGAGGAATTGGTCCGTCCGGATTTTGGTGTTTTCACCACACTTGGTGATGCCCATGATGAGCACTTTGAGAGTGCCGACCAGAAGTTTATCGAAAAATGGAAACTCTTTGCGAACGTTGAACGCATCGCCCTCTCGCGAGTGTGGTACGATAAGGCCGTTGCTTTAGAGTTGCCCTTGCCTGATGCGCTGATCTGGGGACCTGGAGAGCAGCTTGATCCAAAGGATTTTCCAGAATTGCCGTTTCAGGAGGGACACCATTTGGAAAACGCTATGAGCGCTATCGCCGGTGCTCTGTTACTTGGCGCTTCGAAAGCAACTATTCGTGAGGGGCTGGCCCGACTTCAACCACTTGAAATGCGCATGCAGTTGCATCCGGCGCAATCCGGGGGGTATCTCTTGGAAGACACCTACAGCTCTGATTTGGAGTCCTTGCGTTGGGCATTGGAAGAATTGGTCAGCAGCGCTCCGCACCTTAAGAAATGGGCGGTCCTCAGTCATTTATCTACGGCGCAAGCCACTGAGCGGGCACGTTCATTGGTAGAATCTTATGGCTTACAACGGGTTTGGTGGATCAGTGCGCCTGAAGATGTGCCAGATCTCGTTGCTGAATTTCAGGGACTTGACCTGCGCGATGTTACGGTTCTAGTGAAGGGTCAACGCCGATTCAAACTCGAGCGGTTCTCTGCCACTTTGCGACAACAATACCACAGCACATGGGCTGAGGTTAATCTGGGCGCCATGCGCAGAAACCTTCAGAAATTCAAAGCAGTCCTACATCCGGGCACTAAAATAATGGCCATGGTCAAGGCCGCTAGTTACGGTGCTGGCACCTTGGAAGTGGCTCGTTTCTTACAAGAAGTTCATGTCGATTACCTTGGCGTAGCCTATGCGCAAGAAGCACTCAGCCTTCGTGCACAGGGTGTGACCACGCCTATTTTGGTCTTGAACGTTGAGCCCGAACAAATCCCTATGCTCGCCGGAGCAGATTGTGAGGTAGAGCTTTTTGATATTGACCAACTTTCTCAACTCCACCAGTTGCCGGAAACGGCCCTGTTGAAAGTCCACCTGAAAATCAACACGGGTATGAATCGGCTCGGTTTTGCTCCTTCAAAGATCGAGGATGTGGTGGCGGAGCTTGCTAGCGATCCACGTATAGAGGTGGTGGGCACTTTTACCCATCTTGCAGCGGCGGATCAGCCGGAGCATGATGCTTTCACGCGGGAGCAGCTGCAAATCTTTGAAAAAACTACTGCGAGCATCCGCAAAGCGTATCCGAATGTACTTGCGCATGCGCTAAATACGCACGGTATTCACCGGTTCCCTGAATATCAAAATGCTATGGTTCGCTTGGGAATTGGTCTCTATGGTGTTGGCCACTACTCTGGTGTTGAAATCCTGGAAGAGGTACTTAGTTGGCGCTGTAAAATTTCTCAAATCGCCACACTTCAACCCGGCGATTCTATAGGTTATGGTCGCGGTTTTGTGGCTGAAAAGCCTATGAGATACGCCACGCTACCTGTGGGCTATGCCGACGGTTTTTCTCGCGGCCTTTCTAATGGTGTGGGCGCTGTTTATATTCAAGGCAAACGCTGCGAAGTTTTGGGTCGCGTTTGTATGGATATGGTGATGGTTGATATTGGCGATTTACAGGTAAATAAAGGCGATGAGGTGGAGCTGATTGGCCCACATCAAAGTGCGAGCGATCTTGCAAAAGCGCAGGGCACTATTGCTTATGAGGTGCTTACCGGAATTGGTCCTCGCGTACCTCGATTCTATGTTAAAGATTAACGCTTGTGAATGGAGGCCTCGCGTCTTTCTTTTATCCCACTGACAAAAGTTAACGCCACGAGGAAGGTAAGAATAAACACGCCGGCTTGTTTTTCTAAAACGCTCTCTGTCGTGCCACTGAGCAGGACGACTATCCAACTGTAGCGAACGGCACCCGAACTAAAGTACAGGCCCCATCCAAAGAGTAGAGCAAGAAGTAGTACCCCTACAACACCACCTTCTAGCCAGCTTTGGAGCCAGATGTTGTGGACGTCATATTTGACTTCGTGTAGGTAGTAGGGCGTTGTGCCGCGGTAAAAAGTCGCGGTACACGTTTTGAGTTTTTCATGCAAGAATTCCTCACTTGCGCCATTTCCCAGTCCTTTCCATGTAGATTCTTGGACCAATTCAACTCCGTATTTCCATAAAAAAATGCGGTGGTTGGTTTGTTTTCCATCCACTTTTTGATCGATAGATCGAATTTCATTGCGCAAATCAATCATGCGGTTGCGTGGACCGGGCAAAGCCACTACCAAAAAGCCGAGGACCACCACCGTTGCACTAGCGAGAGCGATGAGCGTTTTACGTCGTGCTTTCATTTCCCAGATCAAAGCGGCAAATCGCACCATGATGAGTACAGGGACGATAATCAGATGTATGCGGGAGCTGAGAGTGATCACTCCAAAGAGCAACCAGAGCACTGCGGTAGCCAGTATCCAGCGAAAAATACCCTTCGCTTTCCAAATCTCTCGCTCTAAAATGAGTGCGGCAACGATGAGATATATACTTTGAAAATGCACGCCAACCCTACCGCCGAGAGCGAACGATTTGTAGTGCACAAGTCCGTTTTCAAGTACGCTAGTAAAGAATATAATACTCCAAGCGACAATCGTGGACCAAGCGAAAACTGTGGACCAGCGGTGTGCGATTTCCGCACCTTGGGGAACTCGAAATTGGCTGGCAATTATTCCCATGAGCGCGATAGGCAATACCATGACCACATCTGCCCAACCCAAGCCAGGGTAGGGGCTCCAGAATACTGAGAGCACTTCCCAAAGTAAAAAACCGAGGAATACTGCACCGTGTTTGAGGGTCAACCTCGCGCGTCCCCAAACTACCATGCCAAGCGCCATTAGAATAAGCCCGTAAATAGGGCTGAGCCAAGGCCAGGCAAAAGGCAGCAATACGGCAGCAGGGACGCCGCTAAGCCATAACATCTTGGAGTGTTGTTGCATGCCTTAGTTAACGCTCAAAAGTTGCTGCGTCGTATTTGGATCGAGCAGTAGCTTTGAGGCACCGAGAACCACAGGGTCTTTGTGCATGCCGCGTTCCAATGAGCCGCGAAGTGTGAAGTTTTTTTGTACGAGGTAGTCGGCTAGAAACGATCGAATCTCCTGTTCATCCTCAACGAGCACCTTGCCTTTGCGCTCACGTACTTTTTCCTGTAATGCATGAATATCCTCCGGCTCGAGGTAATCTAAAAATTCAGCTTGCTCGGCCAATTCATCCAACCGACGTTCTCCAAAGCTTTCAAAATCGAACTCAGCAGCTTTTACGAAGCTCAAGAACTCTGACCACAGCGCATCGCTCATCTCAAAGTCCACTGCATCGGTGGTCGTGTCCATACTCTGTAGTGCCCGACCGGCGAATTTTAAATCTAATCCCTCTCGAGATAAAGCTGCAACAAACTCCGGGTAATAATCACCGGTCAATGTCGAGTCTGGGAAAATACCCTCACCATCCACCACCTTGCGGCCAGCAGCGGTAGAAAACTCATGTTGGGCAGATTTCGCACTGCGCTTTCCATTTTCATCTCGGTCGTAGTTCACTTTTTGTATGCAACGGCCCGAAGGAGTATAGTACTTCGCGATGGTGACTTTCATTTGTGCACCGAAGGGAAGGGGGTGTACCTGTTGAACGAGACCTTTCCCAAAGCTCGGCTCACCGAGAATCAGTCCGCGATCGAGATCTTGAATCGCCCCCGCAACAATCTCACTCGCTGAAGCGCTGCCACCGTCAATCAGCACCGCTAAAGGCAACTCTGGAAAGATGCTTTTGGCCGCATTTGTATAAACGTCTTGAATCTCTCCTCCACGTCCACGCGTGCTCACAAGTGTGTCTTTAGTATCTGTGAAATAGCTGACAATTTTCACGGCCTCCATCAACAATCCCCCACCATTACCTCTCAAATCGAGGATGATTCCTTTCGGGTCCTGCTTCTTAAGCTCGTTTAGCGCATGCTTTACCTGGCGTGAAGCTTTGTCGGTGAAGCTCTCTAAATAGATGTAGCCAATACCGTCTTCGCGCAAGCCAAAGTACGGAACGGCATCTTTGGTGATTTTAGCGCGATTAAAAACCAATTCAAAAGCCTCTGTACCAAAACGCTCCACGAGCAACACCACTTCGGTGCCCGGTGTGCCTTTCAATAAACTGCTGACATCGCTAATACTTTTCCCCTCAAGCGAACTACTACCCACTCGTTTTAAAACATCACCAACGCGCAGCCCCGCTTTAAATGCAGGTCCTTGGTCATTGACCTCAGAAATCATGATCGCTCCATCTACTTTTTGAATCACACAGCCTACGCCTCCATATTCCCCAGTCTGAAGCAAGCGAACATCCTCAATTTTATCTTCCGGGTAGTACACCGTATACGGGTCCAATTCCTTCAACATCCCTTTGATTGCACTTCCGACAGCCTGCTCAGCACTGATCTCATCAACATATTGCGTCTGCACCTCTCGCAGCACTGCGGTGAAGATCTCTAACTGCTTACTGGTTTCAAAAGGATCACCTGCGGAGGCACTCATCAGTGCTCCGGCGACTATGGTTACGAAAGCCATCAAGGCATTACTCATCACCCGGCTCACATTCATTTTTACGTTGTTCATTATAGGATTCTATTAGTTTGAGGTACCCGCGTTCTAGGAAAGCATAATCGTTCAGGCGATTGCCTAAATAACGAATGCTCCAAGCTTCCTCGGTTCCGCTCTCGTAAATCTTGTCTTTGTGCAAACGATAGAGCTCGCGCATCTGACGTTTCACACGATTGCGGTGCACGGCGAGTTTTAAACCACGTTTGGGCACGACCACAGCTACTTTGCGCGCAACTTTAGGGCCTTGAGATTTCTCCACCTCGATGTAGCGCAAGGAAAATGGAAAAGACTTCACCCCTCGCCCCCCTTGAAAGAGTGCGTCGAAATGTTCTTTTTTAGTAAGCTTCTCGTGTTTTGAAAAAGTGTTGCGCATAAAAAAAGCCCAACCTTTCGGTTGGGCCCTCAAATTACAATTTTCCTTACTTCTTATTCGCCTCTTTGATATAATCGCTGATTGCTTTCGTCATTGAAGGGGCATCCTTGGTTGGCGCTGGAATATCAACGATCAAACCATGAGCTTCTGCCTCTTTTTGCGTTGTCGGACCGAAACATGCAAGGCGTGTATCGTTTTGCTTGAAATCAGGGAAGTTTTCATACAACGATTTTACTCCAGAGGGAGAGAAGAAGACGAGCACGTCATAGAAAACGTCTTCTAGATCGCTCAAATCACTGACAACGGTATTGAAAAGTACGGCACGCGTATAGCTTACACCTGCTTCTTCCAATGCGTTAGGAATAGACGGCTTGAGGCTGTCGGAAGACGGCATCAAGAATTTTTCGTTTTTGAATTTCTTCAGGGTAGGAATCAATTCCTCAATCTTCAAGTTACCGTGGTAAATCTTGCGCTTGCGGTACACTACATATTTTTGAAGGTAGTAGGCAATAGCTTCTGAAATACAGAAGTAGCGGGTGTCCGGGCTGATCTGTACACGCATCTCTTCACACATGCGGAAATAGTGATCAACAGCGTTCTTGGAAGTTAAGAGTACATTGCGGTAATCGCGAATTTGTATCTTTTCCTTTCTAAAGTCAGATGCGCTGACGCCTTCCACGTGAATGAAAGAGCGGAAATCCACATCTACCTTGTGCTTTTCAGCAAGCGTGAAAAAAGGATGTGACTCGGTCGTTGGTTCAGGTTGGGATACCAAGATCGATTTTACCTTGTTGAGTCTTTCTTTAGTCATTATTGGTGTTAGTTGACAATGAGGTAAATTGGGATTACTTCAAGGGCGCAAAGGTACAAAATGGCATACAATCGAAGGCCGTGGTCTTTTAAATTTTGAAATGCGGGCGCCAATTTTGCAAACCATACCAAGCCAATCACATGTCCTGTAGCCAGTAAAGTCAAGCTATAGCCTTGCAGCACCTCGTCAAAGGCCACGGTTATTAGAACGCCCAAAGCTGTCCATCCGTATACCAAAGCCGAAGCCGCGAATGAAAATCCACTGCTCCAGTGCACCGCAGTTCCTTTGGCGCGCAGCAAAAACGCAAGCGCAAAAGTCAAAAATGTTCGTAACAAGAGTACCGCCGGAATGCCCGCCAGCAATAACCACATCGGTTGTTCAGGATACAGCAGCACCAAAGCCGCACCCGCGAAAACGCCACTGACCAACCACATTAAAAGGTGTAGGCCAACAGTGCTGCGGTTGTCGAATAAGGGATGAAATTGGCCACGTATCCAGTGGGTAAAGAATGCAGGAAAGCCCACTCGTACTATTCCGAGTGTACCTAAAACAACAATCAACATCCACTTTTCGCTCATAAGAGCGGCAAAGTTACTGTAAAATAACGTGCTTGTAGTGTGTTGTACCGTCCTTAAATACGGCGTGCAAAATGTAGTTGCCGCGCGCTAACTTGCTCACATCTAGTATGATCTCGTCATTTTGTGCACTGCCCAACCCTTCTAGTGATAAGAAGCGTCCGGTAGTGCTGTACAAACGTGCTTCGCTGAGGTCAGTAGCAAAAATCTGCAGCTCATTCGTCGCGGGGTTGGGCCCTACTTTCAAAGCAACACGTTCTTGCTCCTCAAGACCAAAAGGCTCATACATGTAGAAGGTTTTGCTGGTGGTGATCACATAGTCGCCACTGGTAGCTCCGTTGCTATTGGTGAAGTTTACCGCAGCGTATACAGTCAGGCTATCTGGCGTATTAGCATCTGTCGCCACATCAAAGGTCCAAGATTTGGTTCCATTAGGCGCTGAAGTTCCACTGCTGGTATGGGAAACATAGTTGCTGACGAGCTTCGTTCCGCTTCCTAGGTTAGAGGGCGTTACGAGCTGGCCGCTTGCGTTTTCTACGCTGGCCATAAATCCAATTTTAGTCGATGCCCCAGAGGCATTGGCGCTCAGGGTTACTTCTGCTATAGCCCCAGGTGAAATGGTATCAGAAGCGAACTCAATACTGACCACTTCGGATCCATTTGCGCTACCTCCACCGTGACAAGTCATACAGGTCTGTCCATTAGAGGCTGGCGAGCCGCTACGACCGCTTGGAGAACCCCCGCTATTGGTGTATGAGTAGGTAACGACGCCAAATAAGGCTAAGAAGAGTAGTGATTTTTTCATGTTAGTATGTGTTTGTCGGACACCAATTTTAATAAAAGTCTGTTTTATTTGTAACAACAAAACCGTTTTTGTGTTTATTTTCACACCGGCCATTGCCAAATATAGAAACAAACCCTATCAAATATGGACGTTTTCAACCACCCCGACTATTATTTGCTCGATGAATTGCTCTCGGACGAGCATAAAATGATACGCGATGCGACTCGTGAATGGGTTAAAAAGAGTGTAAGTCCCATTATAGAAGATTATGCGCAGCGTGCGGCGTTCCCGGAGCATTTGGTAAAGGAGATGGGTGAGATTGGACTTTTCGGTCCATACGTCCCAGAAGAATACGGCGGTGCAGGCCTCGATCACATCAGCTATGGGCTTATGATGCAGGAGGTGGAACGTGGCGATTCAGGCATCCGTTCGACTTGTTCAGTACAAAGCTCGCTAGTCATGTTCCCGATCTATGCGTACGGAAGTGAGGAGCAAAAGCGCAAGTTTTTACCAAAATTGGCCACCGGAGAATTTCTAGGGTCTTTCGGTTTGACCGAGCCCAATTTCGGATCTAACCCAGGTGGAATGACCACGAATTTTAAGGACATGGGGGATCACTATTTGCTCAATGGAGCAAAAATGTGGATTTCTAATGCGCCATTCTGTGATGTCGCCGTGGTTTGGGCTAAGAATGAAGAGGGACGTATCCACGGACTCATCGTTGAGCGAGGCATGGAAGGGTTTACAACGCCAGAAACACATAACAAATGGTCACTCCGAGCCTCAGCAACCGGAGAACTTGTTTTTGACAATGTCAAAGTACCCAAAGAGAACTTGCTCCCAGGTCGCAATGGCCTAGGTGCGCCACTTTCCTGTTTGGACAGTGCACGATTCGGAATCGCTTGGGGCGCTTTAGGTGCTGCTATGGATTGTTACGATACGGCCTTGCGTTATAGCAAGGAGCGCATTCAGTTTGGCAAGCCTATCGCGGCCTTCCAATTGCAACAAAAGAAATTGGCAGAAATGATCACGGAGATCACTAAAGCGCAATTGCTCACTTGGCGTTTGGGTCAACTCAAAAACGAAGGACGCGCCACTACGGCACAGATTTCTATGGCCAAGCGCAACAACGTTGAGATCGCCTTGAAAATTGCCCGTGAAGCTAGGCAAATGTTAGGAGGCATGGGGATTACAGGAGACTTCTCCATCATGCGTCACATGATGAACCTTGAATCGGTAGTGACCTACGAAGGAACCCATGACATTCACTTGTTAATCACAGGTTTAGATATCACTGGAGAGAGTGCCTTCGTGTAAGGATCATCGCCTTTTATAGCATCAAAAAGCCCCGAACTACAACTGTGGTTCGGGGCTTTTTTCATTGAAATCAGGTGCTCGATTAGTTCGAGATTCTAATAATGTTGATGCCATCGTATTGGCAATTGTATTCCTTGATGGGCAAGATGTAACTGGTATCTGTGCTCTGTCCGTCCAAAAGTTGGTACTGATGAGCATCGCAACCACAGGTGAAATATAAATCGCCGTTACTCGAGGTAAGAGTTCCGCAACCTTCACTCCAATGTGTGGGACAGGCCGCTTCATAGGCAGCGAAATCATAGAATTCTTGGTCGTAGGATCTACGGTAAAGGAGTATTCCGCTGTGACCGGCATTTGGGAGCAGTAATTGGCCGCCAATGACGGTCAAATTAAAGCTCGAAGGATCGCTTAAATAGATCGTTTCGTCGACGAATGCTTCAGGAATGTCGTACTGCACTGTTGTAGTGTTGCAACTTAAAAGGGCAAATGTTGCGGTAATAACTAGGGTTAAGGCTCTGATAATCAACTTAAATAGGTCTCTATGTATACGCTGCAATATAGGCTGTTTTTAGATGCCGCTACTCGAACTCTACTTCTTATATTTACGAACTTGTAACCCAAACGTAAAACCAGTACATATGGTTAAAAGATTACTCACGCTTGTTTTGACCCTTTTCGTAGCGATCAGCTTCGGTCAAACACGTCCAGGTTCATTAAAAGGAACTGTTAAGGACAAGCGTACCGGCGAAGTCATTCCATTTGCCACCGTTATCGTGAAAGATAAGGATGTGGTTGTTGCAACAGGAACGACTGATTTTGATGGAAAGTACAACATCAACCCTGTGAATGCAGGGGTGTACAACCTTACCTGTAATTTCATCGGATATGCGGACTTCAACCTCAATGGAGTGACCGTTTATTCAGGTAAGCCTAAGGTGGTCAATTTTGACATGACCGTAGAAAGTACGATGATCCAAGAGGTAACCGTTACCGCTCAAGAAGAGTTGATTGAAACCGGTAAAACTTCGGATATCGTGAGTTCAGAAGAGATTAAAAACCTCCCGTATCGTAACCT
>Ga0181561_10002229_pt1 | contig 17160 bp, 9 predicted proteins | sample 011ome_19_FD_133760 | JGI IMG/M metagenome (GOLD analysis project Ga0181561, IMG submission 133760) | Coastal salt marsh microbial communities from the Groves Creek Marsh, Skidaway Island, Georgia - 011510BT metaG (megahit assembly) | ecosystem: Environmental > Aquatic > Marine > Intertidal zone...
AAAATGGTCTCTTGGAACGCTTTGCGAACCGTCGGAGATCGTCTGTTTCTTCTCGGTCGAGAGGCTAAATCTTGCGGGGGGACAACCGGCATTCCTTCCGGGTTAATCGGTGGGACTCTGGTCGTTTCCGGTCTGTCCGCCGCGCATCGCGTCGTCGATTGTTTTTTCATCGATCTCACCTTTGACGATGATGATGCCGTCATCTTCGCGCCGGTGAACGCGGAAGAAGAGGAAGTCATCGCGGCTGAAAATCCACTCATGGTTTCGCGTGCGCTCGAAAAAAGTGTGTGCGTGTTCTTCTGGTGCGAAAGCTTTGCGTGAGGTTGCGCGCGTAAGTTGTCACAGACCGTGCTCTCAAAGTGTAGATTGAGAGATGGGCGATTATGTTTTTCTAACAATATCCAAAAATATCCACCAAAAGAGATCCTAAACCCTAAACTCTCACACCCTAAACTCTAGGTGCCACCTTTTTTAATGCACAAAGAAGAAGAAGAAGAAGAAGAAGAAGAAGAAGAAGAAGAAGCGCTGAAGCGCGGCAGAGTAGCGGGGAAAGAAGAGCGCCTCGTGGTGGTGACATCAAGAACGAGAACGAACCGACAAAACACACACGTTTAATATAATAAAGTAAAATGGGCAAACGTAAATCGAAAGCGCCTCCACCGAAGAAAGTCCAACCGAAATTGGACACCACCTTCACGTGTCCGTTTTGCAATCACGAGAAATCGGTCTCCGCGAAGTTGGACTTTCAGCAGTACAAAGGGTTGGTGGAGTGCTCGGTGTGCGGACAGAAATACGCGTGCACGATCGATGATTTATCAGCCGCGATCGACGTGTATTCGGATTGGATCGACGCGTGCGAACGGTTGAACGCGCCCGGAGGAGGAGGTGGAGGAGAAGACGACGAAGAGGAAGAGGAGGAAGAGGACAGAAGGAAAGAAGTACGGGCGGCGGACGCGGCGGACGAGGAGTTGAGAAAGAAGAAGAAAAAGAAGCAAAAGACGGAAGGGAAGAGAAAAGACGACGAGTACGAGAAGGATTTTATCGATTCCGAGGAGGACGAGGAGGAAGATTTTGGCGACGATAGCGAGAGTGATTAGAAAAGAAGAAGAAGAAAAGAAAGTTATTATCATCGTTAACTATTATTGGCATGTGTTTAAATTAGCGGGTTCGTACGTGTTGTTGTTTTCAATTTACTATTCGAATTAGTCATATTCAGTAACCGCGCGCGCACGCACGCGACGTTTGTCTACCTTTCTACTCTAAAATATACTATCTCTACGCTCACACTAGTCTCAAAGTATCGTTTTCTCTCCGGGACCGACATTCGGCGCTCGATGGACGCTGATTGGAATCGATATCGAACTCGTTCGCTCTTTCTTCTTCTTTGTACCTTTCTTCTTGAACGATGATGTTGTATTACCAATGCTTTCCTCATCCTCATCGTCTTCATCGTCGAACGTGGCTATGATTTTCACCGCGAACCCGACGCTAAACGTAGCCTGCGCCACGGACGGACACACGTACAGTCTCGGGAACGTCACGTGAATTGGCACGCGAATATTCTCGCTGATACCAGACCCATCGTCTACGATTTGTGTAAATTGTACTGCGGAAGACTCGGTAGACCGCGTTCCTTCGACGGAAATCACCGTTTCTACGCGTTCGATTTCAACTTCGATGTTCTTCAGTTGGTTTTTCCGATTTCTCGGGTGCGAGACGATTTCCACGTATCCTTCTATTGGTTCTTCGATGAAATAGGACGTCTTAGAAAGCTCGCCGCGTATTTCAAACTCTTTAGGATTATTATTTTCATCGATATTCTCTCCTCCAGCTACTCCTCCTACTCCTACTCCGGTTACGCCCTTCTTCTTCTTCTTTTTCAAATCATCATCGGTCTCGTCGAACCTCTCCAACGCGAATTTCCTCGGTAACGACTGCTCCACTCGCTTCACCCCTTCCTCATCCGCTCTGGACTCGACCAAAAACTCGCACATTCCGGTCGATATTGAACCCCCACTGAGCAACGGCCGCATTATTTCCACTTCTATTCCGTACATCACCAGCACGTTTTGCCCGTGAAACGTCTCGCACAACTTGTGCGACGCGCTCCCTCCCGTCACCGCTCGATACCCGTCGTAGTACGTGGAACGATGAAACACGGTCGGACTCAGCGCGAACGCGAACGGCACAGAGTGCGTCCCAATGGGTAGCCTTCCCGGCGCTTTCAGTTCCAAGCAGACGTCCATCATCTCGATCGGATCCACCGTCGCGAACAGCTGGTCCAACAGCGAAGAATCCTTCTCGCTCAGTTGCAAACGTACCGAACCGACCGCGGTTAACGTGATCCCGTTGTGATGTAAAGGCGCGTCGTCTCTGTGAACTTTGATCAAAATTTCCCCGCGGACGGTGTCGTTGATTTTGAACACGCAGTCCGTGGAAGCGAGGACAATTTCGATGTCCGTCAGGCACGGTTCGAACATGATGTGTTGTTGTTGGGGAAAAGTTCTCTCTCTGAATTATATTTTAACAACCACGGAGAGAGAGAGAGAGAGAGAACTGTTCAAAAGCGCGCGACGTCGACGAGAACGCGCGAAAATTCGCCGAGAGGGGTACTTCCTTCTCTGTTTCCAAACGCTCTCTCTCTCTCGTTCTTTATCTTCTTCGAATCCACCTGGCTCGAGTTTTTTTTCTATTCTCAAAGCGGGAAAGAGAGAGACAGAGAGACAGAGAGACAGAGAGAGAGTTTATGAAGCGTTTCTGAATCAGAATAAAAAATTATCAAATGGAAAAGTTGTCACACTTTACGATTACTCGCGCCGCACTCTCTCGCATCTAAACGCATCTAAACGCACATCTCACGCGCGCGCGCGCCTGTTCGCTTTCAATCTTTCTCTGCGTATATCTTTCCTTTTCTCTCTCTCTCTCTCTCTCTATCTGTCGCGCGTCTTGGGGAGACTTTAACGAGAAGGGAGACACAACACCAAAGAAAAAAGAGAATACAGAGAAGAAAAATCATTGCGACGGCGGCGAAGAAAACGACGACTCCTCCGCGCGCTCGAGCACCTTTTTCTTCGTCCTCTTCTTTGTCGGAAGAGAAAAGACGAGGATACGTTTTTTTCTTCCTCGCGTTCGTCGCGCTCGTTTTATCGGCGCTTCTCGCGAAGCAAGGGCGGCGATTAGATTCTTTTTTCTTTGATAAAAAGGAGAGGGAGAACATGGGCGTAGGAGCGGAAAAGTTACTCTCGCCGCCGCCGCAGCAGCAGCAGGACGATGCCGCAAAGGAGTCTTCGGAAGCACCTCCGACGGTTTTAACGAAAAAGCGAAGCTTTCACGCGTACTCGGAGAGAGACGAGACGCCGTTGGAAGAGGCTGTAGAAACGGAATGGTCGGCGGCGCACGAGTTGCTCTTTCGTTTGCCGAAGAAAGGCGACGATACTTCCGATTCGTTCATACCGGAGGAGTTGAAAGGCGCTTTGTTTTGCGGGCACGTGGTGACTGATTTGGATTCGATCGCCGGGGCGATCGGCGCTGCGGTATTACACGGAGGGGTGGCGGCGAGAGCGTCGGAGATTAACAGCGAGACGGAGTTCGCGTTGGAGTATTGGAACTGTTCGTTGCCCGAGAAGATTGAAAATTTAATCGAGGAGGAGTCGAAAGTATGTTTGGTGGATTTTCAGCAGCAGTCGCAATTAAATCCGGCGATTCCAATGAAGAATATTGTTGGAATCATTGACCATCACGCGTTGCAATCGAACACGATCGTAACGGAGAAGCCCATTTTCGTTGATATACGTCCGTGGGGGTGCATGTCTGCGATTATCGCGCACTCGTTTTTAATGTACAAGAGATATTTGCCGAGAAAAATAGGCGGGATGTTATTGTCGGCGATTTTATCGGACACTTTGAACTTAAAGTCACCGACAACTACGGAGTGGGATCGAAGAATAGTTGCCATGTTAGTTCAATACATAGGGGTAAAAGATATCAACGAGTTGGCCGCGAAACAGTTTCGAGCAAAATCTCACAGCTTGAGCGTGATGAGCGCCTATCAGTTAGTTTCTGGGGACATGAAACAGTTCAAGTTTCATTCCGGAGAAGCCGGAGACGAGGAGATTAAAGTCGCGTATTCCGTCATCGAGACGACCGATGCGGGTGCAGCGACAAATAGGTTGACTGAGCTGTTACCGGAAATGCGTAAAGTGAAAGAAGAATTGAAGGTGCACGCGATGTTGTTAGCGATTGTAGATATCGTAAATTTAACGTCGGCGTTAGTTTTGTGCGGGAGAACAGAACAGTCGTTGGCGAAAGCCGCATACGATGGAGCTCTCGTCGACGGAAATAATCATTTGATGGAGCTCAAGGGCTTAGTCAGCAGAAAGCAGGATTTTATCCCGCCTTTGACGAAAGCGGTAAAAGATGGGTGGCTCGTGCCAGAGTTTGACGGGATGACTCGATCGGAAAGCCGAGTCGACATAGCTGAAGGAGAGGTGGAAGTTGTATATAGCGAAAACCCACAGGGTGAGTTGAGACGCGTCGCACACAAAGAGGAGGACGCCAACAACGGGGCGCAATAGTTTCTTTTTGTACAAATACTACTACAATGTATATGCTAAACTTTTATTCGACTTTTTCTTCTCGCAGAGTTTAGGCTACTTGGCATCTTCGGCTCGAGTTGCTGTCTCGTCGTCGTCGTCGTCGTCGTCGTCGTCGCTGTATTTGTAGTGAGCGAGTTTCTCCTCGACTGTTTTTGCCGAGAAGAAGACGAAGATAAAGGCGACGGGGTCGATTGCTTTATTCGCTGCGTGACGACTAACTTCACGTCGTTTGCTCTTCTGCCTCTTTTCAAGGCGCATAGTTTCTCCGCCATCGCTTTGAGGACTTTGTGTTCAGAACCTTTTTCTTCTTTTCGCACACCTTCCTTCTCGCGTTCAACGGTTTCGAGAATACCAGTCAGGACGCGACGCAATTCGCGCAAACTTTCGTTGCCACGCGTTTTCAAGACATCGCTGAGAACTTTTTCAGGTGCAACACGCTCGAGCGTATCGTGGAGGATGCGCTCCACGTGTTCACGAAGCGTCTGGTCGACGAATTGACCCGAAGAACCGTGCCTAATTCGAGCAGAAATGACGCAATCCAACAAGCGGTGCCACATTTCCTCACTCTCGATGAATTTATACGTGTCGCAACGGAGACATAACTGAGTAGCCGCGTCGAGGGACTCGGAGCTTTCCATCGCGAAACCGCGAGAAACGTCTTTTGACATTTTATTGGGCGCAGAAGAAGTCGTTGGATTATTGTTGTGTACATTAGACAGCGCTTCCACGTTTTGCTCATATGTTTGAACGTGTAAATTCAAAGCGTCGCCAACGCGTCCCATTTTTTCCAAAATGTGCGCCGATGCATCCACCACGCCGTAGGTTTGGCACTGTTCTAAACACGCATCCAACCGATATCCACCCGAACGCGATTTTAGGAACGGTAAAACGTTCGACGGCTCGAATTGACACATCAACTTGACGTACAGCTCACTCATTTCCTCCGTCACTTTGACGCCAGATCTTTCAATCAGACGCGCGAGCGTTTGGTGGTCGTCGTTTTCGCCGCGCGCAGTAGCTTCTGCGAGATCGTCTTCTCCCGTCGCACTTTTACCGGCTAAAACCTCCCGTAAGTACCAAAACTGAAACAATGGATTTGATGAAAGCGCATGCAAAACAGCTTCTTGTTGGTCTGCAAAATGCGCTACGCCTAATCGAGCGACGATTCCAGCATTCACTTCCGCAATTTTAGGTGCTGAGAGCAAGAGCGATCTTTTGAAGGCTTCTCTCGCTTCGCCCGCCGGTAGTGCTCGAGCGCGACCGACTGCTGGACCGGCGTCGTTCTCGTTGGCTGCTTCAATACCCGCCGGCGCGCAACCAAGTAGAACGTCCGCAAAGTATCCTGCTGAATTTGGACGGATCAAAACGTCTTTCGCGGCTAATGTTTCCAATGCGGCCCCGTAATCGCCCTCAGCGAGATGTAACACAGTCAAACCTTGCGCAAAATTTGCATCTGAGAGCAACGTGAACACTTTTGACTGCGCGTATTTCGCGACCGCAGCGCTGGTATTGTTTGCGCCACCGTGTCGGCGAGTCAAATCATCCACAGTTTGTGCCACGATGAGACACGCAGCATCTGAACGCTCGCGCAACGTTTTCGCAGGTCCTGCCGTAAGCGCTTCGAGCAACGCGAATTCTCTATCACGATCGACTGAGACGCGTCCGGTGCCGACCAATGCCGCCGCAAACGTCAGAAGACTGTTTTTTATTCCTAAAAGTCTCACGTTGAGCGTTTCCTCAGCTGCAAACGTTGTTTCTTCCTCGATAGACTCCGCCGCGAATAATGCCGCATCACATACTACCTGTGCTGCCATCCGATCGGTTGTTCTGTTCATGTCGTTCGCGTTTTCTTCAAAAAGCTCGCGCTCGGATGCGTCCCATGAATCGAGTGCATCTTTGAGAAACGCGGTCGTCGCGGCTGGTTCGACCGAGAACAAAAACAGCAACCGATCGGGCGCGTCTGGAGTATCGAATGATTCTTTGATTTGCGACGATGTCAACAGCGCGTCCACCGGAGATACAGCTTGTGCAGTGCTGTTCTTAAATCGTTTCTTTCGTAACGAATCCACACCTCTCCAAAACTGTCGGAAAGCGTTTGCGTTTGATGCTTGCTCCTCGTTATCTTTCCCTTTTGCTACTTCGACCGCCGTTTCGCGAACGCTTTTATCAACGTCCGGGGAGAGTAAAAAGCGCATCAAATCGAATCGCGCTTTTTCGGCTCGTCTGGCTACGTGAACTGGATCATCTAGTTCATTTTGCTTGCGAACTTTCATATCTTCGGAAAATCGCGGCGGAAATAATCGTCCAGCGATACTCTCTCTAGCAAAGAGCAAAAGTCTTCGCGCAGACTTTCTCGATAACTCAAAGCGAGCATCTTCGTTTTGATCATGAGGACTATCACCTTTCTTATTTTCGTCTTCGTCCTCACTTTTCATCACGACAGCTTTCACCATTTTCACTGCGACCTCAAACATCGCAAACGCTGGACTCGAAAAATCTTCGAAAGCTCTCACGAAAACGCTTGCGTGCGCAGCAAACATTCCGTGAGTCTCGCACAATCTCGCAACTTGATTTACGTCCAAACTTGTCACGTCCATGCGTAAAACGCATTTTTCGATGATGCCGTGTTCACCTTTAGACGCGAAATGCGTGACTAAAGACTGCATAACTTCTGGCGGTAAGCTTTGTAACTCGTCGTTGATAACATGAGGAACGATGCGTTCTATAAAAGCCTCCTTTCCGTGCGTTGCTTCCATTAAAGGATCATAAATGGATTGGTCGTACATTTTATCGAGTGAATCGACTGCTAAGCAAACCGCTAAGGTAGCGCGAGCGACCGATTCAGCATGCACGTGTGCCTGATCGTCTTCGCCCGAGGTAGCCTGGACAACCATCATGGCATCTTTAAGAAACTGTGGCAAAAGTTTCAGACACACCTCCCGCGCAGCTTCTCTTTCGGATTTTATGACTGTCTGGGGTAGTTGTGATTCATTCATGATGCGAGCTCGCGCGTCCGACGGCATCCCACTCAAATATGGCGCAAAAGGTGTCAGTAATTTCTTCGCTCCGGTTTTTGTGTCTTTGTCAGCATTCTCGTCTCTGATAAAACTGTGCTTATAGGCAGCAACTGCCAATGCGAAAGCACCACCCCAGTCACTGCGTTTACGATGCGAATTAACCCGTTCCCGCCATCCGAGAATTTTACACACCCGAATAGATGTGGTGGATAAAATGACCGCTCCCGCTCCCCGATTCGCGCACGAACCGTGACTGCTCCAAACGACGCCCGACGAGGATGAAGGTTGTTTCGGAGCGTCCCGAGATGGTATCGTTAATGGAATTGCGGTCGGATGTGCATCCAACGCGACGCGCTCTAACAACTTACCGTTGCTGTATTTTACATCAAACGCCAGCAAAGTGGCGACGCGTTGTCCACAAATGACGCCTAGTACATTGTCACCGAACCACATTAACCCGCATCCGTCTGAGTCTTTCGCGACACTTTCCGGTAATTGCCACTCTTTCCGGAGCTTAGGCACGCATCTTCCACCCGATTGACCTTTCGGTGATTTAGTAGTCGCCGCTGTCGGACCTTCCTTTTTTTCCATTTTCTGTTTTTGAATCTCGCGATTGACTTTGAGCACGTTTTCTGGAGATAAAATACCTAACTCCCAAATCGTGACGCAATTGCCCCAAACGACCGCAAGTTCCCTCGTTTCCATATCGCCCTCGTTGCTACTGCTTCTAGTGTTACTACTGTTTGTGCTTGCGTTACTATTTAATTTTTCGTACGAGACAACTTTTGGTCGAAATCTCGCGTAGGGCACTTTGGACGCGTCCACGTCTTTCGGTCTTGGAATCTTTGCCACGACCTCGGCGTCAGGATAAAGCCGCATAACCAAACATGCGCTCGCGGTGGTCAAACACACCAACCCGGCTGCGTTTGCCGCGCTCGTGTTGGTTTTACCGCTGAACTCGGAAAGCAAGTTCGAAACGCCTGTCATGCTTTCAGTAGTGCCGCTCCCAATTCCTGCATCCATCGCAATGGTAGAATCTAATAGCGCCGAGTTATTCATATCCGCCTCTTTATCTAATTGTTCTTTCAACTTTTCGTCGCCCCAAAACCACGGAACGGTACCAGGAACGGGAGGTTTCACCGCGTAGCTTCTCGACGGAAGCGCGTCGCCTCCAATGACAAACGTTTTCTCTCCTAGCGAAGTCGTTTTATTGCGTAAAAGTGGACCAAACCAAGAAAACTCGTGTCGCAAAACCTGTCCAGACTTCAACGCGACAATTACTTCGCACTGGGAACCTGAATTCGGAATTTGATTTATAGCTACGATTGCAACGACCATAGACGCATCGGACGCAGGCGTAGTCGTTGACGGTGCTTTGACCCGTTTCAACTGCGTACATCTCTTTACGTCCCACAACGCGATGGACGCGTCGTCGTGCCCGGAAACCAACCACTCGCCGCCGTTTGCAAAACTCAAAGCGGTCACTTTCAAAAAGCTACTGCCATCCCTAGACGATGACACCTTCCCATCCCCTTCCTCTCTCTGGATTGCCGGTATCGTCCGCATCGCAGCCGCCGAATCTTTCTTCTCATCCTTCCCGTCCCAGCCGGCGTGTTGCGCTCTCGTCAACCGTATCGTGCCGTCTGCAAATCCAACCGCAATCGCTCCCAGCGGGCCCATCGCCACGCACGTCCCTCTTTCCGACCCGTCGTTCGCGAGTATTTCTTGCATCTGCCCGTGTCGCTTCGAGCTCACGACATCCACGTCGAAGGATTGACGAGGACGATTACGGTGGTGCCCGTCCTCTTCTCTCGTCGAGATATCCGAGGCTGAGGCGGCGGAGGCGTGGTTTTGAAACGGTCGCAACGCCACGGCGAGTTCGTCTTCTTCTTCTTCGTCGTCGTCGTCATCTTTGTCAAAATCGTCTTCGTTTCTTCCGGCATTTGCACTCTTCTTCTTCCCGTTTTCTGCCAAACGCGAAAAAATAGTCGAAGAAGAAGAAGAAGCGCTGAAAGAGCTCTCCTGTCGCGCCTTCTCCTCTCTCAGGGCAATCTCCATCGCGTCTTCCTCCTCCTCTTTCATCATTTTTTCTTCTTCTTTTCTTTTAACGGAAATTTTTGCTCTCTCAAATCTCAAACATCTTAAAACGATGCACTCGTGTTTTCAAAATCTATCGCACACGCACACAACACACACACACACACTCTCGAGCGAGCGAGCTTCTCTCCTCCTCCTCTTTTTGTCTCGGAAAGAAAAAGCGCGCGGGTGTTTTTGAACTCTCGCGCGTATCAGGGGCGATTTATCTCGCTTATAAAAACTTTTGAGAAGAACTCGCACAACTTTTTTTCTTTGTTTTGGTGTTTAGGGTTTTAGAAAATCCAGAAAATCCTCCCTTACAAAAAAGGGGAAAGGCAACTTTTTCTCAGAAAAAAGTTGAGAGAGCAACTCTCTCTGTTTCTCTCTCTCTCTCTCTCTCTCGACCGCAATCACACGCGCAGAGAGAGACGGACGCGAAAGAAAAGAGACAGGAGGAGGTTTTTTTATGTCCGATAGCGAGAGAGAAGGAGACGTTGGTAACGGAGGAGGAGGAGGAGGAGGGGTGTTTGATTTTTTCTTTGGAAACATCAGGGAGAATTTGATTAGCGGTTCTTCTTCTACTTCTTCTTCTTCTTCTGCAAAAACAACATCTGCTTCATCCGCCGGAAAGATGAGCGATAATAACGTCGTTCGATCCTCCGAGGACAACAACAACAACAACAACGCGTCGTTCAGGAGACGAGGAAACGCGAGCGGCGGGTTTTCGCCGAGAGAAGGAGCGACGACGACATCGTTTGGGTACGAGGAAGAGTTGTTTGGGATGAGCAGCAGTTCTCCCACGAAAAGTTTCGAGCAGCAGCGAGCGTCTTCTTCTTCCTCTTCGATGCCGTCCACGCCGAGTGGGAGCAACAACCGAACGAATTCGGTGAACCAAGCGACGGTGAACTTGATCAATGGTATTTTAGGCACCGGCGCGTTAGGATTACCGTATTGCTTTAAGTTGACCGGGGTGTTTTTAACGACGCTTTTAATCGTCGTGTCGGCGAGCGCGACGGTGTTTACCACGCAGTTTTTGTTGTTCGCGAGCGCGGTGACGGACGCGTGGAGTTACGAGGAAGTCGCATTTAGAACGTTAGGAAATAGAGGGAAAATATTAGTCAGGGTATGCGTGGTTGCGTTGTTGATGGGGTGTTCGGTGGCGTACGTAAATATAGTTTCGGATATCTTTTCCGGCGTGGCGGGGACGATTGTGCCCGCGGGCGCGGAGCCGAGTCGAGGAGAGACCATGGTTGCCGTGGTGTGTTTTGGGTTTGTGCCGCTAGGGACGATGATTAGATCCGCGAAAGCGTTGAGCAGCACGTCAGCGTTTGGGATTTTTATCGCGTGGATGTTTACCTTGTCCGTCGCAGTGGTGTATTTTTTTAAGAGTTCGGTGTATCCAGATTTGTACGCCGAACACGAATTGGCCGGGAACAACGCAGTCCAAACGTGGAATAGTGAGAAGATTATGATCGTGTTACCGGTGTTGTCGTTTGGATTTGCGGCGTCGCCGATTATGTATCCCGTAATGCAAACGTTGAGAGACCCGACGAACAACAGAGTGTTATCGGTGGCAAATAAGAGCATTTTGATTTCCGGGATCGCGTATTTTACCATCGGTTTGATGGGATACATGACGTTTCAAGATAGCGCGAGCGGGGACGTGTTGAGAAACTTTGGCGCGGAGAAAGGGTCGTGGGGTGTTTTGATGCGAACGATGAAGTTGTTGTATTGCGTGTCGATGGCGACGTGCGTTCCAGTAGTGTTTATTACGCTGAGAGAGACGTTAACACCGGTCGTGTTGCGAGTGTGTCGGTCGCCAGAATCTCAGAGAGAAATGTCCAAAGGACAGGATATAGGTTTGAACGCCGTTTTGTTCGGTTCGTCGCTAGCGATGGCGTTTTATATTCCCAACGTAGAGTTTGTTTTTGGTTTAGTCGGCGCGACGTCGTGTTCGACGCTGATTTTCACCGCCCCGAGTTTGATCTTCTTATCCGCTACGAGTGACAATGTAGGTAGTTACGCTAAAGCTTCGAGTAGAGTTAGTTCGTTTGGATGGATTACTGCTCTCGGATTGACAACTTGCAGACAAATAGCGAGACTATTTTGCGCGTTTGGCGTGTATTTATTGGTGAAATCGACTGAACACACAATCCGAGCAGTTCACGAAGAGCAAACATTGGTTGATTTGGTATCTTCGTTGCACGCGGCAGAAACGAAGGCGTCCGAGGCGGCAGTAATGTACGAGAAAGTATACGAAGCGGCAGATAAGTTTCAACGAGTTGAAAAAGCCGAGAGTGAGTTGTCGATAGCGCAGACTGAGTCAGAAAAAACCATGCAAATAGTTAAAGACGCCGTAGCATCGTTAGAAAAGCTGAGCTCAAAAAGTGACGGGAGTAGCAGTAGTTCGGATTTGAAGAGTATTTTCTTCGGCTCAGAAGACGACGCACACGGCGAAGTCTTGAAGAAATCCATCGAAGAAGTATCGGAAATGTCGAAATCGTTTGGAAATGTTACAATCGGTTCATTGATTGAAGCCGAGGCGACGCTGGAAGAACTTTCCGATGAAATCGGCGACGAAAAGAGCGAAGCAGAAAAAGAACAGAACAAGGAACAAGAACAGCGCGACAAAGACGCCGCGTTGATCGCAGAAGCGACTGGAACAGTGGTTGATTTCGATTCCATTAAGGATTCAAAAAAGAGCGAGAGCAAAGATGGTGAAAACGAAATGAAAGAGTTGGAAAAAGAAGAGAAGGAGGTGGAAAAACTCGTTGCCGACGAATCCGAAACCGTCAAACGCGTGTTTGAAACGCAATCCGCGCTATCGGTATTACACGATGTCGCCACGGAAGTTATCAGCGCCATGGATGTCTCCCACGCAGGGGTTTCCTCGGCGTCTGCGCGTGCTCAGAGTCGACTTCACGAGGTTCAGAACGTTTTGAACACTACGCAAATGACCGCTGAAGTTATCAGCAAAACTCTATCAGATTTAAGAGAAGCGAAAGAGACGCAATCGGAGAACGTTCTGAAGGCGGTGATGAAAGCGATTGAAAACTCTGGACGGAATGACGAGGAAGGTAAAGATTTGATGGAAGCTTTGGCGCAAGTTGAAAACGAAGCTCGCGAGTTGGCGGAGAGAAAGAAAGAGGACCAGGACGAAGAAAAAGGATCAGGTTCAGGAAAGGAGAAGAAGGATAAAGACAGTTCTGACGCGTCTGGTGATGGAATCAGCGACGAAACTGTCGCAAAGCTCTTAGATGCGACGAAAACGGCGGCGGAGAAAATGGTCGTCACAGAAGTCGAAGACATCAGGAAGAAAACGAGTAAAGTGAAACCGGAAGTCGTCGATCGAGCGGCGGAGATTGCGAGACAACTTCGCCCAAAAGCTGTGGAGGAAACTTCGGACAAACCTTCCATCAACTCTTTGTTCGATATTTCGAACCAGAAGGACAAATCTGCTTCGGGCAGTGAAGTCAGTCAAGGCGGCGGAGAAGCCGGTAAGGAAGGCGCGTCTACGCACGCCGGAAACACCACCGCCGCGAAAGCCTCATCTGACCTGACCTACGAAGAGCGCAAAAAGGAGTGGAAAATCAAACCTCTCCTCGATACAGAGTTCTTCGAACGCGCCGGTAAATCCAAAGCGAACGACAACAAAGAAGAAGCGGAAGAGTTAGCCGCCGCAGTCGAAGCGAGAGAGGAAGAAAAAGACGAATTGAACTGGGACAGTTCGTTTTCCAAGATCGTCAGAGGTGCCTCCAACGGTGGTGGCAGTACTAGTGAAAGTAGCAGTAGCAACGAGAACTTTTAGTTTAGTGACGTATTTCATTCGTATCGCGCGTGCACAGTATATCGCACCTTTGAAACTCCTATTCTTGTTTTGAGAGTTGAGAGAGAGAAAGAGAAAGAGAGAAAAAACTACACTTCTTCCCCACGCACGCCGAAAAGAAAAGCATGTTGAGAAGAACGCTCGATCGCGCTTTGCGCACCTCCTCCTCGTACGGCGCGACGACATCCGCGGGCACGTCGTACGCTTCGTTGTCGGCGGCGACTTTTACTAGAACGTTATTCAGCGGCGAGGGTGGTGGTCCTGCCACTGCTAGGGGAAACGCGCTGAATAGCATCGCGACGCGTTTCGCGTCGTCCTTCTTCTCCTTCGCTTCAAAACCGCCATCGACGACGGTCGCTCGATCTTCCATCGGACCAACAACATTAACAACAACAACGACGACGACGATGACTGCGCGTTCGTACGCCACCTCCCAGAAGGTCAAAATGTCCAAAACGTCCACGAAAATAAAAGGGTACAGCTCGTGGAAGGGTCGGTTTTCCGTCACCGCGTCGGGGTTGTTTCGAAGGAAACAAAAAGGGAAAAGGCACATGGGTTTTAGCAAGACGCCGAAGCAGCGGAGACAACTGAGAGGAACAAAGTTGGTGGATAAAACGTTGGAACGTCCGATGCGGAAACTGGGTTTTAGCATGGTGTAGTTTAGAGAGATGATGTAGTTTACAATGTTTAGCAGTTCAAGTGTGAAACTATAATGTACGTAGAGACAAAACATTTAAAAAACGTGAACACTTTTCTACAATTATTACTTGAGACTCTTTCTCTTTCTATTCTTCTTCTTCACCTGCAACGATTTCGTTTGTTGCATGAACAACGTTAAACCCGGAGGAACTTTGCCGACGTCTAAGTTCGCCGATCCCGATTTCAACGTCTGCACGCCGTCTTCGCTGAGCTTTTTCAACGTCGCTTTGTAATCGAGGCCAACGTTTGCTTTAGCGTTGAATACAGCAGCTTCGCAGGTTAAAGCGGCATCTTTCGACAGATTGAAAGTTTTTTGGAGGTAGGATATGACTTTCATGCGGACAGAGGAGTGCTCGGGCTCTTTCGGCACGATGGATTGCATCGCCGCGGCTTTCTTCTTCGCTTCCTCGAGAATTTTCGACGCGCCAGGGGCGGCTTTTTTGTAAATATCCGCGAGTGGCCCCGGGAGGTTGGGTTCGACTTTAATACCTCCGGGTAATGTCTTTGGCGGCGGTATTCCTCCTAGTGGTTTTTGCTCTTCTTTTTCTACTTTGTTCTTCTCTTCGTCGTCTCTCGTAACCTTGGTTTTCTCGTCCTCCTCTCCCGCTTTGGATTCTTTCTTAACATCGAGGGTGTTCACTTCTTCTTTTGTTTCTGCGACTTTCTTTTCCGCGTCGACATCCATTGGAGCTTCCGTCGTATCCTCTTGTTTTTGTTCTTGTTGTTGCATTAGATGCGCCGTATTTCTCACCAACTCAATCCACTCGTTCATAATTGACATGCATATATCGCTAGCCTCTTTCATACCTTCGTCTTTACTCTTGGCCCAACTCTTTACGGTTCTTGTGATCATCGTCTGCTCCAACATCTGCGCGTTCACGGTTTGTGCAGCCACCTTCCTTGCCGTCTGTTTCATCCTCCTCGCGACACGATTTAAATGCGACCCTGAAAACTCAGCCTTCTTATTCGCCTCGTCCAATGCTTTCAACGCCGCGGTCCTCTCCATCTCCGCTGCTCGCATTGACGCGCTCGCCTCTTCGTGTTCGAGCATCTCCCTCTCCATGATTTGTTTCAACTCCATCAGTTGTGCCACCGAGGACGGCACTTTCACCACCGGAGCTTCCTCGATGAGCGCCGGTTCTAGTTTCGCGCTTCCCCGCTTCGGCCGGCCGCCTTTCGCCGCTGCGGGTTGTTTCTTGCCCACCGTGACTTTATTGCTCGACTTTTTCTTCTTCGCCGGCGGTTCTGGTTCTTCCTTCTCTTCCTTCTCTTCCTCTTTCTCTTCGTTTCCATCCTTCTCGTCCTCCTCTTTCGTCTTTTTCTTCTTCTCCTTCTCTTGCTTTTCCTTAATTTTCTTCGTCATCTCCATCGCGTTCTTCTCCGCTTTCTCTCTGTTCGCTCTCGCGCGCTTCGTGGAGTGTTTCGTCGTACCAGCGGCCTCGTCGCCGTCCCCACCTTCTCCACCGGCGGTGGCCCCGTCCTCTTCCTCTCCAATCTTTCTCTTCTTCGCGTTTTCGTTCTCTTCTCCGTCGTCGCTCTTCTTCGATTTCTTCACCAATTTCTTCTTCTTCCTCGTCGGCGTCTCCATCGTCTTCTCTTCTTTTTCCTCCTCCTCTTCTTTCGCAACAACGGCGGTCTTCACCTTCCCTTCGTCGTCGTCGTCGTGGCCGCCGGTTCCAGCCTCTAAAACTTCTCGCTTCGCCGACGCTTTCGTTCGAGGCATTTTTCTGTGTGTTTCGTGTGCTCGCGCGCGCGTGTTTCTTTTGAAGAATTTGGAGTTTTAACTTTTGGGGAAAAGTTGTGTGAAGTGCAAATCCGCCATTTTTGGGGAGCAAAAACGCGCGAATATGAACTCTTTCTAAAAAGGAAAACGCGCCGCGATTACGTCGTGATTATTGATGTTTCTCTTCCCCGCGATTCTCGGCCGACGGCTGGCGAAAACGTCGTCGTTCTCGTCGTCGTTTGCCGTCGCCGCTGCTCTGAGAAACCACCGCTTTTTAGGGGACGTTTTCGCGACATCATCATCATCGGCAGCCGGTGGTGGTGCTCTCTCGTCGTCTTCTTCTCCTTCCTCTGTCGCGCGCGAAGGTTCTTTGTGTCGTCGTTCGAGATGTCTCTCGACGACATTTTGGACGCCGGCGGCGAAAGGAGACGACGAAGACGCGGCGACGCGGCGCGCGTCTTCTTCTTCTTCTTCTTCTTCTTCTTCTCCTCTTCCTCTGGCGAGGAGCAGGAGAAGAGATGGCATCGACACCAGCAACAACAAGACGTTTTTCCAGCACGTGCAAATGAACCGAGAGATCACGTCGTGCGCGTCGTACTCGGATATTTTAGCGCACGTGGAAGAAAACTCGACGAGATACAACGGAGTGAACGTGTCTACCGCGTGGCATCGTCTGGCGAAGAAATTAAGCAGAGAGGAGCGGAACTCGCTGAAGGAGTTTAAGAGGGACGCGCGAGTGCTGCTGCTGGAAGAGGCGACGGTGAGGTGCATGCAAGGATTGTTTCGCGGGAGCGAGACGAGCGACGGTGCGAGAGTAGTCGCGGAGAGACGGCACGAGAGGCGGCAATCGACGGTGAGTAATCTGATGAGAGCGGAAGATGCGTTCGACGCGCAAAATGTTGGGAACATTTTGTGGGCGTGCGCCACGTTGTTGTATACTCCGAGGTTGGGGATATTGGATAAGTTTGCGGATATTATCGAGGGTAACGTGGATAAGTTGTATCCTCAGGCATTGTCAAATTCGTTGTGGTCGTTCGCTCGTTTGAAAGAGTGGAATCTGTTGAGATGCAAAACTACCGCGGAGTTGATGATGAAACAAGCGCTGAGAATGTTGCCGCAAGTGTTGGAAGACGTGAAAAAAGCCGGGGGGATGTTTGAGGCCAAAGACGTACCTTTTGGCGGATTTAGTACGCAAGCAATCGGGAACGCCATGTGGTCGTGCGG
>Ga0181561_10002241_pt1 | contig 17090 bp, 15 predicted proteins | sample 011ome_19_FD_133760 | JGI IMG/M metagenome (GOLD analysis project Ga0181561, IMG submission 133760) | Coastal salt marsh microbial communities from the Groves Creek Marsh, Skidaway Island, Georgia - 011510BT metaG (megahit assembly) | ecosystem: Environmental > Aquatic > Marine > Intertidal...
ATTTCCACGCCCCTAAAATGGCTTCGAGAAACCAGAAAGTTTCCAGAACGTTTCCAGAAAGTTTCCAAGTTTCCATTTCTGCTTTAATTAAATTTCCCGAAATTTCCATTCGTCTAGAGATACTGGCTTCCAGAAAATCGAAACGGAAACCAATCAAACTAAGCGTCGGAAAAAGTGTTGAAAAAATGTCCGAGACCATATTAGACGACAATTTTTGTGTGTCCACTCGTCATCCACTTATTGCTTTTTGGTTGCAGCAGAGGAAAAGCAACAGCCGACATTCGACTGTTCAGCTTCCGCCGCGGTCACTGCTCACGCGCACAGAACGCCAAGACAACCTCTCGACCGCGCGAGAGTGCCTTGGCATCCAGGTACACCGAGTTGGTGGCTGAATCCGCGCTTGCATTATCCCGCCGTCGCGACCGCTCGTCCCACTCGCGGTCCACGCGTTCACCGCGGATGTTTATCACCAAATCCGACTCCTCGCGTTCCTCCGCGTGCACGGTCGACGTGCACGCGGCAAGCTCCGAGGATGTCGTGAAACGCGAAGACCCGCGCTCGAACGGGCGCTCGGATATCGTGTACCACGACGTGAAGGGCGACGGATGTTACCCGGCGAACAGTAAGGTACGTGTACGACCGCGTCGCTCACGGCGCCTCTTTGTTACCCGGCGCCGAAAAGGAAAGCCACGACTTCTCGCATCTTTCTAATCTTTCGCGCGCGACGAAAAGCTACTGACGGCCAGTCACCCGCCTCCTCCCCGCAGCCGATGAACAAGAAATCGCTCGCAGAAGTCGCCCTGCTCACGGAATCCGAGGCTGCGAAGATGTTCAACATGGGCACCACTCGATTCAAGGCCAGGTACGTCGCGCGCGACTCCAAACGACCGACAGAACGTCCGACGACATTTCTCAAAAGTCCAAAAAGCAAAAAAGTGCAAACATGACTCGTTTACGAGTCCCGAATCCAGACTGAAACACATACGAGAGACGATGCTGACTGTTCATTTGCTTTTCGCTTTTGCAGATGCCGAGAGCTGGGCATTTCCAGGTGGCCGCATCGAAAGTTGATGTCCCTGAAAAATCTGTACGAGGACCTCGTGAATCACCTCGAGAACGCGCGCGACGCGAAAAACCACGAGCAGTACAAACGCGTGCGCGGTATGATGCTCGAGATCAAATCGTACGCCCGGTTGCTGGAGGCAGACCTGTCGCGCTTGAACCAATTCTACAACGGCAAAAAGGCGTGGCCGGAAAACATCTTGAAGATTCGGCAGACCATCTACAAGAAGCGACACGCGCAGGTGTTGATGGAGAAGAAGGCATCTTCGTCGAAACAGGAATCTGACTTGCCCAAGATGAGGTCCAAGGCTTCTTCCGGGGACTCGTACGAGTTCACGGAACTCGAACACGTCTCCGCGGTGCAGACGGAAAACAAAACGGCGATGTCCTCGGACGCGTCGTTCAGACTTCGCGAGGTTGGCCAAAAGCTCGAAGCGCACTGGGCCGAAGACGAGGACATGTGGTTATTCCTCGCGAGAGGGGGAGGAGCTGCTTGATATCATCGGGATGAACGAGCAATCTTTCGTCGCGAAAGGTGGTATCGCTAATGTATCGCTGTATTGCTGTCATGCCGTGACGCTATGGGGTCGTGTAAATCGATCGTCATCATTCTTTCACAAAAACCGTCTTCTCCTACGCCGCGTCCACGTCCATCGCTTCGCCCTCCGCCGGTTCATCCGCCTGTTTCGCTTGCCGTTCGAGCAGAGGCTGATACTCCTTGCACTCTGCGACACCAGGAAGCTCCTCCACGAGGAGACGAATGTGCGGCAGCGAGTATCCGAAGAACTCCGGGCCGCTGATGGCGGTCTTTTTCGGTTCTTCGCCCAACGCCGCACGCGCCGCGGTGACGCGCTTCAAAACCTCCGCCCACGCCGCCGTCGCCGACTTCGCGACGATGGGTTCATCCAAGCCTTCGTCGGCAGTCAATTTGAACGCGGGGCCGTTGTCGCCCTCGAGAATCTCCTGGACCCATCGCGTGCGCTCTCCGTTCGGGTCGTCGCACCGCATGTACTGCCTCGTGGTGCGGTACCCGATCGGGAGGATGTACGCCGCGGAGTGGTACCCGAGCTTGTCCGCGGGCTGCACAACCCCGAGGCACTCGAGGGTCACGCCTTGCACCGGGCCGACGGGCAACCGCACGCGCCCTTTCTTATCGCGAGGCAACTTATCGATCTGAAGCTTGGCCCGTTCTACCTTGTCCATGTTGCCCATTGCCGCGGCGCGAGGTCCACGCGGCCCGGTCCCGCGCTGTTCGCGTGGGTTCCGAGCCTTCTTCTCGCGCGGGGGTTTGGGCGCCGGGGGCTGGACCGCCAACTTGCCGCCGAGCGCGGCGCACATGCGCCGCGCGCGCAGGCTCAGCACGCGGTTCAGCGGCCACTCCACCGCGACCACCTCCGTCGAGGTCAAATCGATCTTCGCGGGTGATCGCTCCGGTTTCGACTTTTTGTTCAAAGGCGTATTCTCTTTCGAGGCTTCCGCGGAGCCCGGCGAACCGGCTGAAGAGCGCTTGCGTTTCGAGCGCCGGCCGGTCAAGGGCAGAGCGGCGTCGTCTCCGGCGGAGGGCTCGGGAGATCCGTTCGCCGCCGCGATGGCCGATTCCCAAGACGCCTCGAGACCGAGCTCGGGGTCCGCGCGAATGGCATCCCACCGACCCCATCCATGTCGCAGCATGCCCACCAGCAGACCGCGATCATCACGCGGTGACCACCAGGGAGCCGGCTTATCGCAGTGCTCTTCGACGTTCTTCACTTCAGGGCGTTCGGAGAGCCACTCGGCGGCGTCGAGCGCCGCGCGGGGACCGCCCGCGTTCTTCACGGCGTTGATCAGCGGTTGCATCAGCTCAAGGCGGGAGACGTCTTCGTGAGCACGCTGGAGGACATACTTGGTGAACAGCGCCTCCGCGAACACAGCGTCTAGGGTGGCCTTACCACCCTCGTCGGGGGCAACCGCAAGCTCGTCTGCTTCTGGTTCAGAGCACGCCGCGTCCAGAAGGAAAGGGCACGCGTCCAACGCGAGCGTGCGGGCCGACGTGACGGCGTAGCGTCGACAAAATACCGCAACGTGCGCAGGGGTCTTGTCGTCGCCGAGCTTGGCGGCGGCGTGCACGGCGCTCCACTGTCCAAACCCGAACGTGCAGAGCTTGTCCACGACGCTCTTGCGTTCGGCCCACGACCACTGGAACTTGCGTTCCTCGACGACGGCGCGGCGTCGGGTCCCGCTTGCGTCCGCCTTTTTCTCCTCCGCGAGCCGTCGCGCTTCTTCTGCAGCCTCCTCTTCTTCCCGCAGTTTCTCCGCCGCCGCCGCCTCGGGCATGAGCTTCTCCCAGAATTCGGGGTCGTCCAGCGCGATCTCGTCCGCGCCGCCGCTCTCCGTCCCAGCGAATGTCGCTGTGGCGAACATGCTCTTGTTCGCGTTCGGATCGGTCTCCGAGTCGGTGTTATCCGACGCCTCCACCACTCGTCGTTCCGAGCGCGACAGGATGTCATCGATACCCTCGGCGCCCCACTCCTTCGCCTTTTTCTCGCCTTCTTCCGTGTCCTCCGCGATGGCCGCGTACGCGCCATGCTTCAGCAGCCGCTCGATTTCAGCGCGGCTCGCTTTCGAGCCGCCACCCTCGGGTTTCTCCCCGGCCACGCCGCCGAAGATGGCCTGCTCCAGGCCAAGTTTCATGGCGGCTCGATCGAGCATGTCGCGCTCGTAGGTGCCTCGCATCACCAGGCGATACACCTGCACGGGTTTGGTCTGGCCGATGCGGTGCGCGCGCGCGAGCGCCTGCGCGTCGTTCTGGGGATTCCAGTCGCTGTCAAACACGATGACCGTATCAGCCGCGACGAGGTTGATGCCCTGTCCGCCCGCGCGCGTGGAGAGCAAAAACAGGAACGCCCCGTCGGCTTCGTCTCCCGAGCCGTCCTCGGGGCCGCAGAAGCGATCGATGGCGGCTTGTCGCGCGCGACCGGTGACGCCTCCGTCGAGACGCTCGTACGAGTGTCCCCGGCTTCGAGAGTAGTCCTCGAGCACGTCGAGTACTCGAGTCATCTGGCTGAAGATCAGAACGCGGTGACCCCCGGCTTTGAGTCGCGGCAACAGCTTGTCGAGGAGCTGTAACTTTCCCGAGCTTCCCGCGAGTTGCGCGATCGTGGCGGTGGTTCGCGCGCGCTGCTTTTGAAGGGCTTGCTGCGCGACGAAAGCTTCCTCGACGCCGTCGAGCAGAAACGGGTGCTGGCAACACTTGCGCACTTCCATCATCACGTTGTTGAAGTTGGCCAGCGCGCGATCGTCGTTGCATCCCTGCCTGAGGAATTTGAAGTTGCGCTCGAACAGCGCGCGGTAGCACTTCTTCTGCAGCGGCATGAGTTCGCACTCGACGAGGGTCTCGACGCGAGGCGGCAGCTTGTGTTCGACGTCTTGCTTGAGTCGCCGCAGCAAGTACGGCGCCAGAACTTTGTGCAGCGCCTCCACCTGACCAGCCTTCTTGACCGCGCCGAACTTGGATTCGAAATCTTCCTTATCGGCGAAGCGACGTCCGTCCACGAAGTTCAGGAGGGACCAGAGCTCGGCCGTGTCGTTCTGCAGCGGCGTGCCCGTAAGCAGCACGACGCGCCCGGCGAAATCCAACGTGTGCAGGTCGCGCACTGCGCGTCCTCCGCTATTTTTCAGGCGGTGCGCCTCATCGACCACAAGGCAGCTCCACGGCACTTTGGAGAGCGTCGAGCGGTCCGCCTGGACCATCTCGTAGGTCGTCAGCACCACGTCCGCTTTGTACACCGCGTCGCCGTTGCACTCGGTCCCGTCTTCGTACACCAGCTCGTGCTGGCGGATGACGGCTCGGGCGGTGGGGTTCCCGACATACGGCACCACGTGCGCGCCGGGAGCCCATCGCGCGGCTTCGCGTTCCCAGTTCACGAGAGTGGACAAGGGCACGACCACGAGCGCGGGACCACGAGGTTTGATCGTGGGCCGGGGCGCCGCCGCCTGCGAGCGGAGCACGTAGTCAATCAGTGCGAGCGACTGCGCGGTTTTCCCGAGACCCATCTCGTCCGCGAGCACGCACCCCCGGTTCGCGAAGAGAAGGTTGTGCGCCATCCAGCGCACACCCTCCCGCTGATACTTGCGGAGAACGTTTCCTTCCCCGCCGTACCACTCGCGCGAGGGGGGATGATCCTCCTCGGAAACGGGCGAGGATGCGACGCCGGAGGCGGCGGCGGCGACTTTCAGCGCGCGGTGAGAAAGCACCTCCTCGTACCGCGTCATCGCATTCGCCGCGTTCGTCCGAACCCATTCCACCGATTCCCAGGTGACCTCATCGTATCCGAGACCGCCGCCCCATCGAACGAGCGCCTCGCCGCCTTCCCTGAGCACCAGAACTCTAATCACCTCGAGACACTCGCGAGGCACCGCCACCGCCTCGCCGGCGGCTCTCGGGTGTTTCTCCCAAAACTTCGTCAGGCGCTGCGCCGCGAGGTTGAGCGCGGCGGCCAGCGTGGGAAGGGCCACCCACGAGCAATGCGTGAGCGCGCGGGCTTTCCACTTGACCAGGATCTCGATGGAATCGTCGTCCGCGGTCGCGGCGTCGGTCGCGGTCGCGTCGAGAGCGGGCGAGAGTCGCCACCCCACGAGCTTCTCTGCCAGGTTGACGTCTTCGGTGAGAGTGCCCAACACGTTAACCTCCACCGCGGACCACTGGTCAGCGGGCCAAGATGCGTACGGCGTGACCCCGTCGGTCGCCGCGGCGAACGCGTGCATACCCTCGGAAGCGCCGGCGGCGTCGCCCTCGTCGTCGTCGTCCATGGTCACGTCTCCGAGCACGTCGTTCCAGAAGGATCCGTCTTGCGCGGCGGTCTTCTCCGTGTCCTCACCGGGACCGCCACCGGACGTCTTCTTGTCGTCCGGTGAAGACCCGTTGCTCGCGCCGCGGAATCCCGCGCGCTCGAACTCGACCAGGTCCGTCGCTGCGCGGTCCATATCCCCGGAGTGAGACGCTAGCACCTCAGCGATCGTGGCCGGATCGATGCTTTCAAACGTGCGCTCCAGCGACTTTTGCTCGGTGTGGTAGGCACACCGCTTCGCGGCCGCTCGGCGTGAGCCTCCCACGCGAACCATCGCGATAGGCCTCGACAGTCGCGTGATCCCTCGAGATTCCCGCCGGCGGGGTTGAGCTCTTCTCTCTTCCCGCTTCTCACGCGCGCCTCCTCGTCGCGGGTGTCGTTGTGCGGAGCGCGCGGCGGGACCGAGGAAAACGCCATCGCGTTTGAAAAAGCCGATGGACAAAAAACACTCGACCGTGCAATGTGCAAACAGTCACACAAAAATACACCGACAGGGGATCGAACCCCGGACCTTCTCCGTGTAAAGGAGACGTCATAACCAACTAGACCATCGATGCGTTGAAACGTCTATCCGAGTTGCGGGACGAGCCGACGTTTTTAACGTATAAGATCATGAAATGTATTTCCCAGATTCCCAGACTACTTCTGCATACATCGTGACGTTTTTTGCGATTTTCGCGCGCGCAGAACCACGACTTCTCTTCGTTTCGCTTCCTTTCTACTTCCTTTCCGCCCACAGTCATCGGCACCGTGTCTTGCGTCCCCTGGTGTTCGGGGTCGCACGCGCGGTCCTCGCACATTGGTGATGGGCGGCAGGGTGGAGAGCGTCAGCATGTCGTGCGACTCCGGCGTCGAGGTGAGCGGCAGCGGGGACGGCGTCGGAATGAGAAACTTCGAGACGTGCGTCGACGCCCCCGGGTTGTCGGGGCGCGACTCGCGGGGCTCGCCGAAGCGCGAGACGAGCGCGAGCGGCGAGCACTCGACGTTGGACGTGCGCGTTCCGAAGCGTCCGCGACCGCACGCCCCCGACGATGAGGTACAACCTACGCGTTTGTTCGGTGCTTCGCCGGGAACGAAGCGCGCGTTGTCCGAGCTCATGGCGAACAACCTGCTCAGACTGAACGTGTCGCCGATGGACACGTCGCCTTCCGGCGACAGACAGACGGGCGGGTTAGCCACGACCCCTCCGAGCGAGTACGGCGCCGGAATGTCCCCGTTCGGAGGGATCGCGGCAGACGGAACGGGAAGTCCTCGCGAAAAGGATGAATGGGACGCCGCGGAGGGCGCGGCTGCGACGACGACGCCTCCGGCGAAGGTGCGCGGGTTCGAACTGTCTTCCATGTTGGATGATGCCGGACACGATCAGTCAGCACCTCAGCCTCGAGGTGCGGGAGGACCGGGGGCCGGCACGATTTTGCACAGGCGGCGCAAGTCCATGCTCTCGCAAGAGTTGAGCGGTGCCCTTCCCGCTTCCGCGTCGGCGCTCCCCGCGGCGCTGCCTGCGCCCCCACCGGTGCTTCCATCGCCGTCGCGTCTCCTGGGGACGCTCTCCATGATGGACAACAGCGCGGTCTTGCCGCCGTCATCGCCATCCGCCGAGCCAACACCTAAGGGAGACCTCAGGAAACAAGCGATTTTAAGGCGCGTTTCTTTGGCAAATCCCGTCGGAGAGGGCATGACCTCGTATTCGCGCTTTGTTTCGCCCGGAGTCGCGTCGCCCAAGCTGTTGTTGCCCGCGCCGCTGAGGAAAGAACGAGACGTGTCAGACGACGAAGACGACGATTTCGACATGTGAAGCGCGAGACAAGAATGCACTTGAGCATTCTACATAGCTAGAACTAGTTCTACGAATAGGTTAATAGGTACGCGATAGCTCACCGTCATCGATGCGCGGTACCTCCGCAGAGGTGAACCGCGCGAGCGAATATTCGGGCGTGTTCCCGGAAAGAGAAACGCACGAAATACCTGCTCGCCGTCTCGGTCTCGCCACCGCTGATGCGTCTCCGATACAACACGCTGCCACAGAACGCCGGCAAGTCACACATCCCGTTCTCGTCGTAGTCCACGTTTATCCAGCCGAGGGTGGCGTGCGCGGATTGGCCGGCGACAGTGACGTTCGTCGTCGGATCCCCAAGACACAGTTTCAGGCGTCGCAGGGGTTGAGCCTGCACGGGCACGAAGTGTGTCAAGCCTTGCGTCAACGCCACACCCCCTATGCCACCAACATCGATCGTATCTGCGTGCATGGTCGTCAGCTCGATCTGCACGCTGAGTTCTGCGCCGTCGAACCCGCCACCGACAGCGCCCCAGTCGTCCAGCAGCTCGCGCCTCTTTTTCATGGTTAATGTTTCCAGGTGCGCCCGCACCGCGGACGCGCACCGCTCCTCAAAACGCGAGAGCTGCACGGAGGGATCCGCGGGGCGGCGATACCCAGGAATCAACCAAGGAGGTGTGCTTTGCGTGACGATCGACCCCCGAGGCCATAGCTTTCCAGTAGCCGGCGAGCTGCCCTGACGATTTCTACCGCCACCCCCACCCCAGGGCGCTCGGACGCCGCTTTGCTTTCCGGCGCGACTTCGCCGAACCTCAGTGCCGTCCCCCTCTAGCAAACTCGGGTCGATGAAGACGACATCATCGGCGGCTGATTTCCAGGGTGAGTGACTCAAATCCGGGGCAGTCGCATTCTGCGGCGGTCGAGTAGCCAGCGCGTCCACGCGTCTTCTCTCTAGCAGAAGATTCATCTCGCGCCGGAGCTCTTTCGTCGCTTCCTTCTCTCGGCGCACCGTGTCCTGTACGTCTTCGCCAAGTGTAGGCGTTCCAACGCGCCCCCAGTCTGCTCTGAGAATGTCCTCTACAGCGCGGCGAAGTGTCAAATTTTGACCACCGACTTTCTTCGCGCGGTTCGTCGTGCGTGTGGCCGTCGTAGTTTCTTCCGCAGCCAGGCTATCAATTGTCCACGGAGAAAACGAGACGCGTCGATTTGGCTCTCGGGAAGTCGGCCGCGCGATGGGCGTTCGTCGAGGCTGCGGAGCGTCTTCGTCGTCGACGCTTTCTTTTTCACAGCCGAGTAGTTCATCCCAGTCTGTCGAAGCCGTCATCTTGCCCGCGTCCGAGCGTCTGCTGCCCGCAGCCTCCTTTCGCTCCGCATCAGACCTCGCGACGAGACTCTTGAGGTCCGAGAAGAGATCTGCGAGGCGCTCGTCGGCCGCCAACACGGCGGCGTCCAGGTCGTCTGCCTCCATGATTTACGAGACGAGCGTCATCGCGATGAATCACGGTCGCGAACGCCACGAACTCAGGTCACGCGGACGTTCCGCCGCGACGCTCGTTGTGCGGTGCCGACAACTTCTAAGGCGTTTTCCAACGTCTCTTCAAGAAACCGCGTCATATGAGCCACATTATCACACTGTGCATATTGACTTGTGAGGCGCACAGTGAAGGGTCGACTCGTCGACCGCACAAACAACGATGCCTGTCGCGATTCCCGCTGAGCGCCTCCTACCGGTATCCACGGAACCCGGACCGGCAGGGTATCCCGCGGTCAAAGTTCGAGCAGCAGACGCTGACCTGCTCACCTCTCGCAGTGTGTACCACCAGGAAACTGGCGAGCTCATCAAAGACTATCTGAAGTACGATGAGGTGCCCGGAGTCACCAACTGCTCGGTAGTCACGCTACCTCCTGGGCTGGTCATCGAGAGGCACGTGCATCCTTCGAAGTACGAAATATTTCTCACCAGCGGGGGGCGAGGGTTGTTCAAGGTATGGGCACCAGGCGCGGCGGAGGCAGACGAGCCGCGGGAAGTTTTCGAGCTCAAGCCTGGGGTGTGCTGTACGATCGGGCCGGAAGAGCCGCACATGATTTGCGCGGCGGAGGATTGCGAACTGACAATGACATACCTCGGTGTGGTCGCCCCGGAGACGAAGACATAAATGAGATAGATGTACAGAAGCGAATCGCGTGTGGCCTGATATCATGTTTCAAGGCGCGTGATGTAACAACGCACTACCTAACACTAGCTATCCTATTTTTTTCAGAGTCGTCTTAACTCTTTCACCGAAACTCACGGACCCGTCGTCGGCGTCCATGGCTTATCCCAAACCCTGTTGTGCCGGTCCGTGTGGGGAATCACGTCGAACTCCATATCGTACCAAATGTGACCTGGGTGAGCGTTTTTGCAGCACCATATGGCGGCGTACTTTTTAAGCCGTCGCGAGAACTTCTGCATGTCCTGTTCGTCCGCGAAACCGCCAAACGCGTCAACCATCGTGCTGAACTGAATCACCTTGACGTCTTTATGAGTGCTGAGCAACTTCTCGACATCGACGTCCGTGAGCTTTGTGTTCGCGACGATAACTTTTGTGTTCTTCGGAGCCGCCGCGCCGACGTTTTGCGTGCACTTCCCATCTTCACAACTCTCCACGAGTTCCACGTCCAGCCTCGAACTATTGACTGCCTCAGACAAGGCCGAATTGTTGAAGAAGCTGTACTCCCGAAAGTCAATGCCGGGTCCGAATTCTACATCGGGTTCTTCACGGACCCAAGACTCGATCTCGAACACGTGATCCATGGGACAAAGGTACGGGAGCTCGGTGTCGGATCCAGGGATCTTGCCACTGTGGGGTGCCCACCATCTGTCGAATCCGCAGTACAACTTCGGCATCACCAGAGTGCGCTTGAGTTTCTGCGCGAACGCGAGCGCGGCGCGCACTTGCAGAAGTTGATGATTTACCAGGGCAAAATGCCCTTCGACCGATCCAGAGTGTCTCAGGAGATCTTCTGGAATGTCTGCGACATACGACAACAAGCCTCCAGGTGGGTCGTAGTACTCCGGAGGATCCGACCACACCAACGCTTCGCGCAAGCGGTGACGCTTTCCGTCCGTGCCGGAGAATTGAAACGTCGCATGAATGACGTACGGTTCCTGTTTCACTTTCTCATACATCCTCGTCACGAAGTACGTATGACCGCTCGCGAACGTGCTGACCGGCAAGATACCTATCTTAAGCTTACCTCGATAGCCAGCGAACACGTTATCCTCATCCTTCTGATTGAATCCTGCGCCAAGGCGGAACAAGTCGTTGAAGGCATTTTGATCCCAAACCTTATCATCCTTCTCCAGCTTTTCCACCCACTCTTTTGCGAGTTCTTTGGCGCTGTGGCGCAGGAGCATAATTCCGATATTGGCGGCTGAATGAGCCCTGCTTGGATCCTCGAGTCCATCTCCAACAGCAGTGCTCGACAGATGATCGCTCGAAGTCAAAACGTCTGCCTGCGGAAATCGTGCCATATACGGCATCGGGTTCCGGAGCCACGCAGTGTCTACGTCTGACACCAGGATATCGAAACCCATCTGAGTAAACAAATAGATGAGCTCGATCTTCTTGCGTCCCATTTTGTGAAAGTTCGGGGTACCCCAACCAAAGTCTGTGGTTATCATGCCGCTCTGCATCGCGAACGTCGGAACCTCGACGTCGATGAGCTGCGCTAACAGCTCGTTGTCCATCGCACCCACCATGAAGTTAGAGACACCGCACTTACGCACGTTGCGGACCCAGTTTGATACGAAATCATAGTAATGGTTGTTCGCCCACGTTACCATCACCACGTTGTCCTCAGCATAATGGTCCACCAGCTCTGCGGTGAGCTGGTTGTCCTCGGGCATGTCAGATTCGGGCTTGACATATTTTCCTGCGTGCTTCACTGGCACGGTGTGGTTGATCGCGGGAGGCGGAGACGCCGGTGGCTCGTGCGGGGGCGGAGGAGGACTTTCTTTGCGTTTTGACGTTTGTTCTGGTGTTGGCTGTTTGGGTTTTGGCGGCGGAGGTGGACTCACTTTGGTCACCGCTCCTGACACGACCGACCCTTCACGCCCAGTAGTCTCTGACGTCGTTTCGGCGGATAGTGAGGTTGGGCTGATGGCTCCGACCGCGGGCAGTACCACTTCCCCCAAACCGAAGGGCATCACTGGCGCCTGAGCGTGGATCAGGTACGCAGCCCCGTATGATACGAAGACAACGCATAGCGTGTACGCTATAAGTCGCCGCCCCGTGCACTTCATCTGCCCAGCCCCGGCGCCCTGCGACCGCTGCTCTGAAAATCACCACAATAATCACAAACTGGGCACGTTTTGTTTCGCCTCGCAGCGAAAAGAAATAAATCAAGTCGGGAAAAAACCTCCTTCTTGCCGCGAGAGTTGGAGCCGGTTACTTCCCATGCTCTCTCACCCCGCTCGAGCGCGCAGGGTGAAAAACATAGATTCGAGAACATTTCCGGTGCCTGAGTGGCATCCCTGTCGTGCACGAACCGCTTAGCTGTCTCGGCATCAGTTTCTCAGTACGCCTTGTGCCGCCGAGTGAAGAAGTCTACAAATCATTCTCCTTTGTAGTTGACAAAGGAGCAGCGCTCTTAAAGGCCTTGCTTGGGGAAGAAGATGGAAGGCAAAAGAGAAGGCGAGACATCGGCCACTGCACACAAGGGCCAAAATACGGAACGGGAACACGGCTTGGACGCTTATCTGAAAGCTCATAACGTGGAAATCGGTGCCGTCTCGACTCTCGAGAAGCGAGTGCGGGATGAGATCTACGAGCTTGAAGCAGAAAAGGTGTTTGCGTTGCTTGAAAGGGCGAAGCACACAGAGCCTCTGAAGGAAGCGTTTGACGAGTGCGAAACCCACCTCGAAGAGCTGGAGGACTGGCTCTCTGTCTTCAGCGGTAAGTTGTCGACCATGCGTGAAGATATCAACACCATAGAGGAACGGAACTCAGAGTTAGAGACGAGCTCGAGGAACAACGGCATTCTCATCGAGACACTCACGGAGTTGCTCGGAGAGCTGAAACCACCATCGGGCCTCGACGACGCGGTGAGCACGTTTAGCCTTGATTCAGAGGAGGACACAGCGGAGGTCATCAAAGCTGTGACAACGCTTGAGGAATACAGACTTCAACTGAAAGGGGACAAGCTCGAGCCATATGCTAGCATGCGGGCGTTGCGGGAACAACAAGAGTACTGCACCAGAGTGTCCAGTGACATCATAAACAAGACGAGCGCACACATGAAATCCGCGCTAGATGTAAGTCGCGCGCTGAACACAGTTTATAGAATCCTTTCGCTCAACGATTGCGCGCTAACAAATTTGAATTCATTTCCACAGGACGACGCTATGAACATCATAAAAAAAGAAAACACCATGGCAGAGATGCGCGTTGATTGGAACAGAATGCATGAACGTGTCCACAAATATGCGGCACTCATTGAGGCACTCGGAGCAGTCGAGGAACGCTCTATCAGGTAAGTCGGATGCTGTGTAAACGCGCACAAAACCGGAAACTTTCGGAACTGACTCAACTCTCTTTACTTAACTTCTTCGATTGTAGATTATTCTTACGAGTGTATTGCTCTTCAATCAACCCCCTCGTGCGACATCAAGCAAGCGAAGCTTTGTCGTGTGTTCGTATTGCTTGTCGAGAAGGAAGTCAACCTCTGGAAGCATTCGAGAAGCTGGTGATAACATGCTGCGAGGCAATGGTAAGCTTTATTTTACGTATCCAACATGCACCGCTGAATGTTTGATTTGAATGATTCAACTGACGCTTTCACGTATTCATAAACAGGTTGCCGAAACAGATTTCATGTCTGAATGTTTTACAAAATCATCCCACGGAGATGCTGCGCGCTTTCGATGCAAGTATGCCTACGAAATGAGGAGTTTCATCAGCGGCTTCGAACAAGAACTCATAAACGCCGTGGACATGATATCCGATGTCGACCCACTCCTTTGTGTTCCGATGCTCGGGATAACCGCGAAAACATCTCTTGCCGTGGGTGACCGCGAAAATGATGCTCTTGCGGCAGCGCTTTTGGTATGCCAGTCACGATTGCAGGAGCAGCTATTCAAGTATCTTGACGAACACAAGTCGGACGAGCGTGGGGATGCTGCGGATGAATCTCCAGTGCTAAACGAAGTATCCTTCCCCGCGCTCCTCATACCCAAGTTTGAGGAGAGCTTCGAAGCGATGCCTGACGACGTTAAAAAGCCAGCGCTCGATGCAACATATCGGAAACTCTTCGAATTTACCTTCAGCGCGGTTGAGCGCGCCGCGGACGATGATACGAAGCGTGGTGATGTCATTCGGATTGCCAACTACGCTCTGCTCGAAGAGAACCTATCGGCGATCGCATCACGCCTGGAGGGAGTAGTGAAAGAGTACGTCGGCGCTGCTAAAGAGGCTCGAAAAATCGCTTGCAGCGCTTACCTGTCGAGCTCCGGCTTCGGTCCGGCCCTCGATGTCGCGACTCATCTTCATTCCAAGCTGTTGTCCGGTATATCTGTCGCAGATTTGCCTTTTCAGCCTGGCTGTGGTCCTGAATCTGTCGCGAGCATGTTGCACACCATTTTGAGCTCACCTGAGAAGGCTGTGCAGACGCTCCACAGGACGATGTCCCAGCACATGAGGTACTTGTCTCCGTTTCTGTTTGCTGACGTCTGGTCGGAGTGCACCAAGTTCATTGTGTCCTGGTTTGTTTTCCTCGAGTCGGTGTTGAAGCGGAGCCCGGAATACAGTGAAACGGTCGCTTGTTTGCCGGAAGGGCTGCGAGATATGTTTGCCAGGTTAAATGGTGCTAGCTAGAACTTAGCTCAACAGCATAGCATTTATAGCAGGCGAATGTGAACATGGTATTCCTCTCGCCTTGTGCCTCGAGTCTCGTCTCGGTTGTCCTCCTTGCCTCGGTCTTTCTCAGCACCATACATATTTGATTTTTATTTTTTTTTTCGCCTGTGTTTGCCGTCCTCGAGTTGTCGATCCTAAGGATCACGATCGAGCCTGAGCTGGTTAGCCACGTCAACAACACTCGCCTCCATCATAGTTACCGTCGCACGCTCCTAAGATGGCTGCTTCGGTCGCCGGCTCCCTCGTAGTCGCGACTCGTCTCACCGCTCGTAAGGTCATCGCCGCCAAGCGCGTCACCGCGCCCAGCATCCGCGCCCGCGCGTTCCGTGGAGCCTCTCAGATCGTGATGGTTTCTCGCGTCGAGAAGAGCGATGCCGATTGGTCCAAGGAACTCGATAAGACCTCTTTCCAGGTGTTGCGCAAGAAGGGCACCGAGCCCGCGGGAACTGGAGAGTACGACAAGTTCTATCCCACCGAGGGACACTTCGTCTGCAAAGGCTGCGGTAACCCCCTGTACTCGGCCGAGTCCAAGTTCAACTCTGGCTGCGGATGGTACGTCGTGCTTGATCTTCTTTTCTCCGCTTTAGACAGTTCGCAGGTTAGCCTCTCGGAAAAGTGTTCCCAAGACGAAACTGACGCACGTTTTCTCGCTCTTCGCAGGCCGGCGTTCGACAAGTGCTACAAGGGTGCGCTCATCACTGAAACTGACGTGACCTTCGGCATGAAGCGTGTGGTACGTCTCGATCATTTTCCTTCCGCCCGCTCTCGATCGACCATGCCCTGGTTCGCACGTCGTACTCACACGCTCTCCCGCTCACCTCCAGGAAATCATGTGCGCTGCGTGCGACGGTCATCTCGGTCACGTGTTTGAGAACGAAGGGTTCACCCCGACTATGGAGCGTCACTGCGTGAACAGCGTCAGCGTGAAATACGTTGAAGGGGCGCCCGAAACCCCTCTCGAGGAAGAAAAGGTGAGCAACGGAGAAGGAGGGGGGGGTTCTTTTAGCAGACTGCTTCAGCCGTTGATGATGCTCGGCTTGGCATACGCCTTGTCAGGGTTCATGGGAAAGATCATGGATTTCTTCATGACCAAGCAGATGTTGGGCTCATAACTAGTTGCGAACAGATGTTAAGGGTTTACTTTTTTGCTGAACAAGTCTCTTTGCTTCCTCGCTCCCAGGTTGTTTAAACGAGCCACGACAGGGCCGGAATTCTTCGAGCGGGTGCTCATGGTCGTGCTCAGCAGACAGGAGACGCGTCGACGCCGCACAGTTCTTGGAGGTTTTTTCTTGTTACGAAAGTACGTCGGAAGAGAGACTCGCCGCTGCCTCTGTTCTCCATTCATTTCGTAGGTCTACACGTAAAGCGTCTCGTTTCGTATTTTCAAACGCTAGCAGTAGGGGCGTCTCGCTCGTGGTCGACGTGGACAGACGGGGACTGTCGAGTCTACGCCCTCGCCGCTTTCGCGGCGGGCTCGTCCAGCACCGCGTCGTCGTACGGGTCGCTCGCGTTTTCCTTGGTGCGCGCCTCCTTGCGGCGCTTTCCGGCGCTGTGTTTGCCGCCGGGGCTCGCGGGCGCGGGCGCGGTGTTTCTGGCACCCAGAGGTTTCTTCTTCCTCTTAGTCGTCACGGCGATCTCCAGGTCCGAGTCCGACTCGTCATCCTCCGCGGCGTCGGCGTCGTCCTTCGCCACGGCCTCGTCGTCCGACGCGCCGGCGTCCCAGTCCGGAGGCGCGGGCAACTCCAGCATGGGAACCTCGGTTCTGATCCCGTAGCTCACCAGTTTTGCGACGCCGGGGGTGACCATCTCGTTGCCAGCGATGGCGATCTCTTCCTCCTCCTCCTCCTCATAGTCGCCCTCCTCGCCGTCGACGATGGCCGCCTTCCGCGCGGCGCGAGAAGGCATGGTCCGGGACGGTTCCGCCGCGGGCTTCGCATCGCGCGCGGCGGCGTGTTTTTTCGGTTTCGCCGCCCACGTCTTGGCGCGAGGCTGGTCGCCCGCGTGGCGCGCCGCCTTGATCTCGAAACCGACGGGCAGGTGGCTGTAATCGCCGACGCGGACGTTTCCGCCTTCCTCCGTCGCGTTGTTCGTCGCGGCCTTCTGCTGGAGCGTGAAGAACGCGCGGGGGAACGCGACCTGGCCCGGGAACGGTCCGGTGTCCCACCCCCGCTTGGTCGCCTCCTTGTGGAAGGCGAGCAGAGCGATGTCGGAGAGCACGTACAAGCCGTGGCGCGCCGTCTCGTCCGTCGCATCCGCCACGAACTTCAGCTTGCGCAGGATCTTGAACGCTGCGGGAACGGACTCGCCCGACGTGCCGGTCACGAGCGCAGTGACCGCAGCGCTCATCACCTGCTGACACCACCTGTACGCGGCGCCCTGGTTCTCGTCGCCCGTCGCGCGGTCCGGCGCGTCGGGGTGGTGGGACACCAGGAACGCCAGGTACGTGAGGAAGTACTCGGGCGAGTGCGTGAGCAGCGTTCGGCTCAGCGCGGCCGCGTCCTGGTTCGCGCGCTTCGACGCCGCAGCTTTCAC
>Ga0181561_10002244_pt1 | contig 17080 bp, 9 predicted proteins | sample 011ome_19_FD_133760 | JGI IMG/M metagenome (GOLD analysis project Ga0181561, IMG submission 133760) | Coastal salt marsh microbial communities from the Groves Creek Marsh, Skidaway Island, Georgia - 011510BT metaG (megahit assembly) | ecosystem: Environmental > Aquatic > Marine > Intertidal zone...
AGAGAAACAGAGAGAGAGAGAGAGAGAGAGAGAGAGAGAGAGAGAGAGAGAGAGAGAGAGAGAGAGCGGAAGAGCGCGTCGTACCGTCGTCAATATAGATAAACATTAACTTTTTGTATAACCAAAAACCTCATAAATAGAAACGAAAAAACAACTAAAGAACCCCTTTTGGAGCGAGCGCGACACAACTCGTCCGCGCCCGATTTTATGCGCGAAAGAATAATTTCAAAATGTTAGATACGCTTCGATGAACGCGAACACGATGTTGCGTGCGATTTTCATCCTCCTCGCGTGTCTGTCTCGCGCCGTTTTTGGCGTCGACGACGAAAGAGTTGGATTTCGTCAACCCCTAGGAAGCGATGTGGATAAACGAAGCGCTCCGGATGCGCGCGCGATTACCGCGACGACGGAGAAGACGACACAGACAAAAACGAACGAGAAAAACACGCTGTGCGTCCTCGGAGACGAGAAAGGCGACTCGTCGCACATGCGTCTGTTGATGGACCAGACCGAGAAAAATGGACACCACGTCAAGAAGTTTCAGTCCGTGAAAGCGGCTATTAGGGGATTGTCCGAGTGCTCCGCCGTGTTTGCGTTTCAGCGCGGCGACGTGGAAAACCGAATGAGAGATGTAATTGCACGAATGGATGCAGACGTGAGAGTCAATCACATCGAAGGAACGGACGCGCTGACGTCGAAGAAAGAGCTGATGGAGCTTGGGTTAGAGTTTGTTCCGGAAAGGAGAAGAGAAGGAAATGGTGGAGATGTTCCGATGATGCGGAAGAAGCCGACGCACGGCGGAACGGAGGTGATTTTGCGCGTGGATGATGAAAGGAATGGTACGAATGCTCTCAAATCGAGCGAATACATATACCAGAGGTATATCGATAATGCGTTGCGAATAGATGGAATGCCGTTCGATTACGGCGTCTACGTGTTTCTTTCGGAAACGCCTTCGGATGATCAAAAAACGAAAGAGGGGGAATTAACGTACGAAGTGTGGAACGACGTCATGCTTCGATTTGCGACGAATGGGAAGTATGTAGAGTCGACGTATACGAACGCATGGAGCATGCCGAGTCTCGTGAACGCGTCCTCGTCCGAAGAGGAGAAATATTTTCAGGCGAAGACGGCGCTCGCGAGGTACTTGGGCGAGGAGAAATCGAAAGCGCTTTTTGAAACCATCGATAGACGCGTCGAAGATGCGTTCAGAGCAGCTCGGCCGTATTTGTCCAACACGTTCACAACTTCCGCGTTTAGTTTGTTACGCTTCGATTTCGTTATCGATGACAAGATGTATCCGTGGTTGATTGAAGTGAACGCGTCTCCGAATATCAAGCCGTCCTCGAAAGGTCAAGAGAAGATGCTCGTTGAGATGCTTGACGTCGTGTCCAAAAAATTGTTCGCTTCAGAACAAGATATCACGTTATCGCACAAACTTACGCGAGAAACAGATATCAGTAAGAGGCGACAAGCGAGAACGCTAGCGCAATCGGAGTACACGGACACGGACTGCGTCGTGAGTGCTTGGTCTGCGTACATGCCAGAGACGTGCGTAGACCCGTGTTATGCAACGACGCACACGCAGGTACGCACGCGCTCTATTACGACCGATAAACGTGGCAACGGCACGGAGTGTCCTCATTTAATTGAGAGTCGAGTAGCAGACTGTCCAAATGAGTGTCCAGCGCCTTCGCAGCCTTCACCGCCTCCTGCGCCTCCACCACCTTCCCCCTCGCCTCCGCCTCAATGGAATTACACATATGAGAACGGCGATCTCATCGCGTTCACGTCGAGTTCTAGTATTAGAATGAGGAGTAGTTTAGAACGATTAGTTTTCGTTGTAGCCGTAGCGTGCTTATTAGTCTCGGTGTTGTAAGGAATCATGCTTTTTTCATACCATGATACTTTTACTCATGTTCGTGACAACTCGTGTAGAAATAATAATATTTTACAACAATGCTGAATCACCCCGCATGGGGCCAATGACGACTGCCTTGCTGCCGACCAGGCTTTTCGTCTCTTCTTTCTTTCCAAGTAGTGTACAGAGTCTTTTCGCGTTGGTCGCTGGACCACGCAAACTCAAATTTTCCGACCAAGATGCGATCACCCTCACCGGCGCCGGCTTCCGTCAGCGCCTTCTCAATGCCGCTCATTTTCAAAACTCTGGCGAAACGTTTGTAGCTTTCAAAGTAATCCCAGTTTGTCATTTGACAGAAGCGCTCGACCGCGGTGCCTTTGACGACGAACGCGTACGGGGTATCTTCGACTGTAAAATCTTCAATGCGCGCACCGTCTGCAGCTCTTTTCGCCCTCGATTCTTCAATCGCGAGCGACTCTTCGCTCTCCAACCGTCTCGGACCTAACGCTTTGTGCGTCTCGGCAACTTTGGACATGAGCTCGTCCACGCCTTCTTTTGAAACCGCGCTGATTTCAAAACACTCCACGCCTTCGAGTTTTAACGTCTCCTTCAATTTCTTTGCGTTCGCTCTCGCCTGTTCGCTGACGTCGATTTTATTCAAAGCGACCAATCGAGGTTTGTCTAACATCGTCTCATCGAAGAGCATCAGTTCGCTCACGATGGCATCGTGCGCGTGTAAGCAATCCTCTTCGGAACAATCTACCACGTGCAACAACAACCGCGTTCTTTCTGCGTGCCTCAAAAACTCAAAACCTAAACCTAAACCCTCGCTCGCACCTTCTAATAAGCCCGGCACGTCCGCGAAAACCATTCGCGTGTAATCTCTTTCGACCAAGCCTAAATTTGGGACGATGGTCGTGAATGGATAATCGGCAATTTTCGGTCGCGCGGCGGAAACTGCAGCTAACAGCGAAGATTTCCCCGCGTTTGGCGCACCAATAACACCCACGTCCGCGACTAATTTCAACTCCAACTCGATCCATTTCTCCAAGCCTTCCTCGCCGAGTTCGGCTAACATGGGCACTTTGTTTTTACTCGTTTTGAACGACGCGTTACCTCTCCCGCCTCGACCACCGACGATTATAGTTTTCGTTTCTCCGTGTTTCAACAACTCACACAACACCTCTCTCGTTTGCGAATCTCTCACGATCGTCCCTGCTGGTACTTTAATCTCCAAGTGCTCACCGTTTGCTCCGTTACATTTTGAACCCCCACCGTGTTTCCCATTCTTCGCTCGATGATGCACTTTCTTCCGAAACATTTGCAACGAGTGCATGTTCTCATCCGCTGTGAATGCAACGTCTCCACCAATTCCACCGTTACCACCACTCGGACCACCGTTGGGCACAAACTTTTCTCTCCTAAACGCAATCACTCCGTTCCCGCCGTTTCCGGATTTCACGTAAATCTTCGCCGTGTCGAAATACCGCATCTCTGACGGCATTCCTTTCCCTCGTTCCAATTTCTTCATCTGTTCTTTTTCGAAATCGTAATCGTCTTCGAATTCCGCGCCTAACTGATACATTTTCCCACCCGGCGTGAACACGTTGATGTCGTCGTCGTCGTATTCAATCGCTTCAAAGTCTTCGTCGTCGTCGTCGTCGTCCACATCATCAGAGGCGACAAACTCCCCCCACGAGGAAGATTCTCCATCTGCGTCCTCGTCTTCGTCCTCGTCCTCGTCGACTTCCTCTCCAAACTTTACCATTCTCCCGTTCTTCATCTCCTTCTCTTCCTCTTCTCTCGTTTCGTCCCACTCAAAGTACGCTTTGAAGCTGTTGGAATTCGCGCTCTCTTCCGCGTAAAACTGCGCGCGAGTGCGCATGGTTTCCGCTTTCTTATCCGCCGCGGCCTCTAAACCTTCGAACCAACTCGTCGCGGACTTTGCCGTAGACGCTGCTTTTACGTCCTCAGAAGATGAAGGCGACAAAGACACGGTCGACATCGCGTTCGTTTCATCGTGCTTCTTCGTTCCGGGAGAAACCGCCGCCGATTTCTTCTTTTTAGTATTCTTGTCGCTTTTCGCGGGCTTCGCGCGACAAAACGTCCCCGTTCTCGCGTTGTTCTCAGAGCATCGCTCTCGCCGACCGCAACCGCGAAGATGTCTTCGTTCGATGACGCGCTCGCTCGAAGGAGAGAGAAGCGCGGAAGACGACGCCAGAGCGCGCGGAAACATTTTTGTTTCTTACTTGTCGTGATAAAAAAAATGGAGACGAGTAGGAAATTGACCTCGAGAAAAAACAGGTTTTCACGAAACTCGCGCGCGAGTTTTTTATTCGTCCGTACGAGTGGTATAACATGGTACATTGGTTTATTTAATATACAAATGCAAATTGACGACGCGCGTTCCTAATTAGTATTGTTATTAGTTCTTCTTCTTCCTCGCCGCCGTGGACTTCTTTTCGCTCGTTTTGGCTTTCCTCGGTTTGATGCTCATCAACTGCGGGCTGTGATTGACGGCTTCGGCCCATCCGAACGAGGGGTGTCTCTCCCACCATCCGTCGGTGTCTTCCCAAACGTCCCAGTGGTCGCTTCCGTCGCTGGCGTGGCCATATTTTCGCACTCGTCCGTCTGGCCAGTGTTCTTCTCCCCAGTCTTTGCTGACTTTGTGGCCATCGCGGTCGTTCCACGTGGAGCCTTCACGTTCGCCTGAGCGACCGTCGGAGGCGTAGGAACCCCATCGTTCAGACCAACGTTCGCCCCAGGAGCGACCGCTACCCCCGTCTTCGCCGACGTCTCGATCTGCCCACGAATCGTTCGTTTTCATGCATCCGCCTTTACCGTCCCATTTTTCTTTCCAGTTGTGGTTCCATCGAGACGCATGGCCGTCCTCGGGGATTTCGTTTTTACCGAGGCAGGACTTCTTGAAACATTCTCGGTCGACGACACCGTCGCCCCAGTACGATTCTCGCCAGTCTTCATGCCATTCAGCACCGCTCGCGTTGGCGCCCCATTTGTTCGCGGACCGCTCGATTTTTTTACTCGCATCCGTGAAGAAACCTCGCGAGACGTCCGAGCAGGAGATTTCAGACCACGATTCTTGCCACACGTTGCCGTGACCGTCGCGACCGGATTTCACGGCACCGAGTTCTTTGTAATCGAACGCGTCCGCGGTAGACCACCATTTCTCTTCCCATTCGACGGACCCGTCCGCAGACTGACCTCTCACTAACGTCCATTCGCAAATGCGTCCGTTTTCCAATTCGCTCGTGCCTGCTTCTCGCCACCATCGGGTACCGTCAGAAAGCTCGCCGTACGTTTCGCCATCCGCGCCTAATTCTCTCACCGCGGTCGCGAACTCAGCCTCGGTCGGTGCCCTTTGGTCTGCTTCCACCTCGTCTGCCTGCGTCGCAGTTTGACTTTCAAACGCCAACGACAACTCTTTCGTGCCTTTGGCCTGAACTTGAGATTGGAAGTCTAAATTGAGCGTCTGCGGGACGCCGCGTTCAGCGACTTGCACCGCCTGCTCGATTCTAGTTTGCGTTTGTTTCTGTAATTTAGGTACCGGAGCGCCATCGTCGGTTTTTTTCCTTTCAGGAGGCGTCCAGGACCAAAAATCCATCCCAGTCGCATCGCCGTTCGCATCGTCGTCAATATCGATGGAATGGTTAATCGAGTGCGCTTTCTTCTGCGCGTTTCTCAACGTCCCACCCGCTCCAGACGCTACATTCGCGGCCGCTTTGCTCATCTCATTCAACGTTTTCTCCGCGTTTCTCCTCACCGTTGACAGCCCGTCATCTAATATCCTTTTCGCCTTGCCAATCTCAATTGGCGAAGTCACCGCCGCCCGAGCTTGCGCGGCGTTCAGCGCCGCCTTGGCGCGTTCGATGGTCCCAATCGGCGACGCCGCGCGTTCGAATAAATCAATCACGTTGGCAGATTTCCGGGATTTCTCCTCTTCTTCTTTCGAAGGAATCGTTTCTTCGTTCGCCGTTTTCAGCGCGGCGGGAGTGGCTTTTGTTGCTCGTTCTTCTTCCCTAACTGGCAAAGGAGAAGGAGGAGGAGACGAGGTAATCGTCGCGGTTGTCGTCGTCGTATTCGTATTCGCTACGACACCGACATCATCCACGCCGTAAATCACGCTCTTCCTCTTCGGAGGCGCCACGTCGCCAGAATTAAACTTATTTTCACCGCCTCCGTCGCTTTGCGCGACGACGACAAACGCGCGAGTCTTCCCAACACGACTCCACGATTTCGTTATCCTTCTCCTCGAAGAATTAGTATTGGTCGCTTTCCCCAACTGCTGAGAACTACCCCAATTGGTCGTCGTCGTCGTCATCATCATCGCTCGCAGTCACAAACGACGAGTGTTGTCGTTGATCTTTTTCTTCTCGAGATTCTCGCGCGCGCGCGCGCTCGAAAGAAAGATTTTGAGAGAATTAACTTAACTTTGAAGAGAGAGATACGAGTTGTAAGGTTGCCCTCGTCAAAAGACTATTTAGGGTTTAGGGTTTAGGGTAACCACGTGCCTTCATATAAAACAAAACAAATCGTCATTTATCTTTGCTTACATGCTGAGAAGCGCGTCGAAGAGTTCCTCCTCGTTCGCTTTATTCTCTTCTTTCTCTCGAATCGCACCACCACCAGCGGGGAGAGCTTCTTGTTGTGCTCTTTCCTCTCCGTTCTCCTCCTGTTTGTGGGCCTCCAGACTAAGAGCTGCCGCTACCTTTGAAGCGGGAGTTGGATTTTACTACCTCCAACGACTTCCGAAGAAGAAGAGCGCAGAAGCTTGTTTCCGGACGCACCCGCGACGCTTCGCTTCCTTCGCCTCCTCTTCTCTTCTCGAGCGAGGAGAAACGCGGCGGACGACGAAGAGGGCCGGCGGTTTTTTTGAGCGGCAGCGGCGTCGCGCGACGAGAGCGTTCGTTTCACCACTTCAGTTCGTTGCCGATACGACGTCTGCGGCTTTTTCTTCCTCGGCTGCTTCTTCTTCTCCTTCTCTGTCGGTCTCTTCCTCGATGGTCTCCGTGGCTTGGATAATCGGCGCGGCGTCGATCGTCGATTTTGGCATCCAATTCGTCGGATGGGCGATTTCGAGCGCGAAGAAAACGGAAAAGTATTACGATTTGTGCGGCTCCGGGGCGTTCGCGGCTGTCGCGGCGTCCACGTTTGCGTGCACGAACGGCGAACCGAGAGCGGCGTTGGCAACGACGGCGCTGTTGGCGTGGGCGTTGCGTTTGGGCACGTTTCTCGTCACTCGGGTACACAAAGATGGAGGGGATAAACGGTTCGACGGGATTAAAGAAGACCCGGCTACGTTTGGGATTTACTGGTTCATACAAGGCATTTGGGTGCTGGTGACGGCGATGCCGGTGATTTTGATCAACGCGAACGCGGCGACGCAAGGACCGCTGAGAGCTTTGGATTGGGTCGGATTCGCCGTTTTTGCTGCCGGTTTAACCATGGAAACAGTCGCCGATCAACAAAAAAGAGCATTCAAAGCTGACGCGAAGAATAAGGGAAAATACATAGACAGCGGGTTGTGGAGCATTTCCAGACACCCGAACTATTTCGGAGAGATTACTTTATGGACCGGGATGAGTATGGTCGGATTGTCTGGAGTGGCGAAATACGGCGCCGGTGAGGTTATCGGGTGCGTTTTGTCGCCGTTACTGGTTGCATTTTTAATCACGCAGTTAAGCGGGATTCCGTTGTTGGAGAAGAGCGCGGACGAGAGATGGGGTAACGAAGAGGCGTATCAAAAGTACAAGAGAGAAACGCCAAAGTTGATACCTTTCATCGGGGGCAAGTAATGTATTTGTCATCAAAATATTGTGCTATATACTAACTAAAACTACTCTACGCGCGCGCGCATGCGCATTTATTTTGCTATTTTGTTCGGATGTAAACTCCCTCGTTGTCCCTCTCGACTCTTTCTCAAGTTTCGAACGCGATTTTTGTGTCTTTTCGAAGACGTGTGTGCCAACCAGTCGCGATCGCCGCGAAAAATCCTATCGCCGCACGCTTTGCACGCACGTTCGATCCACACGTTTTCATTTTCGTGAGGCGCATCGCGATTACTGCGTTGTACTTCAACATACTCGTCCAAGATGAATTCAGTCGCTCGGTGGACGATTTCGTCTTCCCAAAACACGTTCGATGACGAGAGCTGCGATGTCGCCAACATCTCGTGCATTCTCGTCGCGTCGATTGTAATCGCCGGCGCCGAACAAAACCCGCTCGATTCTATCATGTTTGCGAACTGTCTGCGTTGACGTCTGGCCAAACGTTTCGTTCGCGCAGACATATTCACGAAAAGTGTTTCCGCGTCGTCGAGAAACTCTCGAACACCGATGGCTTGCGCCACGCCTTTGTTCGATTTCGCAACCGTCGGGTAGGTTTCGACGAACGTTTTAATCTCGTTTTCCACGCCGTCTCGGCGCATTTGTTCCAGTCGCCTCTCGAGCGTATTTTCCAACGCATCGTTCTCGGCGACCAAATGTATCACTCTCATCACGTGTGGCGGAAACATGAGCTGTTCTTCTCGTTGTTGTCGTTGAAATAGCGTTGAAGGCAATAAACTTTCGTCGCCGTTTGCCTTTTCTGCTATTTGCAAATACCTTCTCACGCGTCTCGCGTCTTTCGGATGTAAACGCGCTGCCGATTTTGGGTCCAATTCGCGCAATCTTTCGTGCACCGCTCGTTTTTCGTCCGCAGAAAGTTTATCGACGTCTTCGTTGTTGTTTTCGTTCTCATCGCCCGACGCATCGGACGCAGATGCCTCGTTTTCTTCTTCTTCTTCTACTTCTTCTTCTTCCAACGAAGTCGGCTTCGGCGGCAAAAACGTCTTCAACATTGCCGCTTTCGCGTAATACGGCGTGCCACCGACGCATATAACCACGCTGCCTTTCTTCCCGCATCTCTCTTCTTCTTCCCAAATCTTCTCCACTATTTCCAAGAACGACTCCCGAAACCATCGCACGTCTTTCGTCCTCCTCCGCGGTTTCAACAACCTCCTCTTCCTCCTTCTCGCGAACTCTTCTTCTTCTACTTCTAAAACACCGCCGCCGCCGCCGCCGCCGTCTTCTTCCTCTTCCTCCTCATCATCATCCACGACGTCAACCACCCCGAACAACTCGTGCGCGATCCCTCTCTTCTCCTCTTCTCTGACTCGCGCCGTCGCGATCGGCAGCGCGCCGTGCACTTGCAAAGCGTCCAAGTTTACAATCGTCGCGCTCACGTTCTTCTCTCCTTCTTTTTCCAAAATCCGCGTCGCTACATCTATCGATAACTTTGTCTTCCCAGAACCGGTCGCGCCGACGATGCATACGATTCTTCTTCGTTTATCGGCAACATCGCTCGACGCACCCGCCGCGGCGCGTTTCGCTCTCTTCCTCTCTTCTTCTTCCATCGATAAAACTTCTCTTCCGCTTCTCTCTCTCTGGCGTCTTCACCCAACTGTTTTCTGCTTCACTTTTGAGGACAAAACCCTAAATATAAACCCTAAACATGCGAAAATTTCAAGCATTTTTGCTCGTTTTTTGCTGCAAAAAACTTTTCCCCGCGAGAGAGAAGAGCGTGAAAAACTCGGGCCAACTGCTGCTTTGTCTCCGGTTTGGGGGGGGCCCTCTTCTCGACGCGATTAAGAAAAAGAAAAAGGAACGGAACACCTCGCTCGCTCTTCACGTATTCTGCGCGTTTGGCTCGCTTTTTTTTCATCTCTCGTCGTTTCAGGGAGGAGAAAAGAGGAGAGATCTAATTCCAATTCTCTTCCCCAAGAGAGAGAGAGAGAGAGAAAAGAGAGAAAAGAGAGAAAAGAGAGAGAAAAGTCTATTGGGGAAAAAAGTAACAACGAGAAAGGATGAAGGAAGACAGACCGCCACCGCCGCCGCCAAAGACGATTGAATTCCGCCTGGACGCGTTGGAAGAAGCTCTGTTCAAGCACCACGAGGATATTTTAGAGTCGCACGCTCGTTTGCCGCGAGGTCTGGAGCAGCAACAAGTGCTCTCGGAATACGCGCCGATTGGTGTTTTTCTGAACACATCGTCTTCTTTTCCGTTTGGTGGTGGTGGCGGCGGCGGTCACGGATCGTCGGCGGCGACGGGCGAGGGGAGGAGTTTGAAGAGAGCGCCGTACACGCTGTTGGAAGCGCACGCGATGGATGAGCTGGAGAAGAAAGCCTCGGCGAGGAGCCAACCGTCTTCGGTTTTTTCCAAGAATAGTAAGAAGAAGAAAGCCAGTTACGGGAGTATGAGCAACTTGGCGCTCGCGAACGGCGGAGGAGTAAACGGGAAAAGTTTTCAAGGAGGAATAAAGAAGAGTAAAAAGGCGCGCAAAGGCGCGGCGCCGACGATGCTGACGAAAACGAAGACATCTTCGTGGTGGAGATGGGCGGAGGAGGTGTTTAGGAGAGTTGGTGCTAACGACGTGGCGAGAGTGTTGCCGACGAAGAACTGGAGAGACGACCAGGCGCTGAAGATACCTCCGATTGGGAACAAGAACAGAATCATGACTTTAGACGACGGCAACGACGAAGAAGAACGCGCGAGGAGGACGACAGAAGGAGCCATGGCGTCGACGAGTGGACAACAGCAAGCGCCGGCGCTTGGTACGGCGCCTTTATTGTTTTTGCAGTCGCCCATGGATGCGTTCAAACCGCTAGGGGAAGAGGCGACGAGAGCGACGCAGTCTTTTGACTGTTTGCAAAGCGACGAGATACGCGAGTTGTGCTCTGCATTTTTAGCCATGTCGAGGGAAATAGGAAGCTTGTTGCGGAAAGAAAGCGACGACGAGGAAGACGACGAAGATGAGGACGAAGAGAAAGAGGACGAGGACATCGCGGTGTCGTTTTTAGAAGACATTTTCAACGGGGACAAACAGGCGCGAGACAGATGGATGAAAGCGCCCGCGAAGAAAATCGCCTCGAGGAGCAGCTCGCGGACAAAACTAGCGGTAGGCGCGCAAGACGAGGAGAACGAGTTGACCGAGGAAGATTTAATCGTCATGCGAGCGCGAATATGGCTGTCGGAGATTGTGGTAAAAATTGTAGAGAGACGAAAACAAGCCATGGAGAACCACGGCAAGAAATTTGATAAAGACGTGGTCGTCGTGAACGATGTGAATAACATGGGCGTTGGGCACGGAGCTCATGGAAAGTTGATTGGTGCGGCGTTATCGAAGAAACGCAAAGGTACGGCGGCGAAGAAAGGCAAGAAGAGCGCGTGGACGACAAAAGCCAAACAATTGAAGCAACAAGAAGAGGAAAAACAGCAACAAGAACAACTGTTGCTACTGCAACAACAGCAAGAAGCGGAAATAAAGGTAGAGGAGGACGAGAAGGCCAACGCGCGTTGCGGGATGAGTGGCTTCTTGGAATCTAAAGAAGAAATATTCACGAAGAAGGTGCAACTCGAGAACCGGATTCGGGCGACGTTTGGCGTATCGGGTGATCACGACGCCATGGAGCGCATAGCGCTGGGCGAAGCGGCTCACCCGCACACTTTGCAACTCATGCAAACAGCATTCAAAACGCCTGAATTCACCGCGATCGTAGAGAATGAAGACGAGACACCCAACAGACAACGAAAAACTACTGGAAAAAGAGGAGCGAAAGGGAATAAGAGCGCATCAAAGAAGGCAAAAGCGTGCGCTTTGTGTGAGAAAGGCTCGGATCACGCCAAGGCGACGTGCGGGACAGACGAAGCTCAATTTCGGTGCGAAAAGTTGCGCGAACGCATCAAAGAGGATATTCTGGAGAAAAAACGAAAGGCAGAGGAGGCGCTCGAGGATGTCGTCGCAGACGAAGAGGAAGAAGCGAAAGAGCAAAAGTCCGCCTCGAAAACGAAGAAGCAGAAGAACAAGAAAACGCCCGCGCGGAAAGGAAGAAAGGATGACGAACGGACAACGAAGACGTCGCCGGCAACGACGACGACGACGACGACGCCAAACATCAACAAAAGCCTCAAATCACCGTTGTCGCCAGATACGAACGGTAAAGTCAAGTTTCCATCTTTAGCAGTCGTTCCGATGCAACGATACGGAGGGACAGACGACGAAAGCGAAAGCTACGAACAGGATGATCCGACGGCGAAAGACGCAAAGGACGAGTTGAAGCGTTTACAAAAGTACTTTTCAAATAATCCAGGACTAGTTTCTTGCGTTCCTTGCGACGACGTTGAGAACGAATTGCTCACATGCCAATATGAGCTTCTATATCAAATTAACGCCAATCGATCAAACTTGACGAAATTCTTCCAAGAAATTGCCGGCAAGATTGAAGAAGAGGCGACGTGGTTTGAGAACAGATACATCGGCATCAGCGAAGCGAACGCGTTTGTTAACACCATTCGCGAAGCTCGGAGGAAAGAAAAGAGGGAAAAACGTGCGAGAGATCAACAGCAAGCTTTGGAAAAAGCTGCCGCCGCTGCGGAAGAGTCGAAACGCCAAGCCTTTCGCCGCCATCTCGGGGAACAGGTTGCCGCGGCAACCGGAAACCCGGACGTTAATACAAATCAGCTTATGATTCCTGAAATACCGGACGAGTCAGCAAACGTATCGCGTCCGCGACGTGGCGTAGCTTTGGCCAACGCCGCGTTGCAAGTGTTGGGATTGAGAGGTAAAGTTGCCGGTTTCTTCGGCACGAGTCCGAAAGCAAACGCGTTGGAGTCAAAACAGTCTTCGTTCACGGAACGCTCGTTAGAAAACAACCCCGGTCAAAATGTGAGTGTTAATACCACAGCAGGACCGAAGGTCGATGCGAGAAGTTTGTTCCAACTTCTCGATCCTTTACACGCCTCGACGAGTCGAACCGTTTTGGACGTGTGCAATGTCTGTGCAAACTCGTGTTGTTCCGTGAAAGTTGTCAAGGATAAAACAATCTACAGATGTCTTGGGTGCGACGTTACGGTACACGACGGTTGTTACGGCACTTTATCGGATAAGAACGAAAAACACAAAACTTTCGTCTGCGACGTTTGTTCGCATGATCACGGGAGCGGCTACGGATCTTTCCCAGACGCGCAAAAACGTACGGCGCATTCGCCTTTGTTAACTTCCGTGGACGAGAAGTTGAGAGCGCACGGGAAGGGCGTTTCGTGTATTTTGTGTCCTGCAAAGCTTGGCGCCATGAAGAAAGCATCGCTGACACTTCCGGTTTCGCAGAGGAGCAATCAACCGAGCTCGACAACGGCGACTGCGTGGGTCCATGTGTCGTGCGCCGAATTAGTTCGAGGGGCTACGGCCAATCCATTTGCTGATTCCATTGAGATTAACCCAAGCATTTTCGGTGGAACCATTCACTTCAGCGGGACGCCAACCAACAAAGCTGATCAAGCTGTTGTCGTCGCGCAACCACAAATCGATACGCCCATCTTATCAAATTCGTGCACGCTTTGTTATTCTCGAAGAGGCGGATGCGCGGCGACGTGCGCGTTTGGTAGTTGTCGCACGCGGTTCCACTTGTGCTGCGCGAGAGCTGCCGGTTGGCACGCCCGTTTCTCCGACGGTAGTAGTTCTTCCAAAAGACAACCGAGAGCGTACTGCGACCGGCACTCGTCAGTCCAAAGAGAAAAAGACGAAAGCAAAGGCGTTCAAGTTGCCAAGCTGTCGTTTACGGATGACGAAAACGAGGTGATGGTTCAAACGGTTCGCGCGTCGGCCGATGGAAAACGCGGTAAAGTGTCCATGCTGAGTGCGTTGAGAGCTATGCAGAAATCCATGCGCCTCGAGTGTGAATCCATTCACAATCCAGGGAATATCAACAATAACAACAACAATAACAACGCAGCAGCGTCTAGCGCTTTCGCGCTCGGCGGTTCCGCCGGATTACTCCAACACCAGAGCAGCCACAGCAGCGACGTCTCCATCCCAAACAAGCTCTCCCCGACGTCTAACCCCGACTTATCTCACCCAGGATCAAACGGTGGCACGCCGAAAAAAGCCCGATCGACCGCCTACGCGCGAGGCGCCAGCCGAGGTACGCGCGGGTACGTCCGCGCGTCCAGAAACGGAAGTCGCGCGCCCGCTACCGCCTTGATGAGCGACGAAGAGGCGCAAAGGGCGAACAGCACGCTCCCGGAAGGCTGGGCGTACGTTCCGAGAGAAACGTTAGACGCGTAACAGTAGTACTAGTAGTAATAGTAATAGAATAGCAGTAATACAGTACAGCACACCGTCGCAAAAAATGTGGACGCGCATATTTTTCACACATATTTTCGGTGGAACACGTCATTTTTCTGGATATAATCTTCATAATTTCTAAAAATGCCTGCGTTCGTCTCCTCGTACGCGCGCGCGAGCGTCTCGCAACGCTCCAACTCCGGCAGAACGTCTTCTTCATCATCACCATCTTCTTCCATCGCGGAGAGTTTTCCAACGCGAAAACGCTTTTTTGCAGCGGGAGGAGGAAGAGGAGGACGAAGAATTGGAAAATCACCAATCGTTCTTCTCCCGCCGAAAGCGAGCGCCGTCGCCGATGCCGCTCTGGACTTGAGCCGAGAAGTGCGCGGGGATTTCCCCATTCTCGATTCGAAAAATGAAATGGGAATGTCCATCGTGTATTTAGACTCCGCGGCGACGTCGCAGAAACCGAAGGAAGTGCTCACCGCGCACGGCGAGTTTTACAGAACGAGCAACGCGAACGTGCACCGAGGAGTGCACTATTTGTCCGCGCGAGCGACGGACATGTACGAACAGAGTCGCGCGAAAGTTGCAAAGTTTATAAACGCGAAAACAGACAGAGAGATTGTGTTCACGCGAAACGCGAGCGAGGCGCTCAACTTAGTGTGCAACACGTGGGGCGAGAAGAACATTAAGGAAGGCGACGAAATCGTGTTATCGGTGGCCGAGCACCACTCGAACATCGTGCCGTGGCAGTTGTTGGCGGAAAGAAAAGGCGCGGTGTTGAAATTCATCGGGTTGGACGAGAACGAGTGCTTGGATTTGGATGAGTTAGAACGGACGGTGAGTGCGAAAACGAAGCTGGTGTCGTTGCCGCACGTTTCCAACGTCCTCGGTTTTACGAGCGACGTGGAAAGGATCGTAAAAACGGCAAAGAGCGTCAACGCGACGGTAGTTTTGGACGCGTGCCAAAGCGTTCCACACATGCCGGTAGACGTGCACAAGTTAGGTGCGGACTTCATAGTCGCCAGTGGTCACAAGATGTGCGGTCCAACCGGTATTGGTTTTTTGTGGGGGAAGTACGACGTCTTGTCAGATATGCCGCCGTGGATGGGCGGCGGTGAAATGATCCAAGACGTCTACTTGGAGAAGTCCACGTACGCACCACCACCGGGTAGATTTGAAGCCGGCACGCCAGCGATCGCCGAAGCCGTCGCCTTAGGTGCCGCGTGCGACTATCTCTCCAAAATAGGCATGGACCGCGTCCAAGAGTTTGAACTCGCGCTCGGCGCGTACCTCTACTCCGAGCTCGTCAAAAACATCCCCAACGTCCGAATATACGGTCCAAACCCGCTCAAAGTAGACCCTCGCACGGGTAAAAACTTCGAACGCGCCTCCTTAGCCGCCTTCAACGTCGACGGCGTCAACTGCTCGGACATTTGCACCTTACTCGACCAGCTCCACGGCGTCGGCTGTCGAAGCGGCCACCACTGCACGCAACCGCTGCACCGGCACTTAGACGTCCTCGGCAGCGCTCGAGCGAGCTTGTACATTTACAACACCAAAGAAGACGTGGATAAGTTCATCGTCGCGTTGAAAGAAGTCTTGGAGTTTCTGGGCGAGCCGCTTTAATAATTGGAAGATTTTTTACTACGAGGAACACCCCACCACACGCCACCCTTCTTTGCGCTTCCGTCCCTGCTTTTCATCATATCAAAACCCTAAACAAATTTCGTAGATCCTTTTTTAGCGGCCGAGAGGCTTCGACTCCACTTTCACGCACATTCTACACTCTCCCCCCTTGCACACGCAAACATATACTTTTATCTATTTATTCAGATCTCCCGCACGTTCGTAAGAAAGTAAAGCAGCGATGATTGCCATTCAACGCACCGTCTCGCCGACCGCGGCGTCCGCTCGATCCTCCTCCTCGAGAAAAGCGACGACGAAGAAGATGACCACGCGCAGCGCACCAGTGACGTCGATTTTGTCCCGAAGTAACAACAACAACAAAAACGGCGCGGAGACAAAGCTCGCCGCGATCGCGATGCCGTCGCCGGAAATTAACGAACAAACGATGACGTACAACGAAACCGGCAAGTGGAGAGAGAACTTTGATCTCGCCGGTTGGGCTAAAGAGATCAGAGAGGTACGCTCATCACGGAGAGAACTTTTCTTTCGTCGATTTTTTTTTTCAAACGGCGCGAGGGATAAGGACCTCTCGAAGCAGAGAGTTTAGGGTTTAGGGTTTGAGAAGAAGAGGAAAAACACAAAAAAGAAAAAAAAATGCTCTCAGCTGACGCACAACACCCGCACTCTCTCTTTTATTTTTATACACAACAGGTTGAGAAAGAACAGCGCTCGGAAAAGTACCACGAGGAAGACGTGAAGCACTTGAAGAAGATCCTCGGATGGGCGAACATGTGCTACTACGGCGGCCTCGGGGTGACGTTTTTGCTCCCGCAACTCGGCTTGGCGCAAGCGTTTGGCGCGAATATTTTAGGCGCGTTTATGATGTCGACGGCGATTTGCGCGAGATGGACTATGGTTGGACACCACGTGTGCCACGGTGGGTACAACGCGGCGATGACGGAAGGGAACGAGATTAAGGGGAGGTTTCACCGAAGAAAGTTTGCGCGAGGACCGTGGAACAGAATCGTCGACTGGATGGATTGGATGATGCCGGAAGCGTGGGACGTGGAACACAACCACTTGCACCACTACCAGTTGGGGGAGGATGCCGACCCGGATTTGGTTGAAAGAAACATGAAGACGACGAGAGAAGGCCCGATGCCGATGTGGGCGAGGTACATGCAAGTTGCCGCGTTGTCCTTGATTTGGAAGTGGTTTTACTACGCTCCAAACACGATGAAAGAATTGTTTGCGAGAAGAGCGAGAGAGGCGGAAAAGAGAGGCGAGGAACCGTACCAACCGTTCACGACTGGGTCGATGCCGTCCACGGTCTTGACGACGGTCCAATCTGCGTTCAAGGGCAACTTTGGCGCGATTATCGAAACGGCCAAGTGCTTCGCGCCGTACGCGACGTTTCAGTTTGGCGTCTTGCCGGCGGTTGGTTACGCCATCGGCGGCGCGCAAATGGC